>CEPF01001166.1_pt1 | contig 14474 bp, 10 predicted proteins | sample 530441 | NCBI WGS metagenome assembly CEPF01 (sample SAMEA2620094, study PRJEB7988) | marine metagenome | biome: marine biome (ENVO:00000447); feature: deep chlorophyll maximum layer (ENVO:xxxxxxxx); material: "saline water (ENVO:00002010), including plankton (ENVO:xxxxxxxx)" | depth 25 m
TGTTTGACCTGTATTTAATATTCTTCCAAAAACTTGGTGGCGATGGCTAGCTAGCTCCTCTTCTGTTAACGCGTGACTGTATTCGCCAGCTTGATTAACATTTTCTTCATCTATAGTCTGTGTGTTTCCGTTTTTATCTGTACCAGTACCTACACCAGCAAGAAAAAGACCCTCAGAAACTAATTCCCATTCTGACCCGATAAATCTAGTACCAGGGTTTACATTTTCTATTGATAAAAATATACTATTAATAGGGTAGATCATATCTAGCAACGTGGTATCTGTCGCAGATTTAAGCATAGTTACATTATGAATTGAAACATCGCTTGTTGAAATTTCTATACCAGTATAATTACCTTTACCGTCGTATACACCATCAAAATCTTCAGTGAGATTATTACCACTTAAATGTATTAAGGAAGTATACCTATCAGAAATAAACTGATTTGTAAAATCAGCGCCTGTAGAGGTAGAAGGAGGTGTCGACATATAATATATTTAGTTTAAGATGTTAAAATGCTATCATAAATTGCTTTCTGTAATTCAAATAATTTAGAAAATACCCTGTTTATTGAAAGGTAATTTACACTTTCATTACTATGAAAATAAAAATCACGCACATTAATGTTAATATCTTTGGGAATTTTGTAATCTATAAGTAACTCTGTACCATAAAATTTCTTAGCTCTTGGTATTTTAGTAAACCCATTATAGATGTTTAAAGTATCTCTTAATATATCCTGAATTAATGTGTTTAAATTAATACCTATACCCGTTTCACATATTTTTTCAAAAAGAGCTTCATTAAAAAGACATTTTAAATCCTTTTTAACTAAACTATTAGTTTTATTTCTAAATTTTGTATAATAAAACCTTCCAACATTATGCAAATATAGATATGTATCATCTTTAAAAGTGTCAACTAGGACATTTTTAAAAGCTACTCTATTAGATTCAAGTAAATTAGTGTTCCATTTCCATTGATTATCGTTAAATAGGTATTCAGTATTGTCAAATAATAGATCAGGAGGCAAATTTAAATCCTCTCTATTTAAAACTGATATTGTTGGGTCTGGATTAGATAATAACCGTTGTGATATACTGGAATTATCATTAATAGTAAAGAGATTACTATCATATTCAGAAAATATTACATCTAAATCTATAGTAGTATCGTTATTTCGGTAAATAAAATAACCTGGTACTCTATCTTCGCTAAAAAATATGTAATCTGGGGTAAAATAAAAGACTACACCTGGATGCTCCGGAAATGCTAAAGAACTTACAGTACCATCAGTGCTTATTTTTTTAGCTTCTTCTTTTTTAAGAAATAAGGGGTAAAAATAACCCTGTCTATCATTATTAGTCCCAAAAACAGAATAGGAAGAAGCTTTTTTCTTAGGAGACTCATATCTAAATTGATTATTATAGTTTATCCTAGTACTTTTTTGTGGTTTTGGTATAATACCAGTTTCAAAGTAATCATCTAAATCTATTTTATAGATATTAAACTCAGAAACATTACTTACCGGCTTTGTTACAATTAAAAGTAAATCATCATGCCCTCTAAGCGCAATTTTAACGTATTCAGGGTTGTCTAACTGCTCAGTATTAATAGTTTTAAGTATTTCAGTTTCATTTTTAAGAGATAGCTCAATTTTAATATTACCAACTGAATCAGATACTAATGCTCCCTTAAACTTTTTACCATATCCTATATTATTATTAACTAATTTATTTTCTGAGGCTTTTATTCTATCAACTATCTTTAAAGTTTGACACGATCTATATATTTTCTGATCAAAAATGTTTATAAACGGTAAAGAATCTTTTATATCAAGAGAATAAATTAAATGATTAGCTTTATCAACATATATATCTAATAATTTATTATCATTATCAAATGTAACTAAACTTAAATTTTGAAGATTACTACCAAATGATCCAGAAAAAGCTAAAGTTTTAGTATCTGTACTAATAGTATAAATAAAACCATCTTCATAAGTTTCTACAAAACTTTCTGTAGTATTATCTAATTCAAAAATATCCGGAAACCTATTTTTATCGGCTCCTAAATATGGATCTATTTGATATGGCTCAACTAAATTTTTTAATATAACTTTATCATCATTTCTCTCGTCTATAGTAGTTGAAGATAACCCATAAAAAGAAGTTGAACTTAAATTTGAAGTATTAGATGCGCTATCGTATAAGGATGGGTTATATACTTGACTTAAACTATAAAGAGAGAGATTATTTTCAAATAATATATTAAAATTATTTTTTAAAAAATCGTTACTAAGTAGATTTCTTGGTGAATATTTTAAACTACTTACTAAATTAGTGGTAGTAGCGGTAGTATTATTATCAAACTCTCTTTTATCTAAAAAGGCAAATGATATAAAGTTATCTTTACCACTTAATGGAGCAGATGTATCTGTTTTAGTTCTTCCTGTATAAGCTACACCCTCTTCTACATTGAAAAAACCTTCATAGTCTTTACCACTTAAAGTAAAAGCTTCACCATTAGTAAATTTATAGTAAGATATCATAGATAATTTTTAAAGTTAAGCTTGTTTATTACAGTAGTAGCTGGAAGATCCTTTTCAATAACAGCTAATAAATTATTTTTTACCCCTTCTAATATTTCTAAGTTATCAATATTTAAATTATTGATGTTAATATCAACTACATTAGATTTAGATTTTAAATTATTAGCTAAAGTATTTAACACTTCGATATTATCAGTATAATTTTTCATTCCACAGGGTAAACTAACTACCAAATCATCTATTTTAGTTATAGCTCTACTAAAAACTGTTAGAAGTTCATCTTCTTCTGACAATGGGCTCAAAGATAAAAATATATTTGTTAATGTATCTAAATTAGATAAAGATGCTCTAAGTATATCACCTTTAAATTCACTACTTTCAACCTTTATGTTACCAAACAAAATTTGTTTATTAGAATATTTAAAACTATTAGTTCTAAAAGTAAATATCTTAATTGAATTTAAGTAAATATTTCCTCTGCCTATTTGATTATTAAAAGAGAGTACTAAATCATTATCGTTAGTATCAGTCAAAGTATGAGTAGTATTAAAAAAATCAAAAGTCTCTGTAGCATTATCAAAAAATGTAATTTTAATTTTTAATTGGTTACCTTCTTTTTCTATATTTAATCCAGCTTCTATCTCATTAAAATGAGATGATACTTTAAAATCTTTATCATAAAATTTAAATGCTATAGCATAACCACCGTTATTGTTTATATCTTTATAATAATTAGGTGTATCTCTTTCAGCTTTTGGTAAGTCACAAAATCTTACTTCAACTTCTTCCTTTATTTTATCTATACTAATTCTTTCATATTTATATTCTTCTTTCGGCTCAAAGGTTAAGTCGCTCTTTTTATCAAAAAAGAACTCCTTTTTTACATCTGTTTTTAATGAAGTATTATCGTTAATTAATTTTTCTATAGCCTCAAGATATGTTACTTGGTATACAGCTATACCGTTTAAAGCATCTTCTTTTGTAGTGTAGTCAGGGTAATAATACCTATCTACCCATAAGCCTTTCTCACCTGGAGCTCCAGAAAGCCAAGTACATAAATACTGTTCTTCAGTATTAGGTACATTTTTAACTTTTTTGTATACTCTATCTGAAAAATAGGGGTAAGGGTAAGCAAATGACCCACATTCAGTAAATTTTGTATCATTAATATTAAGCTTAGTGAACGGATTTAAAGAAGAGGGAGCTGTAAAAATGTTAGTGCCGGGAGTGAATTTATAATTTATATTATACGTTACGTAGTTTAACTCTAAATTTGAGTCTCTTTCAGAAGGTATATCATTCAAAATACTAGTGTAATTTCTAATCTTTCTTGCAAAAACCGCATCATCTTCTGAACTAATTAAGCTATTTGAAGAGGTAAATGTATCAAAATTATCACTTATATTTTTAAGATTGAGTAAATTAAAACTATTATTCGATAAGTCACCAGATTTATAAAATAAGTAGTTAGAGTCTAAATTAAAAGCGCTTTTATCTTCATTAATTAAAAATTCAGTATCGGTATATTCAACAAATGACGTATCCAAGGGATCTGTAATAGTAGTAGACAGGTTAAAAGATATTTTAGCTGAAATCGAATTTATAAAAAATTCATTTACTGGGGTATTAGATATATCTTGGCCAACTAAGATAGTACCTGCGGGTTTAATTGCATATGTTTTGTCTCTTTTTCTAGTAAAAAAAGAAAGAAACTGATCATTGTTATGTTTAGTTAAAACATATTCAATCTTTTTTCCATCTTCTGATAAAGTGTTTTCAGCTGCAAAAAATATATCAATTTCACCGTCAACCTCTGCATTATCTGACCCTACTAAAAAATATTTAATATTATTTTTTACATAAGATACCGAACAATAAAAATCATCTATAAACTCAACTAAAAATAAATTTTTAGAGGAAGTTTGAAATTCGCTAAACCCTGTAGCACCATAAAACTTATAATCATTATAGTTAAGAGTATCTTTAAAAAACTTTCTTTGTATTTCGCTTACAAATTTTAAAAATGTTCCACGCTCTCCTGGAAGCCTTGAAAAATTTAAAGGGGTATAGATAGAACTAGGCTTTATATTTACTGATTTAAATTTTACTAACTTACTTAAATCAGTTTTTTTAGTTAAGTAAAAATTGCTAAAGTTTTTATTTTTAAAATCTCTCGAGCCTGAAAGAGCATTAATAAAATTAAATGAATAGCCACCAGCATAGGTTCTAGAAAATTGATCTAAATTTAATGAATCTATACATAATGAACCCTCGTTAAATTTAAGAGTACTTAAACTTTGAATGTTGCTACTCATTTACATATATATTTAAGCTATAACTTAAATTCACTTTATAATTTTTATTACGTCGTTATCCTCGTCTATTACTACGTTACCACTGGTTTTTTTTGCCTTTTCAAAATTATTACCTACATTATTAATTACGAACGAAGTTTCAACATTTTCATTTGATTCATTATTTAACTCAAGAATATAATCGTCTACCTTACCTCTAAAGACGAAATTTGAGGAATAATTAGTGCTATCTAAAATATTAGTATCAACTAAACTTATGTCACCGATATTTTCATAATAACCCTCTGTTCTTAATTTTATTGGATGAGTAATCTCAGTTATTTCCCCGGTAATATACTGAATACCTATTTTTAACTGCATGCTTTTTATAAGTGCAGTTTCTGAAGGTTTATATATATGCTTATAGGTTTTAGTTAAAAATACCGGAGCTATCCCCTTAGTTATTTCTTCAAATATACTATCAGTTCTATAATTTCTAAATGTTATTATTTCAGGCTCTTCAACTGGAGACCCGTCACCCCAATCAATAGATATATAATAAGGAAATACTTTTTTATAAAGGTTAATTATATCTAAATTTATTTCAGTTATATCAAAAAGATTCAACTGATCCCCTGTTGCAGTTAATGCTGATTGGTTAGATGATAACGATAATGATAGTGTGTTCATAATATAAGAGAGTTGTCTTCACCACCAAGAGGTTCTGAGCTTAAGTTAAAATTAAATGAGGAAAGTGTTCTAGAAATTCTTTCAAATGTATAGGTCTTGTTATCAAATACCGCTTGTAAATTATCATCTCTTAAAAATGTAACGTTATCATTTGAATCTATATTAACTATAAAATTTTTAACCATAGGAGATTTATTTTGATCTTTTAATAGATAACTTAAATTATATATATCTAAATCACTCCTATATGATATTACAGGAGAGTCAGACTCCTTATACGATACATCTAAACCTGATAAAGAAAATAAGTCTCTCTTTTTAATTAACTCATTATTATCTCTAGGAAATATCTTTTTTGTCTTTTTACTAGAATAATTATACTTATAAATCTCTGGATAGACAGATAGTGCTTTAGTATCCGATGAAGTAGTTAAAGATTTAAGTTGGTAATAATAAACATTAAGCTCATTGGAAAATCTGTTACTAATTTTATCAAAGTTATCAGTGTTAATTGATAAGGATATACTATTAGTAAAAGGATCTACGTATTTATCATCCTTGTAATCTAACGGTTCAATTACAAAAAATGAACTAGTTTCAATAAACAAAGTATCATAAAGTAAATCAAAATTATTGACCCTACTACTTAAGTTTGTTCTAATATTAGGAGAATGTTTTGAACTTAGATAATTAAGAGCTGTAAATAAATGTGAACCTTCGTTAGTAGATTTATTTTTTACAAACAACTGCCCGGATAACTTTTCCGCATTATATCTACTTTCATTAGAACTTATATCAGAAATAAGTATTGAAGGCTCTAGAACTGTACTATCATAGAAGTATTCTTCTTTTTGCGGCTCATAATCAAATAATAAAGTATCTGTAAATCTACCCCCTTCCATTAGAGTAAAGTCGTCTTTTATACTTGATAAAAAATAATTTACAAAAAATGAACCCGACGTTGTAGGTACCGCACTATCACATAATGCTCGCTGCAATGTATTCCAATTTGTAGGGTTATATCTCCCACTTACCCCTGCTATACCAGCTTCTATTAACTCAGAATAATAATATTGTAAAGCGCCATCAAAAGCAGAACTAAGATCTGATGAACGTGGTTCGGGTAAAAACTCGTCACATCTTTTCATAAAAAATGCACCGTCTTTTACACTTGCAGTTTCTACGTTATTATCAATTATATCCGTATTCGAAGTAGTAGGTTTAATTAACTCTTCGTAAGGTGCAAAATATCTAAAAAAGATATTATAAGCAGAACTAGGTAGTTGAGGGGTATTGTCTCCTATTGTGGTTAATCCATTAGTAAATGAAGTAATACCCGATCTTTTAGTTTCAACGTATGTGGTACTATCAGTTACCCCATAATCAAAACTAAATTCCGAATTATATAGTCTATCATAAAATTGGTAACCATTTAAAACTAAATTTAGAATTTTTTTAGTTTCAATCTTAGTTAAATTTTCTCTAAATAAATTATTATCTTTAACTAATCCAAATGTATTACTATAGATATCTGTCTTACTATCATATATATAACCTTCGTTAAAAAGAAATGACATGTCTGTACTTTCATCTCTCTCAAAAAAAGTAGAACTATATCCTAGATAAGAAGTATCATCTTTATTAGTTAACGGCTGCAGTTTAGCTAAACCACTAGTTAAATTCTTTACAAATTCAGACGGCTCTATGTTAAAGACTAGTATATCCTGGTTATTGGTAAAAATACTAGGATCCGGAAAAATAAATAAACTGTCAGGCTCGTATGTTTCCTTTAAACTAAACTCAATAGCTTTAGCTTTTATAACGTTTATTCCTGTTTTTGTAGGCTTAAAAAATCCTGTCTCTCTTTCAGTCTCTATTGAATTTGCAAATACAGAAGCAGTAGTAGGAAACTCTTGATTTAGAAAGTTTTTATAAGATGCGTCAGCTTCAATTAGTTTTTCGTATATGAAATCACCGGTAGAGTTAGATGAAATATAATAAAAATCAGTACCTATATATTTTTCAGTTTGATTTTTTTTATTTTCAAATACCTGGTTTACTTCGAGTATATTTCTTAGCTCAGGTCCAAAATCCGAAAAAACCTCTTCTATTAAATTTATATCGTTGCTTAAGAAAATATTATCTGAAGGTAGCTCGCTAGGATCATAGCTTTTAAAATGTTTTCCATATTCATTAGCATCGGGTTCTTGATTAAAATATGAAGTAAAAGTATCAAAATACTCAGTTAAATCAACACTTATAGTACTTCTAATAGTTTCTATATCATATGAAAATTTGGAATCTTCTCTATTTTCTAAAAAATCCAGTACAATCTCAGTAGCTCTTTTCTTGATATTAAAACTACTACCTCTAGTTTTATACTTTATAGCAACATTATGTAAATCTTCTCTTTCTTTTTGGTAGTAAGAAGCAACTTCTCTTAATTTTTTACTATAGAAAGATATAGCTATAGATAGATCATTGGGGTTGTTAAAATCTATTAACGAAAGAAACTTTTTTTCTGTTTCGTTACTATAAAAAATTGATAAGTCTTTTAAAAAATCCCTATATCGATTTATAATTATTTTCCTATTATCTGAAAATAAATTATTGTTTCTATTACTCCATTTATTAATGTAGTCAGTATAATATGATTGTAATGTATCAGGTTCAAACGAAACCTTAACAACTTTTATAAAATCAATAAAAGATAGAGCTTCATTTTTATCCAGAGCATTCTCATCTCTTACATTAGGATTAGTAATTGATTGAGGTACTAGAGGAAATCCTTTGCGAATACTTTCCATTTAATATATTTATTATTGGAATAGAGATAGACTACTAAATAAAGAATTACGAAATACTATATCTTGTATATTGTTGTCTCCTTTAAATGCACTTAGTGGAGTATCAAAATTAAAAGTAGTTTTAGGATCACTATAATTTATCAATCCACCTAGAATAGTACCTTCAACTCCAGAAGTGTAGCTATAAAAAGTATAAAATGAGTTTAAATCATTAAGAGTTGGTGAATCCGGTAACACCAAAGACCAGCCCCAGTCAGTATCATATGTACTCAAGCTATATTCAGTAGTTGTACCGTGTAAAAAGTCTACTGAACATAGAGGTTGGTATGTATTTAATAATACACATTCGTTACTAAATTTTTCTTTTGCTACTATATCTGTTCCTGCTGTCACTACATACGTATTAGTGTCTATTTCATCTCCTAAATTTTTTCCGTATACAGCTTTATTTGCTTCACCGTTATTATTTAAATTTTCATTAAACTTATTTCTTGTTCCTTTTAAGGTATTATACTGAGTAGAAAACAATGATACATATCTAGCTACGTTTCCGGGGAATGAAAAGAGAGTTTCATCAAAGACGTTAGCTTCTTCATCTACTAACTTACTTATAGAATTTATAGATTTTATATCACACTTATCTATATCAATTTTATTATCAACAAAATTATATATTTTTGAATTTAAAGTTTTACCTAATGATGAATATGAGCTGCTCAAATCACCAAAAATAGAACCTATAAAATCATCAAATAAAATATTTTTATCTAATAAAATTTCTTGAAATCTAAGGCTCTTGAATACCTCTTTATAATCTACATTTTCGTTTTGCTTAGCAAACTGATAAAATCCATCCGGGAAAGTTGATATAGTAACAACATTACTACATAAGGCTAAATTAGCTGTCCCGTTAGTAAATAAACTACTTACTATTAAAGTTAATGTATTAGATTGGGTTGAAAGACTATCGTTAAAAGTTAATCCCCCGTAATACCAAAACTTAGTGTCAACTCCCTCGATAGAGCTTGATAAACTCTCAATTGTAAAGCTACTACTACTCACATTAGTTCCATTTTCTTGTAAAATAAATGTTGGTATACCAACAGCAGATAAATTTTTTACAGTAAAATTTTGTATGCTTTTAGGTTTAGCTAAAAATGGAATTTCAACTCCTTTAAATTGTGCCGGGCTAATACCAAAAATAGTAGCTTCTTCGAAACCTTCACTATCTAACCCGTTAGAGGTAACATTTAAACTTGATACTTTACTTACCTCTGTAGCAACTGCATCTACATTAGCTGTAAGAGATATACCAAGATTATTATTATAATCATTTATAGAATAATTTCCTGATTTATTTCTACTAAATATTTTTTTTCTATCTTTGAAAAAATTTATCTTTATTGGTTTACTAACAGGGTCATCGGTGTTAAAATAAAAGTTTTTCGAACCAGAAGTCCCAGCTAAAAGACTACCTTCATCAGTACTGTTAGCTACAACTATTTCATTACCAGATAATTTTATGTAAATATTTTCAGAACTTAAACCAAGTTTAGGGATTTCATTAAATTCGTGAGAGCTTAAATTTGTAATAAAAGATTTTTCAAAGAATGAATGATATCTCTTAAGGTGATTAAATTTATAAGGATTTAAATCAAAGTAATTAGGTAAATTAGTACCGGATACACTATAAAAAATATCATCGTTTATTTGATAAAAAGGCGAAGAATTGGTTATATTAATAGCTTCAGAAAAATGACCAGCTGATAAAGCTAAAGCATTATCAGGAATACTAACAGAGAAGGTATTCTCTACATAATCAGTAATGTCAACGTTAGTTGAATATGATGCTAAGACGTTATTATTTTGACAGTCTCTTAAAACCATCCTTACCTTATACCTACCCGGTAATTCATAAGAATGTATAGCTGTTGTTGAGTGGATTATAGTTCCATCCCCTAGATCAAAAGTAGCAGTAGTATCATTTAGATCCTGTAAAATAGTACAACCAGCAGGAATATCAGCTACAAAAGTAAGGGGTGTTATAGGTAGATTATACGAAGATAAAACATTATCATTTTTATAATCATCTACTCTAAATAAAGCATAAGTTGTATTAATATTACTCATCTATTACAGTTAATTTAGCAGCTAACGAATTAGGATTAATTAAAAACGGAAACTTAAAAAACGGTAATGACTCATCTTGATTTACTATACTGATATCAGCAGAAGGGTAAAGTGGATTATATGATATAAAAGATATGCCTCTAAACGATATATTTTCTTGCGTGTTTCTAGTTTCTATTCTTTTTATACCTTCTACAGTTAATATTTCTGAGACTAGGGTTGAAAGAGATAGTGTTTGACCTAAAGAATTGTTAGTTGGTCCAAAAAATTTCTTTATAATAGCTAAAACTTTTGATTTTAAAATTTCTTTATTTATTTTATTGTTAGCTTCTCTTACTAATACTAATGTAGTATTATCAGATAATTCTGGGGTCAGCTCTACTTGATTAGAAAAGCATAAATCAAAAGCCATATAGATAGGATCTCTCGGAACAACTTCATGGCTAACAGTTTTTCTTTCAAGTGAAGTATCAACTATTAATTTTTTAATAGAATTACTTAAAAACGGAGGATAATCACCATCAGTTTTTATATTAAATCTAGGAACTGTAAAAATATTAATATTATTAAAGTCACAACTATCTGAGAAATTAATTTGATTAATTAACACTCTGTTAGATTTATCTGGATCTACACAAATATTATAAAAATATTGAATATAATCATTTATAAAAGTATCATTACTAACTACCTGGCTATCAATTAATATATTAGCGAAATTTTTATTTAAAAAAGCTTTATAATCAGCTATACTTACTAAACGTTCTTGTGAACTAAACAATTTAGGAGCATTATCTCTAATTTGTTCAACAGACTCTTCATCAGTAACTGGTGAAGATGGTTGTGGATTAACAAAAGTTAACAACGAATTATTAGTAGCTGAAATAAAGGTAGTAGTATCTTTGTCTGTATAAGTATCGTCAAAGATTTGTCTCTGTCTTGAACTATCGTAAGCAAATAATTTATTTCCGTTGATAGCATTAGTACTTATAACTCCCTTAACCCCGTCAGATAAAATATAATTTATAGAAACTATATCCCCGCTTTGAAGTTTTTTACCAGAAGTTCCATCACCAAATTTTATTGTAAAATGTCCGTTCTCATTTAATCGCTTTTCATACACCCTAGCACTACTATCCTTTATATATAAACTATCTACTTCCTTATATTCATAATAAGTTCCGGAATCAGCTTCTTTTACATATACGCTAATTGTATCATCAGCTATAAATCTACTATCCGAAGAATCTAGAATATTATCTACTACTATAGTAATTGATTCAAAATTTTCCCCTTGTGCAATATAGTCAGGATACTCACTTAAACGGCCCTGATATAAGATTACATTATTATCTAATTCTAATAATTGTTGTTGTTTAGCTTCATTAACAGTAAAGCTATAATCATCATTAAAGGTATAAGCTATATTATCTACTAAAAAGAAAGAATTTTTTCTTATTGTATAATTACCTACAGCAAGATCTTTAGTTGCCGAAGCTCGTATAGAAGCTAAAGACGTCTTTTTACCTACAGGTTTATAACCAATAACCTTTACGATTTTATTCATATTTTCGTAAAGAGACGCTTGGTCAAAGGTAGTTTCAGAAGCCGTATTATTTAAGTAGAAAAGTAACACATGGTATGAATAAGCAATTATATCAATTACAGCTGCTAAATTACTACCTTCAAAATTTTGATCAGTAAATTTTTCATTTTCGTTTAAACGTTGAATTATAAAATCTTTCAAGCTAACAGCATCGAAAGCTGCATATGCATCTTGAGGTAAATTAAAATCTAAAAATTTGTTATCAGAAGCCATTTTTATACAAAGTTATATCCATTACTATTTAATACAGATCTAAGTGATAGTCCATATACATTAAGAGACGGAACATTTATTTGGAGTGTTATATTATATTCTTGTTGATCTTCATTAGCACTTACTTCAACATTTTCTAATTCAATTCTAGGTTCAAGACCAGGTAATCTTTCTTCAATATCTGTTTGTATTTCTAATTGAGTAAAAGGACTTACAGGTTCAAAAATAAATCTTCTTAAATCTATTCCAAATTCCGGGTTAAGAATTTTTTGACCTGGAGAAGTTAGTAACGCATTTGCTATGCTATTTTGTATAGATTCAATATCAAATAACCCCTGTACATCTTTTAGCTCTTCTTTACGATTAAGCTGTCTGTTAAAAGATACTCTATTTTTTATATCTAAAAATAAGTCCTTATACAGGTAATTCTGTTTTAAAGCATTTTTTTCTGCTTCAGTAACTGATACTGAATCTATCTTTATTAAAGCCATTACTTATATTTAATAGCAAAGCTCTTTTACACTTTCTCTTCGTCGTATTTTAGCTCTCTATCGTCATTATCGCTATATACACTCTTTAAAATTTCAGCAGCTAACTCATCAAAGCTCTCTTCCTCCTCTTCTTTATCTGCAATATGCAAAGCAGCTAAATATTTGTTTTTAGCTTCTTTAGTACCTTTAGTACAACCAACTTTTTTACTTCCTTTATATATGCAGTATTTACTACCTTCTTTTTTAGCTTTATATGGCATTTTTATTGTAAATATTTATAGATTTAATAAATAATTATATGTCTAAACAACACAGAAATTTTGGAAAAGATATTGAACAATTAAACGAGACGTACAACGAAATGTTGAACGGTGCTCATATGTTTCAAAACACCGGTAACCCACAAGCTGCAGCTGATAGTATGAGAGAAGATGATAAACCATTTTCTCCTAGTCATGGTGCACAAGATAAGATTCCGTTTGAAGATAACGAAGATGATAAAGGTATTGACCATCTTAAGCATGCTTTAAAGATTCTTGGTAAGACTAAGCTTATGAAGCATCTCGAAGAGATGGAAGAGGATATCGAAGATGAAGAGTTTAATTTTAAAGGCGGTGACATCGAACACGACTGAGCGTCTCACATTAAGCATCCTCAGTTTGGGGAGTCAGTCAAGAAAGTCCTTCACCACAGCTTAACTTCAGCAGGTGTTATTGAAGAATATTATGTTGAACATAACGGTAAATTAGCAAAAGTACTTGCAGAAGAAGTTACAGTAGTTCAATTAAATGAGCATGGTGGTAAGAAGAAGAAAAAGAAATAGCGCAATTACGGCCGATCTGGCATAAATAAATATATGGCTAAAGAAAAGAAGTTTGTAAAGCTCTTTGAAAACTATATGCGTAGATTTGAACGCGGCGGCTTTTTAGTAGGCGACGTTTTTAAGTTTAACGATGACTTTAAGAGTCATGACGCGTATAAAGATTTAGGAGATAATATTAAAGAGCTTATAGATGACATGATTGAATCAGGTCTTCATATTAGAGTAGTTAATATAAAAGATACTGACCCAGCTCGTTATCCTGCTAATGATCAAACTTCTTCTCTTAAAACCGTTTTAGACATAGCCTTAGATACCGGAGGCGGTCGTTTTTCTCATTATTGCTCTGTACCCTGTGGGCTAGGTCAACCTGTTCAATATGCTCCAAATCTATTACCTATACCTGACGCAATGAGGCGTAAGGATAAAGTTAATATTAAACCTGAAGAAGCTGAAGAGGATAAAGATAACATTCAGAATAAGACAGATAAGGGTAATGGAGAGCTGAGTAATACTGAAAGATCTTTACCTAAAGATAATACTAAAATTCCATCTGAACCAGCTACTCCTTCTCCGGAAGTAAATTCTTATACTAAGCAGTATATTACCAATTAATATATTCTGTTACAACCCTTCCAACACCCCAATATAGTCCTGCTCCTAATACAGCGTAGTCGGTAAATGTTTCAGCCCCGTCTACACCAACATAATCTCTACCAGTTAAAAAGCGCCAGCTGTTATTTTCCCAGACTTCTGTAGTATATCTTATACCTTTTTTAGCAGGCCATGAAGTGACAAAATATAATCTGTTAGCATTTTGTCCAAATCCTATTCTTAAATCCCAATCTATTATTGTTCTCGGAGGCGCGCC
>CEPF01005627.1_pt1 | contig 14405 bp, 14 predicted proteins | sample 530441 | NCBI WGS metagenome assembly CEPF01 (sample SAMEA2620094, study PRJEB7988) | marine metagenome | biome: marine biome (ENVO:00000447); feature: deep chlorophyll maximum layer (ENVO:xxxxxxxx); material: "saline water (ENVO:00002010), including plankton (ENVO:xxxxxxxx)" | depth 25 m
TCAACGACTGACCCGCCATCGGTCTTGGTAAAAACACCGCCATCGCTTGTATTGATGGCGAGTTCGCCTACTGCAAGATCTGACGCTCCAGGATCGGATGTCCCGCGCTTGTGCTTGATTGTATTTGCCATTGGTTCTAAAAAGTGCCCCCATCGAGTTCGAAACCGCTTACAGATCCGTTTTCGAGGAAGGTCACAAGATCGCTCAGTGCAACTTGAACCATCGTTCCAGCGTCATTAACAACCATGCGATCTGCTGTCGCCAAGGTCGTAGAGGTCGCAGAAGTGCTGCCGTCGACAATGTTCAGCTCTGATGTTGATGCGTTTAACCCATCAAGCTTGTTGATTTCAGCAGTGTCAGCAGTAACCCCATCAAGCTTGTTGATCTCTGTAGCGGTTGCGGTTACGCCGTCAAGAACATTCAGCTCGGCAGTAGTAACAGTTGCGCCATCAAGAATGCCGACCTCTGTTGAAGTCAATGCAACCAAAGCAGTCGCAGTTGCGCTGCTGGCTCCTGCAAAAGTGTCTAGCTGGGCATCATATGCCTGGACATTTGTGCCGATCCCGAGCCCCAGAGATGCTCTGGCGGTTGAACCGTTTTCAGCAACAAATGTGCTGCCGTTACCAACAATGATGTTGCCGTCAGTGACGCCAAGGCCAGAAATCGCATCAAGCTTTGAGCTGTAGGCGAGAATGTCGCTGCCTATTGCCAGACCTAGTGCCGTTCGTGCGTCAGAGGCAGTTGTAGAACCTGTCCCGCCGTCGACAACTGCAAGCGTACCTGTAATGTTTGACGCACCAAGGTCAACAGCAAGCTCAGCAGACTCAATAACAAGGCCGCCATTAGCTTTTCGGTCAACGCTTACGGTGCTTCCGCTTACGTCAATACCATCACCGGCTGATGGTGCGCCAGATGATGCGATTGTGATCCCACCAGAAGAATTGGTGATGGTCACGTTGCTTCCAGCGGTCAAGGTTGCCTTGGAAAGCGAACCGCTTGAGTTGCCGATTAACAGCTGACCGTTGCTGTAGCTGGTTTGGCCTGTCCCACCCTTGCCGGTGACGATTGTTGACGCAGACCACGTTCCAGAAGTCAGCGTGCCAACAGAAGTAAGACTGGAAGCAATGACACCAGAACCAAGAGCGTTATCGCTAAGAACGCTAGAGCCATTGATTTTGAAAGCTTTGCCAGCGGCAAGATTTACATGCTCAGAAAAGTCCCAACTATCAGTGCTGTTGGCCCAAAGGATTGTGTGATCCGTAGCACCCTTGAGTGTTAAACCTCCCCCGTCTGCCGTCGAATCAGTCGGCGTATCAACCTTTCCAAGCTCAATGTTTTTATCTTCGACGTTTAAAACACTTGAGGATATTTCAGTTGTGGAGCCATTCACAGTCAAGTTGCCGCCGACAACAACATTCCCCGATGTAGCCAGTGACGAAAGCGTTGGCAGAACAACCGTGCCAGTGAAGGTCTTATTGCCGCTTACTGTTTGGTTCCCGGACAGATTGACAAACGCACCATCACCACCAATAGCAATAATGCTTGACGCACTACCCCCGGCACCTCCCGTGCCTTTGCCGTAATACAAAATGCCATCACCGGCATCTGCCTCATTGAAAGCTAACTCGGCATTTTCCAGAGAAGAAGGCGCTCCGGTGCTCCCTCCTGACGCCCGACGCTTAATCCGAAGAGTGTTAGCCATGGTCAGAAATTGCCCCCGTCGGCAAGTGTGTCAGTCGTCCAGGTTGTATCAGCCCGGAACGTGTTGGCAGTTGCGTCGTAATAAATAACGCTTCCCTCCACTTTAGACGACGAATCAAGGACAAGCCCAGGATCTCCGGTATCACCTTTAGGCCCTTGAGGGCCAGCGGTTGTGGCTGTGACAGTTGTTGTGACAGGGGCCTGAACAACGGTCGTCCCATCAGGTGTGGTGACAAGGACCTTGTTCTCAGCAGTTGTGACGTTGACCGTGGTCATGGTGACGTGTACCCCTGAGAGACAAAAATGACGCCCTCCAGGTAATAGTCCCTGTTGCCGCTGCCGTTTTCAAGCATTACGTCGTAGTAAAGCTCGTCCGGGAAAGTTGCCGTTTGTGCGTCGGTAAGGCTGATAGTGACCTGCCCGTTGGAGCGGTTGGTGTACGCGACAGCAAAATCCGCGTACTTGGTTGACCGCGCCTTGTCCCACGCTTGCGCGTAAGCAGTAAAGCCCGTTAAGTCAATTACCGCATCATTGCTGTCCTTGAACTGCAGCAACAGGGAGTAGTCAGCCCTCCGCTGAAGCGTGAAATTGTGCGTTCCAGGTTGAACAGACATAGCGCACCTCTTAGAGCAAGCTTACCCTGCGTCAAGTCTTAATGCAGGCCAGCAGTGCGATGTTGCGTGGTCGTGCCTCAGTACCCCCATCAGCTTGAATAGTAATTCCAGTTGATGCTGGACCAGTGCTTTGGGCATCGGGGTAATTTTGAGATTCACCGTCGCCAGAGCCGCTTGAGGAAGTTGCATTAGCAACTCTTGATATGGTGGGCAGGGAGTGAGAGTGGCTGTCATTCTCGACTCCGTGGTTGTGAGTTTTGTTTTGATCCCCCTGAGCACTTCCAAGCGCTCGATTGCTGTCAACGCCTCTGCCGCTATCTAGTCCGCGAATAAACTCACCACGCAAGTCTGGGAGATTAAAAGTCGTTGATCCGTCGCCAACACCGTAATAGTCCTGAATAGCGGCAAACAACGCCGCAAAAGTTGTTCGGCTGACTGGACTGCCATCAGCTGGCAGGTATCCGGGTGGGGCCTTCGGAACGGGAGGCGTCTGGGTGAAATCCAACATAGTTGTATAAATAATCGTTCCAGCAGGTGTTTGGTCGCCGTCAAGATGTTTCCATTCGCTCCCCGAATAGCCCTCGTAAGCATTATTTGATGTGTTGAACCGGATCATTCCGGTGTTAGGGCTGGCAGGGCGCTGGCCTGTTGTGCCCGCAGGCAGATCCAGCGTTCCAGTGCCGGTCATCTTTACGTTGCCACCGAACGATGCTGTCCCGGTAAAAGTCGGAGACGCAGCAGTAGCTAAGCCAAGGTTTTCAAGCTCAATGCCCCCAACAGTGCTGACGTTTACAAAGCCATCACCATTTGCATTTCTTATTTTTAATGTGTTGTCGCCTGTATCTGCATACCACTGGAACTGGAAATTGCTGCCGCTGCCCGGCGGGTCGGAGCCTCCGCTGTTATTCGTGCGGATGGCTTTCAAGCAACTATTTATATCGTTAAGAAAAGCAGCCCCGTTTTGGTCAGCTAAGTCGTAATCGTGGTTAGCCACAAGCAGTCAGCGGTTTCTTGCAGACATTCTACTCCTGCTTGCCAAAGCCGGAAGCAACGTAATCAAAGTCCCGTTCGACAAGCCCGCTACCGTTTGGGTTGTTAAATCCAATATAAAAACCTTCCCTATCTTCAGAAGCAAGTGTAAACCCTTCGCCAGCGGTGTTATTTTTAGGGATTATGATTAGCCGAGGTGGCACACCGGGCAAAGCGTGTGTATCGTGGCCAGGCCCATATTGATTAAGTTGACTCGCGTCTAAAGTATACGCAGCTCGCCCATTAAAAAATTTATTGGCGTAAGTTACGGCGATTGGAACTGTTGAGCTTGTAGTAATTGTTGAGCTACTTTGCTCTGTTCGCTGTTGCAGTTTTACGTTGACGCCTAACTGGTCAACAAGAATGTTCTGAGACGGGTCATTTGACGTGAGCACAACCTTAAACTGAAACGCTCTTGCTGTCAGCGACGCGCTTGTCAATTCCTCCCACTTAGAAAAATCAGCGTCATCAAATATAGGGTTAGAAGTAGACTTTGTTGTTCGCACATAAAGTTTAGCGTTTGTCCCGTCTACAACGTCCCCGCCTAAAGGCGGCCAAGTGCTTATAAGGGCCTCTTTACTACCAATAGTATCGTCTGGGTAGTTGCCGCGAGCTACGATATGTCGTTCTAAATCAACAGTGTAGATATTGCCAAAATCAAGTGTTTTTTCAAACTGATACTCACCCGATGATTTAACAGTTCCGCCCACAAGTGAGTATTCAGAATTGCTGCCGCCTGAAGTCCCTATATCAACAGGACTGCCGCCATCAGTTTCACTGACCTTAAAAGTATTTGCTGTTAAACCTGACGAAAGAACAAAATAAGTAGTTCCTACTTGCAGGCCGGATGGCAAGACAAAAGGAGTGGTGTTTATGCGAAACTGCACTTTATCACCCGCAGAGAGTTGATGGTTGACAAGGTTTGGGGTGAACCCACTAAACGTCCCATCAAAAGTTTTTATTGTATCGTTTGTTGCGTCAAATATAACTAACTTAAACCTTGACCCGGTAATGCCTGGAGTATCTTGCCTCGTTAAAGACAAAGCATTCCCGGAAGCATTGTATATAGCGTTAGTTTTTGCGCCCGCGAACGGCGTAGGAGATATTGTGTCTTCCCTTATACTTTTGACGCTCTGAAAATCCTGCGCATTTGGTACTTCAGTTACGATAACGCTTGCTTCTGTTACGCTTTTTCTGCCCCCGTCATCAGCAAACTTAACTAAATACTCTCCTGCGATTAAAGGCACTTCTTTTTCTGTAGAGTTTCCGGCAACCGCGTTTACAAGGTCAGAACTATTTGACCATGATGCAGTGCCATCAGTTAAATTGCTGTGCCGAATATGCACCTTGCCACCTACTTTTACGTCTAGGTCAACCGTTTCGTCCCAGCGCAATCGGGCGTTTTTCTGACTAACTGGTTCTATAGTTAAATTTTGAACATCTCCAGGTAAAGCTAATTTTGCTTGTATAGTATGTTCGTTTGTTGCGACGGGGCTTGTCTCCCCCGCAAAGCTTCTAGCCACGATCTTTACTTCCAGCAGTCCATCTTTTAATCCCTTAACTTGAACCGATGGAGTAGCAGTAGTTAGCCCGATAAAATTACCGCCGTCTAAGCGATACTCGAGAGCAAAATCTTTTACGTTAGTGGCTGTTACAGCCACCCCATCAGGATTACGTTCGGGGTCGGGGAGTACGACAGTAGGGGTTTTCCAGCTTATATCGACGCCAACACGAACTACACCCTTCTCTGCGTATAAAAAATCTTGTATGACTATGCCTGAAACTGCTTTAGGCGCATCAGAGATGCCTGATATCTCGCGTTCTTCAAACTCTGCCCCCTCCTCAGCCGCCCCATAAATAGTTTGGTTGTATTTGACTGCAGTGACTCCGTAGGTGTGGTCATCGTTTTCAACGACAGCCATTACACGGAATTGTTGGGATTGAATGTCGTCGGTTTGAATTAACCAAGGAGCGTTTGCCGCCGGAACCTCACTTAAGGCACTGGCTAAAGTTACGACGGCCCCGCTAAGGGTAAAACTGCGCGTTTCAAGCAACCCGGATGGCAGCATGAACGTGATTTTGGGCGTTTTTTGGGAATTTACAGATAAATCAGTAGAGGTATCAAGTGTTATTTGTGAGGCGCTGGCGGCAGAAGCAACGCGACCGCTTCTGCGTGTGTCGGCTCTTAAAGGATCAGCAATATCTACAACCGTTCCAGGGCGCAGAACAACCCCTGAATCAATGCCGATGGAAAACGTGCATATCTCATTTAAGTTTTGCTCGCTAAGCAGCGTCCACTTACCCAACCGCCTTGCTTGCCCTTGTGAGTAGCAACCAACCGCTCTGATCTCTTTGTTGTTTACCCCGTACTTTGCTATTGCGTTTTCGTCTTTTACGTGCTCAAACGCTACCTCACCTTTTTCTTCGTAAGTTTGGTATGCAACGGTCGCGCTCGTATGCCTGCTGCGTAGTGATGTTCCTGAATAAGAAAACATCCCGTCAACAACATTCGATGGACCTAAGGTATATTGCGAATCGGTTGGCCTGTCTTGCAGCAGAACCAATGAACCTGCTCCGTAGTAAGAAATGCCACGGAAAATGCTGGTCATATCCCTGATCGCGTCATAAACCTCTTTACGCTGGTTAATCAATAAATTGCAACTAAAGCGAGGCTCTTGACCATTCTTCCCATCGTCTACTAACTCGTTGCAGTATTGCGATATAGCAAAGAAATCATATCGGTCTAAAGAAGACGCAGGCACGCCTGCTCCATAGCGCGTGCTTGTCAGCAAATCCCAAAAACACCACGCTGGGTCATTTGTCCAAACTGTTCCCCCTGGGGCACCTGCATCAGTGCTCAGTTGGCCGGTCCAGACACCGTCGTAAGTGATCCTGCCGGGAATCCCATTTTCTATTGATTCAGTTTGGCCAGTAGCCACAACAAGCCTTTGAGTTTCACTTTGATCAATTTTTGCGTTAGTCGGAACACCCACTTTTATGCCACGGATCAGATATTTTCGTGTCGGGATTGAGCCGAATTGCCGAGCGTCAAACCTAAGCCCTACTAAAGCAGCGTTTGGAAACCCATATTTTTTATCTCGTATCTCTGTATAGCTTGACCAAACTGTATCGTTTGACAACCTTACGCTTTCACTGTCCTCTGTGTCGCGCCTAACTTTTATGTATGCAGGGCGAGTATCGTTTAACTTAAACACATAATCCCGCTGGTATGAGTTCCTACTTTTGCCTTTTATAGTGTCTGCCTTGACTACGTTAAAGCCGCCTCCGTTGTAATCAACTAAAATACTAATACTAACTTTAGTGCCTACAATATCCCCGTCATCTTCAATTTTTTGCAAAGATGGGATAGAAATGGTAACCCGAACACGATCGACGGTGGCATCTTGAATAGTTATTATGGGGGAGTTATCCTCTTTTATTTGTGTGTTAACGATTCTTGCAGTTTCGACAGTGTTAAAAGGTCCAGGCAAGTAGTCTTGGGTCGGCGTTCCGGTTCTAGTCTCAACCCGAAAATTTGAAAAGTTATTGCGGCCCCTCGTATCTTCAACAGGCGTCCCATCAAGAAATATGCTTTTGTTGCCGTCGTCTAGGCCTTGGATTTCGCCCTCGCTGAGCAAGTCAATGACATTGGCAAATTGTCTTGACTGAAGCGAATCGGCATCTTCTGTCGGGGGAGAACTGCTGCCGCCTCCGCCGCCTTTTCCCCCGCCGTCCCCAGCGCCTGCTATGTATTTGGGATTAATCATGATTAAACCTGATCAACGTCAAGACCTGCTGAAACGACCGCCGACCCAACGAACACACGCCCATAGGCTATCGGTACAGCCACGCCTTTCTTAGTAGTGTTAACTATCCCACTAAAACTACTCGACTCCAAAAGCGTAGGCTCTTCGCTAGCTGTTATGGGCTGCGGGACGGGTGAAATCATTTCGGCTACGCCGTTAAGCACTAAGGACGCCCCAACCAGCCCAAACGCTGTGGCAGTCCCTGCAGCAAACACTGGAGCACTAAGGCCAATAGCTGTAAAACCAATCGGCCCGAGCAGAATAGCCGCAGCGATAAAACCTAAACCAGTTAGCACCTGTGTAAACCCGCCCGCGCCCATCAAAACAGGCGTAATGCTAAAAACTTCTTTTTCGCTCCAGGGTAGGTACAGACCCGTAACGTCCTTGTCGTGAACCGCCTGTGTACCCACTGTTACTTGATACGCAACGCCTCGTTTTTCGCTGTCTAGCAACCACTTTTCAAGTTTAGGGAAATTAACCAGCAGAGCCTTTAACGCTTGAGCAGGCGTGTCAGCCACAAACTCAAACCGTCCTTGGCCAAGCTGCTCTTTTAATGCGCCGTAGACCTTAACGACTTTCATGCCTTAGAACGCACGCCACGTTTTTCAGATAATACTCGCCCAACACGTCTCTGCTGCTTAGTCGGCCTTGTACGTGGTGCAAAACCTGCTGGTCTCCGATGTAGACCGCCGCGTGGTTTGGCACAGGCGAAGACAACTGGATTAACAGTAAATCACCTTTTTGCAGTTGTGCCATTGGAATGCGGTGAAAACCTTCCTTTTCAAAATTGTCTAAATACAGGTTTTGGCCGTTTTCCCACCACCGATCACGCCTTGGGTAATTCCTTAGCTCAACACCTAGCTCACGCTTATACCAGTCGCGGCACAGGCTGTAGCAATCAACCACTCCATGGGAAAACGCCCGCCCCACATAGGGCAGCTCAAATCCTTCTGGCTCGCAGTATCCCCAGTTCCCTGTGTTTGGGTTGACGATATGCCAAGGGAGACCGCTTTGCTCGCACGCCACTCGGTCTGCCTGCGATGGTGCGTGGTTTGTAACCGGGTGGCTATGGATAACAGCCACAATTTCGCCTTGCTCTTCTACCGCTGCGTAATCTCGTGGATCAAGAACAAAGTGCTCCTGGGGCGTAGTAGCGAGGTTTTTGCATGGGAAATATCTGCGGCGGCCTTTGACTACAGCTACTAAGCCACAGCATTCATTGGGGCTTTCCTCCGCTGCGTGTGCTTGAATTTTTTCTTTTAGGGAAGGGGGCAGCGTCATAAAAATAGCGGCAAGACTTATTAGGCAGACGGTAGCTCGCCGTCCTCACCGACGACACGCCCAGGAATTTTTTTATTAGGCAAATCGAATTTGCTTGCTAATTCAAAGCTAACAACATCTCGGTTTTCAAGTGACTTGCGGTCTATAAACCACTCCTCTACAGGGAAAGTCGCGTAGGGGTCTGCGCTGCTTTCATTATCAAGAAACTTTTTCAAAGTGCGTATCCTTCTAACCTTGGCCCCTATTAAGTCGTTGTTTGGGGTCACTCTATTAACCCCCGTGTCTTTGTTGATGAGCATGTCTGTGACAACCCCGCTTAAGTTGGCGACCGTCAACGTCGGGCGAGGCAGCGTCCCAGTGTTTGTGTACTCAAAACCCTCTGCCTTTACTGGAACGCGGGAGTAAGTCTGCCCTGCCCAGAGGATATCCCCGGTTATGTCCGCGTTGCTGCCCGCGTGAAAGCGCACTACGACAGATTGATTGTTGCTGTCTAGGCCGTGCAGAGCATCGTCGTAATGCAGCTCGAATAATTCAATAATCGCATTAACGGCTAAACCTGACAGGTCGGCATAAACCGAGCTGATCGCAGTCCAGACAACTTCGTTATCCGTGACTGTGCTGCCAATGTCAGTAGGCCAGTTTGGCTCTTCGCTGCCTGACGTTCCAGTCCCTGTTATTGCGGTGCATTTGAACACCAAGCCGCTATTTTGTGCAGCAGTTGCACGACGAATAGCGCCAACAGCGAAATCGGTACTAGGAGCCCAAGCAGCAACAGCCATTACGGTTCAAAGACTTGCCTGAATGTTGCCTGGATTGTGGCGCGGTTCAAGTACGGAATCGACTTGCTCCACTCTTCGCAAACAAACTTGGAGCTGCTTCCTTCGCCTGGCGGGGTGAAGTCAAAGCTTGCGCTGTCTGCAGCTCTTGCGTCTAAGAATGTCTCAATGGTGTCTGCTTCGGTTTCTGAAACATTAAAAGTCAGGCTGTATGACTTTGGGTTTTGGTTTAAGCCAAAACTTAAACGCTGCTCATAGCCATCACCAAAGCGCACCGTGCGGGTTGCTGGTGCGCTTGATTTTTGAAGCCCGTAAGCAGGCGTGATTGAGGGAAAGGTTGCCATTATGCAAGTAAACCTCCAGGTCGTTTTTGTTTAATTAGCTCAGCTTGAACGGCAGCGCCGAGCATCTTGCCGAGTTGACTTGCTTGGGCAGAATCGCCTTCAACACTAGAGCCAGAGGCATCGACGTTCACAGTTACGTTAGCGCTGCCCATTGCGCTGTTCGGGACAATGTTGCCTTGAGCGCCTGGAACGAACAGCTCAGGCCCACGTTCTCCGACCAAATAAGGCCGGTTGCCAGAAACTAAGCCGCCATTAGCTTTGCCTGTAAATGCACCTGGATTAAAGAAACCTGCCATGTTGGAAGTGTTTAATCCTGCAGGAGCAGCGCCTGAACCGCCAAAAGGCATTCCGCCCCCTGACACGCTGTAGTCCCCGCCGCCCATCCCAGCGAACATACGAGCGATGCCGATCGCGATGTATTGGGCGATCATTTGTTTAGCTGCTTGGAACAGCATGTCTGCGATGCTTCTTAGGAAGTCAGCAAAGGCTTGCTCTGCTGTTTTCGTTCCTTCAGCAACAGCTTGTAAGCTATCAAACAAACTATCAACAACTGGAGTAGTTAAAGCGAGTGCTTCGTTGTATTTTTCTTGGAATACAGTTGCACTTAAAACAGCTTTTTCTATTTGGACATATGCGTCTCTTTGTCGTTTAAGCTGTTCCGCCGCTTTTCTATCAGATTCTTTTTTACTCTCTGCAGCTTTTCCTTCGGCTGTTCTTATTGCGGCGTTTTGCTTTAATAGCTCTTGCTCAATGCGAAGATTACCTAAAACTTCGGTAGTCATTGACCCGCCAAAAAGTCCCGTAAACGCGGGGTTTACAGCTAATTCTTGCTCTCTTAGCCTGACACCGCCTTCAAATTTTTGAATCGCTAAAGCGTCTTCATTAGCCAAGTCTTGATTAGCTAACGCTACTTTTAACTGTCTTTCACGTTCTTTTGTTAAATCTTGCTCTAGGTTAAATTTAGACGTTAATTGAGTAAGTTCTATGTTGTTTAAAGCTATAAGGTCGTCACGTATATCTCTATTACGAACATCGGCTAGTTGTTCTTTTAGTTTAATTTCTAGTTTTTTCTTGTCTATGTCAAAAAGAACTTTGTTTTCAGCTTTTTTCAGCTCTAACAACTCTGTTTCGTTTGCAGATAGGCTTAAAATTTTTGTAAATTCTTGTACGGTCTGTTTTTCTAAATCTAACCTAGCTTTATCTACGGCTAATGAGCTTTTGGTAAGCCTTAAAGTCTGTTCTATAGTCTCTTTTTCTCTTTTTCGATTTGCTATAATTCGCGCTGTAGTTTTATCGTTTTCTTGTAACTGACTTAAACCCGCAAGTTGATCCAGTACAAACGCTCCGCTCCCGTCTCCGCCTCCAAGTTTAAATAACTCTTTAAATCTAGGTTCGTACTTTCTTTTTATTTGTGTTTCTTGTTGCCGTAAACCTACATCAATGTTAGTAAGGCGATCTGTAGATGTTAAACCGAGTGTAATTTGTTTTTCAAGGTTTAAATCTTCAGTGCTTCTAATAAGTTCTTCTCTAATTGCACGCCCTAGTTCTTCAACTTTTACTCTTGCTTCTTCTAGCTTTTCGTTTACACCGCCTAAAATTTCTGCTGCTGATTTTGTACCCCCAAGATCTTTATATAAATTTCTAACACCTAAAGCAATAAGTTCAAAAAACCCATTTATAAGTTTTAAGGGTAGGAGTAATGCTTCAAGGGCACCTGTAAGCCCAATAACAAGGGGCACCAAAAGAGTACCTACCAGTGCCCCAAAACTTTGCACAAACTGCATACTTACGCGCCCCAGCTTAGCGAATATCTCGTTAAGTCCTTCTAAGCTCTTACCGCTCAAACCAGTGGTCTGTCTTACTTTTTCGGAAACCATGTTTTGAGCTTCAGACAGCCTACCTAAACGCTCAAGTTTTTCAATAGCTATTTGAAATTCTGCATTTACTAAAATTCCTGCTTCACGTAAACCATCAAGATTTATATTTTTTGTTATTTCTCCTAATTCAAGCGCTTTAGTTACAGATTGCTCTAACTGCTGACCGATAGCACTACCGAATATCTGGCCACCGAAGGTCGCGCCAAAAGGAGCGCCTAATGCCCCTCCTAGTAGGCTCCCGCCTATAGACCCTGCCCCGCCTCCGAATAAAAGCGGAAAACCTGCTCCTAGTAACTGATCATTTAACTGTTTACCCTGCCTCTTTCGTCTAATTTTTCTGATGTTGTTAAGGCGTTCTCTAGCTGCGGATCTAGTTGCTTTAGCTTGTCGTTCATTTTCTCTAGTTATAGATTTTTCTATTTGCAGTTTTTTATCCAACGCTGCATTTATTGCGGCACGCTCTTGATCGGTTCTTACTTGAAACTTACCCGAAGTTTGCCCTGCTGCGGGAAGTAGCGGAACCTTTGTGCCAAACGGGTCAGCGGGCATAGGCTCAGACGCTCGTTTAATTTGCGTGCGGATAGAAAGCTCTCGTTCTACAAATTTGTTTCTTGCTTTTGCCAGTAAATTAAAAGATTCGCTACCGGCAACACTATTTTCAAGCAGTAAATCAATTTCAGCAAACTGTTGCCTAGATGCTGCTAACGTGCGCGGTAAACTTGAAAGATCTTTAATAATCTGTTTAGTGCTGCCCGCTGCGCCTGTGGAGGGGTTGCCTATAGCATCTAGTCCCTGTCCGGTTAGACCTAACCCTTGCCCCCTAGCGGTTTGGCCTGCTCCCCCTAAAACAAGTGAACGCCCTTCTTCTCTAAGAGCTTTAAACCGTAGCGCTAAAACACCGAGAGCAGCACTTTGTCTTTCGACTGCAGTAGTTGCTCTTCTAAATTGACCAGAAACTTTTTCGCTTGCACCAGAAATTTCAATTAAACTGTTTTTTACAGCTCTTATGCCCCCAGGTTTGCCAAGCGCATTGATAAGTTTTTTTGCCGATGCTTCTAACTTTTCAAGATTTTGTACCGACTTAGTGGTATCTAAATTTATTTTTACTTTATTGAGCTTACCTACTTGCTTCTCTACCTCAGCAATGCGCTTACTAAGATCTTTTACCTGCCTTTTATCTACCTTTACGGCAAGTGAGATGTCTTGTACCACAGCGCCGCGCCAGGACTATGCCTAATCCTAGCGCCTGCCCGTAGACTGCGCCCTCGCGGACATCTTTGCCCGCTCCATGGCTTTTTCCTCTTCCTCCCCTTTTATCTCGAAGAAGGCAGCCCACGCTGTCATCTCTTCGACTGTCAGCTCCTGGCAGAGCCGGGTCACCGTCATACCCAGCTCTTTTGCAACATGAAACAGAAATACCCAGTCAGGATTTGCTTTTCAAGTCTGCTTTAGCGTCCTCCACTTTGTTCTCCGCTCCAGAGGTCAGCATGGCTAGCTGGATTTCTTGAAGAACAGAGGCGTCAACAGCGTTCTTTAAAGTTGCTTTTTCGCCGTCTTGGAACAAACGCTTGCCTTCTTCATCCAAAGCTTTTTCTACCATCAACCCAAGCGCAAAATCGTTTGCATCGTCAGATCCCGCTTTCTTCTGGATCGACTCACGCTCTGCGATGGTCAAAGGGTGCCAAAAAACCGTAAAAATAACTTCGTCATCAGCCTTAACGTCGTAGCTATAAAGCTGGCTTACGCCAAACTTGTTACGCAGTAGTTCAACAGCTCGCATGAAGAGCACAATTTATTTCAGTAACACTCTACGCTATTGCGCTAAATTGGCAAGATACAAGCCCGATAAAGTGCGACCTATCCTCGATCTCCAGTGGGACGGGGCCGGACACTTCAAGTACACGAGGCTTACAGCTAAACGTATCTGTGTAGTCCGGAGCGTTTACAGACGTAAGGCCGTCGATTATAGACTCGCCGATGGCGGAGAAAGTAGACGTGCCAGCAGATTTTGGTGTGTAGATACTGCATTGAACAACGCCTACATAAAAGTCGGATGAAGCGCCGTGAGTCTGAATTGTTGTTTGGTTGTACGTGATTGACATAACTACATACTTTTTATTTTTACCGGGCGTCGTAAACCTCACATTGTCGTAGACCATTGAAACGGTGCTATCGGCTGCCGTTACGGCGTCAGTAACTGCTTTTTCAAAAGCAGCGCGAGAAGATACAAGACTCATACAACTCCCTGGTAACGAGCGCCACGATCAGTGCCTGTACCAGAAACTCTAAGCGACACACCAGGCTTTGCCCCGAAAAATAATTTTGCGCCTGCCTCGGCCTTGTATAGAAACGGGACGATGCCGCTAGGCCGTTGTAGAGCGTAACGGGCGTACTGTGCTGTGTTTCCTATATACACAGTGTCGCTGCTCGTAAAATTAGGAAAACTAAAACGAGGCTGAACTTGTGGAGAAATTGCTTTATGAGCAGAGCCTAGTCTGGCTTTATCCTTTTTTATCTGGCTCCAAGGTGCAAAATTCTCTACTTCGTCTTTGGGGCGTGGACGAGTGTTGCTTACTTTCCAGCTAGACGCAAAAAATCCTGTGTAAGCAGGGCTAATCACCTCTGTAGAAAGCTCTAGCCACACAAATTTAACAAAAGCCCTAAATGCTTGGTCTAAATCCGCGTCGATTTGTTGTTCTATCTGTTTTGCAAGTTTTCCCATCAGAAACGTACCAGCAAGATGTAGAGGTACTCTTGGCCGCCCCTGTAGGTTTCGATGTTCGTTATTTGAGCGGCTTCACCTGAACCTGCGAACTTAAGCACAATCTCATCCTGCATGGTCGGCTGGTTGCCGCCAATTTGCTCTGGTGCAATGTAGATGCGGGCTTGTCGTTCTTCTCTCCCCTCTTCCTCTTCAGACCGGATAAATTCAACTGGGCATTTCAAATCAAAATAAGGACGGTCAAACGTTGTAAAC
>CEPF01007610.1_pt1 | contig 14263 bp, 6 predicted proteins | sample 530441 | NCBI WGS metagenome assembly CEPF01 (sample SAMEA2620094, study PRJEB7988) | marine metagenome | biome: marine biome (ENVO:00000447); feature: deep chlorophyll maximum layer (ENVO:xxxxxxxx); material: "saline water (ENVO:00002010), including plankton (ENVO:xxxxxxxx)" | depth 25 m
ATACCTGAAGCGTTACCAAGAGGTAAATTAGTTGCACGTTATGAAACTGATCTAAAACGTGCCTATCTGATACCAAAACCTTTGAAAGCATGGTGTGGACAACAGCAGATAGACTATACATCTTTCATGCAGGACCTTAAAACTAAACTGGGTGCAACAAACACCACCATGCGTCTAAGCAAAGGCACACACATGAACCTGCCTGTAACGAGAGTTATAGCTGTAGACTGCTCTATAGAGAATGAGAATAAGACAAGGCATATTGAAGTCTGATGATTTGAACCCAGATGGTGTGAGAATTATAGTAGATTGGGATAATATGGTAACAAGTTCTTCTGTATTTATCCTATGTATCAATACCCAGGCGGCTATACAACAAATAAAAAATATAGCAAAAACAAAAGGTTGGGACATAAAAACGCATGTGCGTGTAGAAGATAATAAATTAGGTGTTCGCATTTGGAGAATTTTGTGATAAATGTAGGGTGACAGGTTACACTTGTCACTCTCTTTCTCTTATGTGACCATCTTCGGGTGGTCACTCTTTTTACCCAAAAAATCTATAGTCTTTGTCGTACTCGCTCTCATTCATCAATAAGAGCATCCTATTTGCTGAAGATATGTTTATACCATTATTCATACGTATATCTTTAGATGTCTCTCTATGTCGTTTCATAGATCTCATTATGTCCTCACCTGTTATGGTAGATAGAGGGTGTCGTTTGTTGTGGGCTATCAACTCTTTATATGCTTCCTCGTACAATTCTAAATTACCTTGACGCATACTTACATAAAGTTTCTTTGTTAGTTGCGTCTTCTTTCGATTTATAGATGTGTCTATACCTTTTTTGATGTTGTTCTTTTCCATTTGCCGTGTGTACTCTACGGGAGGGAACCCTGCGAACTGACCAAGTAGGTCTCCGAAAGTAGGATCTCCGTATATGGCATCGCCTCTACGTGTAAGATAACCTTCTCTGGTTGTTCTACCAAACGGACCTGCTTTCCATGCGTTAGCCAATGCGGCAGGTAAAGCATTTTCTACGCCTCTTTCGAAGTTACCTTCTTTAAAGTCGTTGGTGGCTCGTAATAGTCTGTCAACTGTGCTTAACGCAGGACCTCCCAGATAGAACAGTAAGTTTTCCTCGAATGAAGCGTCTTTGTTATAACGATTTTCTTGTATCAACAACCCTGTGAGACGAGTTCTGGATGCGATATCCATACCTGTAATAAGGTTTACAGCCCCTTTGTACCATTCTTCTCCAACTGTTTTTCTTACAATGGTGTCTGCGTCGTCTTCTTCATCATCTAGAAACAAATCCCATATCATAGTTATAGCCCCATACAAAGGAAGACCTTGTATACCTGCAAAGAACAATGCACTTAAATGTATACCTGCCAACTGTTTCAAAGCTATTATCCTGTCAGGATCAGTTAGATCTTTGTCTCTTCTTATAAGCTCTCGCACAGACTGTATCATGGTTGTATACATACGTATCCCGTAACTTTTATACATCATAGCCACACGACCAATATTCTGCTGTGCTATACGTGGAGCCGTCTCCAACACCGTACCTCCGTTAGTTTCTTGTGTTTTACGAAGTGCCAGCTCTACAGCATCTTGTACTTGCTTGTCAGTGGCTGCATCGGCTAGCTTACTAAAAGAGTACTCACCCTCTTTGAACATAGTGTTATTTGGGTCTACAGACTTTCTGAGGGCTAACTCATAAGAAGCTAGAAGTGTTGCTTGACGGTTAGCACGTTCCGCAAAGTTAAACATGGCTGCAGAAAATCCTGCCACCTTATCTATCATGTTGTAGTCTCCTCGCGTATCTCGTCCTGTCTCTCCTAGTCCTAGGGCATCTAGTATCCAAGACCGCGTGAGCTGCCCTCTTTCATCTGCCTCTTTTATGAGAGGGGCAAACGCCTTCATTTTCAACTTCTCTCCTTCACGAAGTTGCCTGTTACCTATCTTATCTCTAACGGTGTACTCTCCGTCTTTGATGTCGTAGTAAGATGTTATATCAACTTTACCGTTACCAACAATCTTCGCAGCTTCCATTATCGTACCGTATGTCCTACCATACCCATACTCTGCACCGAAATAGGGGTACACAAATAAGGGTATCTGAGACAAGTTAACAAGTGCTGACGATATGTTAAAACCAATGGTGTAAAGAAACGCTGTCTGGTTTGCTGTTTTTGCTATCTTCTCTACCCCTTTATAGTCAGGACCTTGTCTTGCAAACTTAGATCTTTTTAGAAGATCATCACCTATCCTTTTCACACTTGGGTATCCTATACCTAAGTCTCTTAAGAAAGAGTTGTTTTGGTAAGCTTTTTCGTCTTTGGACTTTTTTATAACTGCACGTATGTCGTTCTCTATATTTCTAAGTTCTCTGCCTTTTTCTAACTGCACAACCTGACGAGCAAGACTAAAACCCTTATCTTTAAATGCTGCAAAAGAGTCAGGGTCAAAACCTACAACACCTTTTCTGGCGGTGAGTGATTTAGCAAATGATGTTTCTGGTAACGTGTTTATATACAGCTTTACAATCTCATCTTTTACAGCTTTCTTCTCTTCTGCGGGTAGTTTGCCTTCGTTTATAGCTGTAAGTATATCTCCTACAAACCCAGTCGGTGGTGAGTTAACAAAGTCAGAAGTGGCATCTTGTTGGCTGTATACACGTACAGAGTTCGCAACCACCGTATCATCCGCGTCTAGCTTTCGGGCAAGATTATCAGCAGCGGTTTGCGTTTTTGTTAGAAGTGTGACTCTTGGATCACCATCTTTTTCTGGTGTTTTAAGTTGATATGTTACTACGTAGTCTCCTTCACGTATGAGAGGAAAATATACGTCTAAATTTCTTGGGTTAAATATCTTGGCAAGTGGACCTTTCTTCATAGCGTCAACCTGCTTTTTATCCATCGAACGACTAAGTTCTGTTTCTATTGACTTCTTTAACTTACCATACTCTTTCTTATAGTAGTTAAGCATGTCTTTATACGCCTGTTTACCTGCAGGGCTTAACTTTCTCCATACTTTTTGATTTTCTTTCCATTTTTCTCGCAGATTGTTACCACTCTGATCTAAGATGTCGTTACCATCTTTATCAATATAATCTTTTTCTCTCTTCAACGGGTCTACTTGATATATGGTGGCTCCGTATTTTAAGCTGTATATCACGTCATCAAGCACAGCTTTATCTGAGTTAGGACTTGTCATATAAGGTTTTAGTTTTTGTACGACTTCGTCAAACTCCTGTCCTGCTCGTTCCAAACCACCTCTTTGTTTCTGCACAAGTATGTTTAGTTTATTGCCCAAACCATTAAACCCTGCTCTGTCTGCTATGGTAGTTGCCGTTAACAGGTCACTTACCCCCATAAACAAGTCTTTTGCAAAATTAGTTACCCCTCCTCTAGCTAGAGTTTCAACAGCACGGTCTATAAACGTGTCTTGTTCCTGATTGTTCATAAACTTTTTACGTTTCTGAGGACCGTTTAAGAAAGAATTAAAACTTTTTTTCATGTCTGATGGACTCATAAAGTACGTACCCGCATCACGATACTTTGGCGCAGGAGCTAGTAAACTGTCTATAATATCACTTGTTATAGAGAGGGCATCTATGTTTACCCTGGGTTGCTTGGTTAAACGTCTCCACAGATTGCCAAAGAAGTTTCTAATTCTTTGCATAGCTGTTATCTTTTCCCCTTGTATATTTATACGACTTAGTTCTTGTTGGAAAAGATGATTACTTAATATTTCAGATACAAACTCGTCTACATTCTTTGTGCCATATGCTGTGCCTAACCTGTCTTTTACTTGGTCAAATATAGTTTTTATCTGATTAGCAAACGCACTTGACGGGTTGGCTAGTTCTGCAGAAGCCAAGGCGTGTCCCATCTCGTGCAGTAACACGTGAGGTGTCATACCAGATTCTGCGTCTAATTTTATAGTGTTAGTTTTAGGGTCAAACAACCCTGCTGCTTTTCTTCTACCAACCTTTAAATTCTTTACGATAACAACTTCAGTTGTGCCTACTAAGTCAGCAAACTTGTTAGCAACTTGGGCTACTATTCTGTTATCAGTATCTAAGGCTAATACTTTTAAAGCTTCAAATAGTCTATTGTTAGCTAAATGATCTACAGCTATGGTAGATAATGAATATTCAAGGTCCATAACAGCCTTTATTGGCAGTAGAAGTTCCTCCCCTTTTCTAGCGTCTACCTCTTTTCTTATTAGCATGCCGTTCTCACGAGCATATTTCATGGCTATAGCTACAGCTTCTTCAGATGTTAACGCTGTTTTCTTTTTTCTTTGTTTTAAAAAACGTTCCTCTTTCTTACGTTCAACAGCTTTAGCCCCAAACTTCTCCAACTCTTTTCTTTTCTTAATTGTTTCTGCTTCTGCTGACCCTCTACCTGTACCCACGTATTCTGCTTTATATCTGAAGTAGTACAGGTCTTTTGCCACATCTTTTAGATCGTTTTTGGTGTAGGCTGGTTTTGTTAAGCTAGTGGTTGTTAACAAGTCAAGTGATGGTCTAGTATCAGAAAAAGTTGGTACAAGATTAAGTGTGTTTTCTAAATATTTTTTTGCTTCCTGAACCGACTTCTTCCAAGCCTTTTGTTTTTTTTCTTCAGTACCTATAGGGTCAACTCCAGGTGCGTAGCGGTCATACCTTTTCATGTCAAGATAGGACATGCCTAAAAGGTCAGCTAAATCTTTTCTTATTGTTTCTTTTTCTTTTTTATTAAACTGCCTTTGTTTGTCTGTAATAGGTATTATTCTATTTTGTTTTATGCTGTAAAAACCAAGGTCTCCTACTAGGTCTTCATCAAACCGCTTTCCTGTTGTGGGGTCCACCACTTGCTTCTTAAAAAGTTTTTCATCTTTTTTACTCTGTTCTCTGTCTTTCTCGGCTTCTTTTTCAACTTCTGCAGGTTTTGTTGTTCTAACTATGTTTTGTTGTGCTTTAGTACCTATGGGTTTGTCTTTACTGTAAAACTCTACTCTGTTGTTAAACCAAGCCTTTCCTTCTGGGGACAAGTTATTATCTACCCAAACCGCTACTCTTAACGCAGCTTCCTGCCCTGTATTATCTAAGAAATACGCATCCTTTGCTTTTGGGGTAGAAGGCCCAATCTTTTTTCTCATCCCCTTATAGTAAACTCCTCCAACATCTTGCTCTTTGCCGTACATAAATATTTTCTCCCCTGCTTCCTCTCTTTTCACTAACTTTTCTATGTAAGTGTCATAATCTCCGTCTACGGCACGATTAAATGGAGCTACATCAGGATTTATTATTGCTCTTGGTTTTGCTTTAAACTTTTTTATCTCTTTAGTTTTAGCTTTTTCTATGGCTTTCAATTTTTGTAAAGGTGTAGCATTGTCAGGTATTTCCGCTTCTCTTTCAGGAAACCGCATCTGATAAGCTGCTTCATCTAAAGCGTTTTCTATACTAGGGTCTTTACTAAGAGTTTGAGCTACAAGAAAATCCATATTAGGGTAATCTGCGTCTAGATCTTCTTTAGGATCTCCTTCAAACTTTCCTCTTTCTCGTGGAGGTTTTGACTCTATCAAAGCTATTATCTTGTTTTTATCTTGCAAGGGTAGATCATCCATATCTAACGAAGAAGTTCTTTTTGAAAGATTAAACTGTTCTAAATCTCTAGGTTTTTGCCCTGCCTCAAGGTAATATTTTGTTTCTAGATTCTTCTTGTATACAGACTCTGCTTTTTCATTTGCCTCTTTCGTCTCTTTAGGTTGAAACCCTCTTAAAAACTTAGGAGGTATCTTAACAACATCTTTACCTGCTTTTTCAGATAATTTATCTCTAGCATCTCCTATTGTCATACCGTCAGAAACAGGTATTTCATTACTTTTAAGTATTAACTCTGTTTCAGGGTCAATCTTTTCTGATAAGTTAGCATAGTATTGGTCAGGAGTTTGATCTACACGGTTCACTCTTTTTAAGAAAATTTCACCTGCTGGAGTTATATTTAGAAACTCTCTATCACCTCTACCAAGCCGATCTAGCCCTTCTTTTTCTCGTTCTTTTACCTTCTTTATAGCCTCGACTAACTCACCTCCGTACTCCTCATCTAGTGCAGCAGCAGCCTCATCTATATTAGCAGCTTCAATGTTTTTTGGCACTCCTGTAACATCTGGTCCCATTCTTGATCTAGGAAACCCTTTTTCTTGTAAAACGCTTTGTTGTTGTTGTATTTCTAAAGCGTCCATATCAGCATCAGGGTCTTGTATACCTGCTTTAAAGTCTTCTGTTAGTGTAGCGTCTTTCTTTCTTTTTCTTGTAATATCATCTGTAGCAAGTTTTCTAGCAGAATCCACTCTAGTGGTTCCAGTTTTCTTAGATTTGGAGGGATCAACACGTCTTCCTGTTTCTCGTTCGCCTCGTAAATCAGCTTCAGTGCCTTCTCCACTTCCGTCGTCGTCAGTCTTTGTAACATCTGCTTTAGCTCCTCTTCTAGGTGCAATCATTTCTACGATAGTTTGCACAAAACCACCAACACCTGCACCGTACCCAAAGGCTTCTCCAGACCCCTCAAATGTGCCTTGTTCTGGGTTGTATATACCACGTTCAATTAAATTTTGTCCTATCGCAGCTGCATATTCCTGCAGACCCTCAACACCTGCTTCCTGTAGTATACGTCCTCCCTTATCGTATATATCGTCAGCAGCAGTCTTACCCAAGCCACCTCTTAACTTGTTGAGTATTCTTGTAGGAGATATAAGCTCTGATAGCCCTACTCCTGCCCCCAGCACAGCGGCTTTTGTTCTTTCACCCTCTGTGGCTTCTGATTCTCTGGCTCGCTCACTGGCTTCACCTGCACCCGCTGTAACCGCTAGACCTGCCGCTGCAAGGGGGTTTATTGCGGCTGTGCCAAGAATGCCACCAAAAGATCCTAGGGCTTCTGCAAACTTACGTGGCACGGCTGATGCCCCATACCCTATATTTGCATCAGGAGCAAGATAGTCCTGTACTCCCTCCCCAACAGATTTTATGCCTCTACGCACAGGGTCTTCTAAAACTTCAGGCAAGATAGCCGCAGCACCTAACGCACCACTTTCTAATATACCTGCTATGCCACTACCAAGACCTTTTACTACCTCACCTGCTTGGTCAGCTATAGTTCCAGGTCTCTTTCTTTTAGCCTCGCGTATGGCAGCAAAAGCTCTTTGTGTGGGGCTTAGTGTATCTTCTTCTCTTTCAGGTTGTCCTGACGCAAGTATACCTATAAGATCGTCAATGGTTGCTCCCTCTGGGCCTTCTACCCTTATCGGAGTGCCGTCTTTTTTGTATATCTCGTAAGTAGGCATTGCCTCTCCTATACTATTTTAGGAGCTTTAGTTCTATCTATCCCCGTGGACTCTGAATATAGTCTGTTCTGTATGGCTTTTAGCTGCGCTATCAACCCTATATTATCTTCAGACTTAAATGACTGCGCTCGCTCTTCAATGGCAGCTCTTATAAGCTGTCTATGCGCCTCTAGTTCCTCTTGTAAAGACTCATCTTCAGCCGCTTCCATCTCTAATATTGAGTATTTCTGTCCTAGAGGTGTGTTCATAACCTCATCAGTAATCTCTTTTAGTTGTTTCTGGAGTTTCTCTGCTTGTGTTAACAACTTATTGTACGCAGCACTATCTTTGGTAACTGCAGCTATGGTTTGCTGCGCTTTAGCAGTTTGCTCTTGTATATCAAGCTGTCTGTCTTTCTGGTCGTTTAGTAGTAGTAATTGTGATCTACGTAGGTCTGTTCTAGCCATATTCTTAAAACCACCTGGGGCTGTAGCTATATTAACAAGCCGTTGAAACGCATCATTCTTCTCTTTTTCTGTTGCTCCCTTGTCAACAGTAGGAACTGTGGTTGTTTGTGGTGTAGTATCTTTATCTAAATCTAGCTTTTTATCTTCTTTTTTAGGCTCTTCCTTCTTTGGTTTTGGCTCTTCATCTTTCAACATCTGTGAACCAAGAAGACCTGCCACACCTAGGCTTCTAGCTGTCCTAGCTGGAGAGAACACTCTATCGGTAAATTTAGCTCCTGCTGGCAGAGGTCCTTGCATTTTTGGATCAAACTTTGGTTTACTATATAATGATCTAATACCTCTCTGTGCCATACCTGCTAGACCTTTTGCAGCGGGTGCGCCTAATTTTAACGCTCCTAATCCTGCTCTTACCAATCCACCTCCAGGGACAAGTATAAGACCTAGAGACGCAAGTTCTGCAGGTGACATACCTAAAACACTATACTCGTCACCAAATAGAAAATCTTTTACGCCTCCACCCTCTTGATACCCTACAACTCCACCTTGAGCCATAGGAACAGACATATTGGGTCTTTTCATGCCCCCTAGTCCTTTACTCATAACTTGTTGTAGGTTTTTATTTGCTGTTTTTTGCCTATTAGCCAACACCTGTGCCACAGCCATCGCTTTTTCTTGTTGACTGGGTAGTCCTAGCTCTTGCCGACTTTGTTCTACTAATTCATTTGCTTTTTGACTTTTTATAGTATTAGGGTCTTCTTCTTGCGCCAACATTAGCGCATTTTTAGAGTCATTTTTTCTTTTTATCGCATCTTGTACGGCTAGTAGCTCCACCAAATCAGGACTTACTCCCTTTTGTAGCGACTGCATACCTCTCATATTCATGCCTTGGAGCTGTTGTTCGGGTAACAGACTAAAAGCGTCCGCTTTCTTGTTCATAGTTCTATTTATGTCCATCAAGCTCATCAGACTTCTCCAAACGTTTTCTTGTAGTAATCAGTAAACGCATCTGTTAGAGACGCAAGATTACCTGCCCCAGCTGCAAAGGTGCTTAATGGTGAAGGTTGTGCATATGTATATGACTTGGTAGCTAGTGGTAGTCCTTGTAGTAACGACTGCATATATTGCACTTGCTTATATGGAAAGTCCCGCTCTTCTTCAAACTGAAGTCTGTCAGCTGTTATACCTTCAGCGTCTATATCTCGTTGCACTGCGCCTAGATTAGCCTGTCTAGCTAGAGCAGCTAACCCAAACTTATTTATGTCTTCTTGTACGCCTCTAGCTCTATCTTGTTCTACGTTAAACTGCCCCATAGCTCTGTCAAAAGCGTCTGTGTAGCCTTTTCCTGTGATAGCGGCTAAATTTTGTTGTAGATTTCTGTCTCTTTCTGCATCTATTATGGCTTGTCTACCGCCTCCAAAAGCTCCTGCTTTGGTTAAACGAGAAGCATCAGCAAGAGCAGATATTTCTGATTGTCTTCTTGCTTCAGCTAGTTGCGGTGCTAGGGCAGCTTCTAGAAATGGGTTCATGTACTGCGTGGCTATACCACCTGTAAAACTTTGGGGGGTAAACGTACCCATATCGCTTGTTGGTATGTTGATGCTACCAATACCCTCAAATGCTTTTGTTTGTAAGTCCGATGGACCTGCAGTAAGAGGACCCATATACGCCTGATAAGGCTCGCTAGCTATACCTGCGCCTCTACCTAACATTTCTGTTACGTATGGACCTACATAGGGTGACAAGTTAGACTCTACACCCGTAAAATTACCTACGTTTGGCTCAGTTAATTCAATACTTGATAGTCCAGCACTTGCCATAATATTCTCCTACGTTGGAAGAAAGTCTTCTGGATCAATTTCGGGGGCTTGTTTCTTAGTCCCTGTCCTTGCCATTCGCACTTCATCCATCATGTTTTCTAATGTTTTCGCGCCCGCATCAGAGTTACCATTACCTAAATGACTAACAACATCCGCAGGGATTACAAACTCACCATCACTTAACATAGCAGGTTGTTCCCCGTCTATCATAGCGGGTATTTCATCTGCCATACCATCTGTAGCTCCATCTAAATACATACCTTGTTTTTTAGCAGTAGCAATACCACCCTCTGCCATAAACGTTGTCGCTGTACGCTCTTGAGCAGGGTTAGCTAAATTAACAGACTGTAACCCTTTTGCTTCAGTTGCAGCGGCTGCCATCGCGGCTTCTTTATCTGCTTCAGGAACAAATTGCATATCTGTAAAATATCTTTGTCCTCCACTTCCAGGTCTTCTTGTGGGGTCAAATGTCCCAGGAACTTGTGATCGTATGCCTCTGTATCTGGGTATACTGCCCTGATAACCCGAAACGGGGGGTTCTCCCATAAAAAGTCCAGGGGCAATTAAAGAGCCTAACCCTCCTATACCCATAGCAGCGAGATTTATATAGTCCGAAGTAGAAGGGGTTGATTTTGTGCTTGTTTGAGACGGAAAAAATTGTTGCACAAAGTCTATGGGTTGTTGAACAAAATCAGGAACGCCAAACCTACTTGGTGTTGGGGCAGACGTGCCACCCGTTGAAGTAACAAAATCAGGCGTACCAAGGTTTGAATAGGGTGTACCTCCGCTAGAGGGGTTTTTAGGTACGCCAATACCACCGAGATTCTGCCACCAGCTAGCCATTATCCGATGTTCCTAAGTAGTTTGAGTAAGTTATCAGTGCTATCTCCACCTGTTCTGTTAACTGGACTAGGTTCTAAAAGTTCTTCCATATCTTCGTCAATACTTCTATTTATACTATCTTCGTATGGAGTACGCAACATTCTTCTTTGTTCGGGAGTCGCAAAAATATCTTCAAAATCGTAAAAATACTCTATATCTGCGGTCTCTGGAGGGTCTACCCGCACTTGTTGAAGACCCGCAAGTTGTGCTATCCCCTGAGTGGGACTTATGGGAACATTAAAAGGAGTAACATCTGTTGCCGTGTCTGTAGCGGTATCTATAGCGGTGTCTGTGGCTGTATCTGTGGCTGTGTCAACCAAATTTGCCACATCTGTGACCGCTGCTATATCGGCATCAGTGACAAAGTTTGTTGGTTTGTTTAATATGTCAGCTACAACTTCAGCTGCTATGTCAGGTGTGGGTTTAGCGTCTATCTGCCCTGTGCCTAACGTGTCCGTAGTAACTGTAGGGGTGGTAAATTTTTTTGTGGGAGTTGTAGGTTTTTTATCTATGTTATCAGCAACTTCTGCTACATCTACAGTATCTACTGCACCTGTGTTACCCCCAAATATATGACTGTCTATCTTTTTACCGCCAGACTTATGTTGGGATAGTATTTCGTTCCCCCAAGACGGATTAGCCACATCAGGGTTCCAATAGTGTGTGGCTCCTTCTGTAGGATCTTTAATCTTGCCATTTAATATGTCATTTACAAGTTTCTCAGCTCTTTTATATTCAGGACTACTCTTACTTTTTTTATGCAACAAATTACCACCTTGATCTAAGGGGTTAAATGTAGAAAACTGTTTGTCAGCATACACGACATCTTGTAAAGACTTACCAAAACCACCATCTTTATATCTGTTTAGTATAGTGTGCGCCACTGCTGCCTGCCCTGCATCAGACTCACCTGCGGCTTCGCCTATTATCGTGCGTATCCAAGCCTCTTTGTCTGCAGGAGATATATCTTTACTTATAGTATCAACTTGTGTTGTTTCTGCCACACTGGTTGGCGCGGTTGGAGTGCCTACAAACTCACCTTCAGGAGCTAATATCTCATTTTCTACGTAATTTCTGTCTTGTAGGCTTAACGTGCCTTTTTCATATTTTGATTTTAGTGCGTTGTTTATGCCGTCTAGGGTGTTAGCTACTGTAACAGCTCCTCCTTGCCCTGCTGCACCTAAAAGAAACGATGCTCCTGCCTCTGTTTTTGGATATATATCAAAATCTCTTAGAGCTTTTTCAGTTATTGCTGTTTGACCTGCCTCGGTAAGTCCACCAACCCCAGTCGCTGCGGTTATGTTTACGGGTATCCCTATTGCTTTTCGTTGTTTTGGAGTTAACTTGGTATATAAGTCACCAATAGTCTTTATGTTTAAGGTTCCAAGAGCTGCTTTTGCAGTTACCAAATCTCCAACAGCTTCTAAGCCACCTGCTGCTACAGTATATTTAAAAAATTGTTTCTTTAAAGCTTCTTTGGCATTTTCTGACTTCTCTTCAAAAGTATCCCCTTTTGCATCAGCTAACATGGTTTGCCACCCCACATTTTCTGCTAACGTCCCGTCATCAATTGCTTTTTGTATTTCTTGGTCTAATCTTCGTGATGAGTCCGCTTGTCCCTCCGCTACACCAAGAGAAAGAGTTATTGCAGGTCCTAACACGGGACCAGTCAGATAGAGAACTGCCATATCTGTAAATACATCACCAAACTCTTCAGAAGCATTTAAAAATGTGGCAAACTTGTCTGTGCCATAAGGTCTCCCTTTCATATCTAACGCTTTTTCACCTCCAGGGAGAGCTGTGGTAAATTCCATACCTTCAGCAGGTAAAGCATCACGTCTTCTTCTTAGTAAATCTCCACTAATTTTTTCTTTTTGGTCTTCACTTGCACCGTCTAACCAAGCAACCACTTTACCTGTTTTATCTCTAAGAAATCTAGTGGGATCTTTATCAAATAACTCTCTAAATTTATTTACAGTAGCGTCACCAATATTTGCAGTGCCTTCTACTTGCAAAGCAATCGCCTCTAAAGTTCCTGAAGACACACTATAACCGACTCCCGCCAAGTTTTTCTTTGCGTCATCTATTATTCTTTTACTAACTTGACTTACTTTAGGAGTTTCTTCTCCTAATATACCTGCTAATTGACTCTGATAATCTTCATCCGTTACTTCAGGTCCTATACCTGCTCCCACAGGTCCTTTAAATCTCTTTGGGTCATCTAATATTTCTTGTTCAGATAAAGAGCCAGTAGGAGCTACTCTTTTCTCATATTCAGCTATAAGTCTAGCTATGTCAGAAGACTTACCTAATTCTATCCCTGTGTTTCTTAACAACTCCTGTCTCATTTCATCTGACAATACCCCAGGGGATAACAAGTTTTGTGGCGAATAGGGTAAATCTTTCTCTGTGACGCTCGTGTCTCTAAACTTATCTAGTGTTTCTTTGCCAGGTAACACTGCTTCAGTTAAGAACTCTCCTGTATCCATAGGCAGTTCTTCTACGGGGTCTATGAAGTCTTTAACTTTTGTCTTTACAAGATCGCGTAGGTCAGCTGTGGCTGTGTTGCCCAGCTCTTGATTTATGGCATCGTAAACATTCTCGCCCTTTGCACCTGCAACCAACGCTGTAGAAACAAGTTTAGATACGTCTCCAAGAGCTTCAGGAGTTAGTTCGTCTCCTTTTTCTAACACAGGGTTAATAATTGTGTCTGATATGGCAGCTATAGATGCAGCTTTTACACCATCTTCACCCATAATCTCTGCCGATATACCTGTTTTTAGGGATTTATCTAATGATTTACCTAAATCAGTAGAAGTATCTATACCCAAAGAATCCACTATGGTGTTCGTTGTATTAGAAACTATTTTAGAGCCTTTTAATCCTGCATCGAAGACAGCAGCCCCTATATCACCACCGTTTGTTACTACATTCACACCTGTATCAGCCACAAAGTTAGCCACAGTAGACCCGACTGTGTCTGTTAAAGCTTCCGCAGCTACCTCTCCTACAGCGTCTGCTGCACCTGCGGCTACAGTAGATACAACAATAGTTTTTAGTACATCTTCAGGGTCAGCTCCTTCATCTATAGCGTCTGCACCGTTAATTATAGGTACAGCCCACGAGTTACCTGTTGCTACCGCTGCTACATTTACAACCGTTTTTACCTCATCACTACGTAATATGGCTTCACCCACGGGACGTAACACGTCAGCAGCAGCGTCAGCCACAGGACGTATGACATCCCCTGCAAAATCAGCTACCTCTTTTACAGCATTTACCATTACGCAGCCTCCATCAACGGCTCCTTGCCAAATTTTAAAAACATAGCATAGCCATCTGTATTCTCTAAATCTACAAATTCTAAGTTTGTATCTAACTTTTCTAGTCGTTTTTGTATTACCCGCAGTGCAGGTAACAGTCTTTCACTTCTGATCTGTGCGCTCATGTGTTGTATGCCCTTTTTTTGCAGATGCGCTCCGTATCTATACATGTTGTCTATTACGTTACGCCCTACATCCATATTATATATCCTAACGTACATGTTATTTTTTTCTTTATTATATACTCCTAAAAATATGGTGTTACCTATTTGCACAGTTTGCACGTTTTTACGTCCTATTTCTTCAAGCACTGTAGCCACAGCCTGCCGCATGGTAACATTCTCTGGTATTTGTCTTGAACTTTTAGCGTTATTTATAGCACCGAACAACACTTGGTTATAGCTTAGTTTCTGTTCTTTACTATCCACCAGCTTCATTACGTAATCTCCAGATAAC
>CEPF01014475.1_pt1 | contig 13759 bp, 8 predicted proteins | sample 530441 | NCBI WGS metagenome assembly CEPF01 (sample SAMEA2620094, study PRJEB7988) | marine metagenome | biome: marine biome (ENVO:00000447); feature: deep chlorophyll maximum layer (ENVO:xxxxxxxx); material: "saline water (ENVO:00002010), including plankton (ENVO:xxxxxxxx)" | depth 25 m
TGAGATGGAGCACTGGGTAACTGGTGGTGGTGTCTTGGGTCACACGAACAACGGTGACACTGGTAAGGATGCTGCGACGTTCCACTACCGTTCTGAGATCGGTTTGTGCGTCCGCGCTGCCAACCAGCACGTAATGATCAAAGGCTAATTGTTAAACTAAAAAAACTTAGAAAATATGGCTTTGAAAGGAGAAAAGTACTTGTACTTCCGTAGCGACGCTACACTCGCAAACGATGACGATGCTGCTGCAGGATCAAACACCTACCCTCTGTCTTCATTCTTGGGGATGGAGAGTGTAGGTGATACCACTATTCAGATGTTCTTTAAGGGTAAGCACAATAGTTATGCTTCAGGGCATGATGATGCTACCTTTGGGATCAATGACAGCGTTGTTATCACTATTAGCACTGCTAACAACCAAAAGGCAGTTATGAAGGCTCTGGTTGAGACATTCAACAATGCTAAGGGTTCTTTCTTGGTCGTCGCTGACGATCACTCTAAGGAATACTTGGTAGGAGATATTGCTTCTGTTGCAAACTTTACTGTTATCGCGGATAACGCCTAATAGTAAATCTATATTCAAGAAAGGGGACTTCGGTCCCCTTTTTCTTTTTTAGTATATTTGCAGTACTTTTAATGCAATGAAAAAATTCTTCCTATTCAAGAGAAAAGAGATTGACATCTCTTCTTTGGAGGCCTCAGACACAGGAGAAGGACTTGATATACTGTCGATTTCAGTAGATCATCTAGCCTTTATGACTGCCTCGCTTGGGAGAGTGAATATGGTTTTCAACGACGCAACCATTTACGAAGAAAACAATCTGGTTGACGGGGAATCATTTAAAAAGACTTCTGTATCTGTCGCGTGTGAGGCTGGAGGCGAAGCTGACCTGATAGAATCTATCATGAACTTCGTCTCCTCTGACCTCGTTAAGACAAGGGTTATGAGGTTTGATGCCGTTACAGGCAACACCAACGTTAAAGAAGCAGATATCAAAGAGTTTTCTGATCTGTCATCATCAGTAAGACAGCACCCAGTCATAAGAAATACTGGAAAGATCAGCAAGAAAACCTTTATTGGTGGTACAGATGGCACGGCCTTTGGAACAAGCACGATAATAGATGATATTGATTTTGGTAATGTAAATAATCTCCCCTTTATAGATTATAATGAAACCAATTTCACGCTGTCTGGATCAAATATAACGGCCTGGGCAAATGATACAAAAGCTACAGGCGGCACAGATTATAACTTGACCGTATCTGGAGCAGTTCTGAAAAAAGCATCTGGGAGGGAGGACAGTGGAATTAAAACTGACTCCGCTAGTATACCACAACTTTCTGGGTTTAGAACCTCAAATGAGATTCTTATCGAGGGAGCATTTACGATGTACGTCGTTTTTGGGGCCAACCCATCCCTCCAAGACACAACTAATTTTGTGCCCTTAATTTACAGTGCTTTGCCGACCACATTTCTTAGGACAGTAGATCAGCCAACATCTACCACTAATAAGATTATTTTTGAAGATGAAAACTCATTTTTTGACGTTGCCATTGGCGATGAGGTTCATGGAGGGTCTGGGCTGTTAGGGACGGTAACGGCATTAGATCCAGATGGGGATAATACAAAAGAAGTACAGATCGACAGCAGTGTAACCATTACTGACAATGATGTTCTAACGTTCATAGTGTCAGACACAAGCGCCCTGAATAGAACCTGCCATGGATTTCAGGCATCACCAGCAGCTGATAGTAAGTTAAATTTCGACATAGCCTTTGACGGGAATAAATCTGAAAACATCAATTTCAGAGAAAAAACATTTTACGACTTTAACACGCCCAAGGAGGATAGAGAAACATGCTTTGTGTTGGTCATGAGGAGGGACGTGAATAACAATTTGTTTTTTCACGATAAATTCGGAAATCTCTTTAAGACAATAATTTCCAGTCCCTCTGTAAAAAACACATCAGGAGCTATCAGAATACGATATATTGGGAATAATCCATTAAGCAAAGCTGAGTTTTCTATACCGAGATTTGGAATTATAAAGTCAGACATCGGCAGAAACAATTCAGCAGAGCTAGCAATAGACTTATTTGATAAATACAATCCTTAATTCAATTTAAATGGAACAAACAAAAAAGCGCCCTGGGCGGCCAAAAGCCCAACCAAAAGTTGAAGAAACCGCTGTAGCGGAAGCACCTTTGACTAAGAAGACTTTGCCTATTAAGCGCAAAGAAGTTGTAAACCAGAACGCAGAATACGAACTGCTAAAAAAGACTGGAATTGTGTACATGCTTCCTCAAAAGGGAGTCACTGTATATGACGAAGAAAAAGACACTGTTCGTGAGCTTAGATACTGCCCTAACGAACCTTCCGTATGGAGAGATGAGCAGTCAGAAAATGCTACACGTCAGTCTGTAATTTTCAGGGAGGGAAGAATCTTTGTTCCTAAGTCTCAGCCCAACCTTCGTGTATTCCTTGAGAAGCATCCCATGAACGCTGCAAATGGCGGTAAGATGTTTAGGTTGGTTGACAAGAAGCGCGATGCTGAGGTTCAGCTCAAAAAAGAGTTTGCTCTTACTGATGCTATTGCAATGGTTAGAGATAAAGACATTCAAGAGCTGCTTCCTGTGGCAATGTACTTTGGTATAAACATCAATGCTCCTGTCTCTGACATTCGATACAACCTGTTGCAGACCGCCAAGAAAAAGACGACTGAGTTTGTAGAAGCATTTGATTCACCTCAGGTTCGTACTCGATCTTTGTTGCAGCAAGCTGCTGACTACCAGATGATCAAGATGACTAATGATTCTGTCAAGTGGTTTGATACAAATCAGATGATTGTATCTGTTCCTGTTGGCCAGAAACCACTAGACGTTTTGACTCGATTCTGTCTGACAGAAAAAGGAGCTTCGGTTCTATCGACCCTAGAGGAGCGGTTAGAGCGACTCGCTTAAAGAGAGGGCCCTTCGGGGCCCTTTTTCTTTTCGTATATTTGCTGTATGGCAAGTATTGATAGAGTATACAGAACGGTAAAGAACCTAGCTAATAAAGAGCAGAAGGGTTTTATCACTCCGTCGGTGTTTAACCGATTTGCCGTCATTGCTCAACAGAACATCTACAACGAGCTGTTTACGGAGCTGATAGAAGCTAAGAAGCTTAGCAGACAGAACGTTGATCCAGGAAGGGATAAGTCTCCTCGAAAGAGGACACTAGAGGATCTCTCTAACTTCGTTGTTAGGCTGAATAACTACAAACCTTCATCTTCGGGTTCTAATGTTTTCCTGAAGCCTATAAACTTCTCTCGGCTGATTTCAATAAGTAAGGGAGATAGTGCAAGGTATAACCTTGACAAGACAAATATCGACATCGTTTATGATGTGGAGAAGATGGATAGAATCTTGGGCAGCAATCTTTCTACCCCAACAGATTCATTCCCAGTGGCTCTCATATCAGACGAGATCGAGGTGTTCCCAGATACGGTTCAAACTATTGACATCACGTACTACAGAACACCAGGCGGTATGCAGAACGGTGCGCTTGTTGACTCCCCACCACAGTGGGTTGCTGAAGATCTAGCTGTTGGTAACATTGAAATTGCCAGTCCATCAAGCGTAGACTTCATGCTGCCTGAGCACTTTAGCTCTGAGCTGGTCTATGAGATATGTAAAATGATTGGCATTAGTATCAACGACAGTGGTATGGTACAGGTGTCAGCACAAGAAGAAGCTAGACGATGAGCCATAACAAAGTAAAACTCAGCGACATTATCAGGGACTTCATCATCACTTCTGATGGTGATGACTATGCAAACAATGTTTCAGACAGCGCACTGAGAAACTTTGCGCTTAGAGGCATAAGAGAGATTGGATTTGACCTCGGGAAGAAGATCAAGTCTTTGAAGCTTAGCGTCAACTCAAGCAACAATACTGTTTCATTGCCAGACGATTACGTTGACATGGTCAAGCTTGGTGTTGTAGGTGGTGATGGTATTGTGTACGTTTTTGGTCAGAATAAGAACTTGAATATGTCTCGTAGACTGCAGACGTCTACAGACGATAAGGTTGATGATAGTGGAAAGTACGGTGGCACGCTGCCAGCTGGAGTTACTGATGAGAGAATAAAAGGAAGTCTTACTGATGTATTTGATGGGTCACCAATGAATATTGCTGACAACTCAGTGGGGGATAGAATCGACGATAAGACTGCCACCGCTGGTGCAGGTATTAATCAGGACGCAGGAGACAGAGACTTCTACATCTTTGAAAACTATCTATACGACGGGGGCTTTGGAAGACTATACGGTGTGGGGGGCGGACACCTCCACGGGGAGTACAGAATCAACCTTGACCAAAATAGAATCGAGATTGATACAAATACCGCATACACTGAAGTGGTCATGGAGTATGTGGCTGACGAAGCCCGTTCAGGCGATCCTGAAGTCCATGTGTACGTCGAAGAGGCTCTGAGGTCCTACATCTACTATAAGATCATTGAGCGCAAATCTAGCGTTCCTATGGGGGAGAAGCAGAGAGCCAGATCTGAATACTACAACGAGAGAAGAAAAGCTAACGCTCGCCTCAGCGGATTCACAAAAGAAGAGGCTCTGAAGACTATTCGAAAGAACTTTAAGCAAGCACCTAAGTACTGATGGCAATAAGCAAAATTACACCCCGTGCGCTTGATAAGTCCACGGACTATAAGCTTGTACCTTCTACTGCGTTTATTGATGCGGTAAATGTTGTATTTAGCGAAGATGAATCCAGCGCTCCAGGTGATGAAGGAGGCGACAATGGCGTAACAAAGAATCTTAAGGGTAACAGCGCTATCTCATTTCATAGAGCTGATGACGCTATCGCTGAGGGTGAATACAAGGTTATTGGGACAACGGTTGACAGAAAGCTCAAGCTTGTCTTTATCTATGTGTTTCATGAAGACGCAGCTGAGTCAGGTGTTTGGGTGTACGATAAGGAAGGGGTTTTGTCTCTACCTACTAAGTATCTAAACCTTCTCCCTACTTATTCTGATGATCCTTTTGCCAAGAACAAACTCAAGTGCGTAGTTAAGGGAAGCTTTTTTCATTTCGATCAGAACTCTGTTGTTCAGGGTAACATCGTATACGGTAATGCTCAGAACATTCCAGAGGAAATTGCGTTATCTATGGTCGGAGAGAGCAGCTTATTGTCAGTCACTACATCAGAAAAAGACATCTTTGAAAAGAACATTCATCTCTACTTCACAGACAATGTGAACGAACCAAAGAAGATTGATGTTACTGCAAGTTTGTTTTCGAGGGCTTTTCAGACGGCAGCAGGCGTCGGTAGAGGTGCATTTCAGTCTGCAAATGGCGGATTTTTTGCCTTCCCAGATCCAGACACCCCTAAGTCTGTAGAACTCTATTCTCACGCCTGTAAGCCAGTACCTCTTCAGAGGCCCACGTTTACATGGGATAGAGACGAGGGTAACAACACGAACAACTTTGAGTACAGCGAAGGATTTAAGTTCGCATATCAACTGGTTTTCAACGACGGAAGTGTATCTGCAATTTCACCCAAGTCTGAGCTAGCTGTTGTTCCTAGCCTTTTGCGTCAGGGCAGAAGAAAAAGACCGAGTCACGAAAGATTCAACATTTGCAGGATTTTTATTGAAAGCGAATTACTTCAGGGTTCAGCCGCTCTTACAATGCCCAACGAACCTATAATATACTACGTTAAAAAAGTTAAGATTCTTGCTCAAGAAGGGTCTGGTCCATATAAGATTATTAAAGAAACTGATATAGAGAACGGTGAAATCTTGGCTGATGATTCAATCAAGATAACCTTTGACTTTAAGAACGATGTTCTAGGTATTCCAGTTTCTGAAAAAGAGGAGAATAAGTTCTTTGACGGGGTTCCACAAAAGGCTGAGGCTCAGTCAGTAGTGGACAATAGACTCATGTACGGAAACTATGTCGAGGGATATCCGACCCCTATTGTAGATGCAACTTTGAGTGTTATTTACGGAGACACTCTGTCTGAAAACTTGGGGAGTGAGATAAAAATAACCAACTCTATCTCAAGAGAGAACGACCCTCAGAGTAACAATAATACTGATGAGGCGGATGTCTTGCAGCACATGTCTGGTTTTCGACTTAGAATTGATGACGGTGATTTCCCGTCTATTGGTGTTGGTGACTTCCTTGAGCTTCGAATGTCATTCAGACCGAACCAGAACTTTCACCTTTACAACGCCAGTGATTCATATCACCAGAGCTTAGCTATAGGTGAGATTCAAGCGACAGACACCACAGGAGTGGGTTTTGCGGGACAAGTTCAACCTGAACAAGCTGGAGCGACAAGAATTGTTTCGGAATTTGATACCACCCCCGTTACTGAAGACGATCACGAGCTTTATGACAACTCTTTTCATGCCTTTAAGGATAACGGAGGTGTTGCAAGTTTGACTTGGACAACGCATGATAAACATGATGGCTGGACACCAGGTGTTCAAATGCCATTACCTCAAACAGTTTTTGTTGGCACCTCAGCTGCAAACCCGTTTATTATTCCTGGAGATGAGTTGTCTTATAAAATTAGACTTAAATGCATTTCTGATGCTAGTCCAGATACACTTAGGGATTCATTCTTTGAAATCCTTGATAGAGTTATGGATGTTGGTGGCAGTGATTTAACATCTGTTTACGATACGTCTGCAAATGATCACTTCCAATATCTCGCAGATGAGTCTAATATTTATGCTGATCATGAGTGGAACATTGATAGTATAGAAAATCTTGGTAAATATCAGGAGGGATCGCCTATAACCAAGCTCATCAGCATGGTTACAAATCAACCCACATACACAACTAACGGTCCATCTGGACTTCGTTGCAGAGGTGCTGTTGTAGCAAAAAAGGGTAAGGCTGTTTTTGGATTAAGAAAGACAGATCATTTATTTGACAGTCCTACTGACTATAATGCAAATAGAGCTAGGGACTATAAGGTTTTTTTGGATAACATTCCAACTGAAAATCTTGAGCTTTGGACCTTTGTAAGAAAGTGGCTTCCTGGATCTTCTTGGTATGCTATTAAACCAGGGCATCTTGCTACTCAAGAGGGAAGAGATCTTTTCTACGCGGTATCTGCTGGATCTAACGAGTATATAATACCTGGTGTAAAATCTAACTTATCTGCGGATCAAAATTTCCCCAGATTTGAAGATGTATTGATTAGTGAGCAATTCCCTTCAGCTGGAACCGAACCTGGACCAGCATTTTTTAAACAGTATAACGATGCCAGAGATTTTAATGTTCCTTCAGGGAATATAATTATGGCTGAAATTATAACCGATGTAGATACTTCATCAATTATTCCCGAAACTATCATTGAGCCAGTTATGTTTAATGTTGGTAACGATGAGAAGAATGAGAACTACATGCTTCACGAAATAAGCATGACGTTTTTGGGGCATGGTGTACCAAACAACGTAATAGATGATCAATACTTCATTAGCTCTCCTAGACCTAAACAAAACATTGAGGCTGGAACGCAACTTAATAATCCTGATGCAAAACTGTATAGCCTTCTCGATGGTGAGGCTGGACCAGGAGGTGGGGGTGGTCCAGTAGATAGAAATGGAGGATCTGCATATTTTGTAAACCAAAATGATGACTCTTTTAATGTTCCAGCATCTGCAGGTGTTGTAAACTTGCCGTGGGCTAGAAACCCTCAAATTGGAAACAATCAGGGAAACCCTGTTATAAATGCCACTAAGAGAGCTAGTTCTGCTTATGGATTGACATCTTATCCAACATTACACAATTATGTTTCTAGCGGTGGCACCACCCTTAGCGGACAACTTCAACTAGAAGCAACCCCTAGAATTGGAGGTACTTTTACTGATTTTGAGTTTGACGAAACAGATTTTCCAGGCACCGTAAACTCGCAAGCTTCGACTCTTTCGGGTACAAATAGTATAAACTTTAGTGTGAATTATGCTGGCCCAACATGGTTTGGACCATGGTTCACAGGTAAGATTTTACACAACACTCTAATTCATAACATACAATCGAACCTCGAGCCATTTTTTGAGGAAAATAATCCATTCAACAACGCAGGCATAACGTTTGATGATATAAGCAGTGTATTTGCAGAAGATTTTTATGTTTTGACACCGAGCTATGGGTTTCAGTCTAGAGTTAAGAAGGAGTCATTACCTGGCCTTAAAGCCGCTTATGGTGGGAGATCAACAGTTCCGTTTATTCAAGGGGGTCCTGATGGACTAATTGGTAAACCAATCGTAGGTGAATCAGGGAACAACCCTCAGGCTCAAAATTATGAGCTTGAAACAACAATGCGAGGACACTCGTTTGTTTATTCTGAGCGTCTTCAAGAGGCGGTATTCGGTCAAGTAGGTAACTCTGATGAGGTAGAGACTTGGGATACTGCGATGATTGGATTAGACTTTGATAGTAACGCATCGGAGATAGAGTTTACAACCATCCCCACATTTGAAATAGACTTTGGTGGAGGTTTTGGGCAACAAAATCCATATAACAGATCATTTAAATCTAGCTGCGACCACGTATTTGGTATTCAGTATTACGATAAGCTGGGGAGAAGATCCTTTGTTAGTCCACTTGGATCTGTTCACGTAAACGGATTTAGTGACGCAGAAAGACCTTCTGACAAAAAAGGTCCTGCTTCAGTTAAAATAGAAATTAGTGATGATCCACCTTCTTGGGCTGATAAGTATCAGATCGTATATGGGGGTAATAAATCCATCACTGAGTTTGTGCAATACAGCGCAAACAATGCTTTCCTTGATGCAAGAAGCTTTGATGAAAATCCAGTGTTGGCTCAGGAAGGTATCGCTACTACGATTGGAGAAACAGGTGTTATATATGTCTCTTTGAACTTACTTCAAGAGTCAAGTATTTCTTATGCAAAAGAGTTTGGAGCTGTTGGTGAAGACAATAGTGTTAGCATATATAAATACCAACAAGGAGATAAGCTTAGGATTGTTTCTTACGGTCCTGATAACGAACGTGTATACCCAGAGAATGCAATATTCAACGTTCTCGATCTTAAGTTCCTTGATCCCAACAGCGCACTTCAAAATCCACTAATTTCTGAATTGGAAGAAGAAGAGCAGAATAACTCTAAGTATTATGGAGACTTCCTTGTCATTCAGGACAATGAAGACGTTGAATACTTTTCTTTTAGCGATTTCATCACTGGAAACCAAAGGTGGGATCAAAACGTAATCTTTGAAATCTATTCTCCATCAAGAACTACGGGGGTTGAAGTTCAAACTTATCATGAAATAGGTGATTGTTACAAGTTTGCTACAGATAACATTGGAAACAAAGCGTACTCTGTGAACCCAGTGGAGGTTTATGAGGGAGATGTGTTTATGAGGCCGATTGCATTAAACGTAAATGTCCAAAATGCATTTGGAGACTTTGTGGATATCATGTCTGCTGACTCAAATGCCAGTGACTTGGTAAATGACCTGTCTAGTAACTTTGTTAGCAATATCGTAGAAAGCGCTAGAGCTACAGATTTGTTCCCATCAAGGATGAAATTGATTGGGCGACCCAACTTGGAGAGCTCAGAGGCTAAGACGCTAAGAAGGGAGTCTGGCATAACGTATTCAGAGAAAAGCTCTCCTGACTCATCAAAGCTAAACTACTCATCGTTCAATGCCTTTGTATTCCCATACAAGGATCTTGAAGAGCGCTTCGGTAACATCAACTTTATGGATGAGCTTGGGGGTGACCTCTTTGTTATTCAACAAGACAGATGCACGATTGTACCTGTATCTGCTACGATATTGACAAACGCTACTGGTCAGTCTCAACTTATTGCATCGAATGATATTCTCGGTAAAGAGAATGTTTATTCAGTTACAGCTGGTTGTGACAACAATCCAGAGTCTGTCGTGAGGGTTGATACTGTTTACTACTTTGCTCACAAGAGCCTTGGAAAGGTGTTTAGATTTACGCAGGGTCAGGGTATTGAGGAGATTTCTGATGTCAACATGGGAGCTTACTTGAGATCTAAGTTCAAGGAGGCTATTGAAGCTTCAGAAGATATAAATTACAGAGATGTAAGAATCCCAGGTGGCTTTGATCCCGTCAAGCAGGAATACCTTATGACGATCCTGCCCCCAAAGACCTTGGGTATTTCAAACACAGGCGATGAGGTTGCAATCGCGGGGTGTACAGACCCTGAATCCTCGAATTACAACCCTAATGCAACTGTTAATGATGGATCGTGCCAATACGATGAAGTTGAAGAAGTTCCAATTAGAATTGTAACAGTTCAAGTTGAGTCTATGAACGGTACCGTGTTGGCAACATTCGACGGTTCAGATGGTGATTTTCAACCAATATACGTTTTTGAATCATCAGAAACCTTTTTCGTTTCTTCAGCTGTTGACGAAAACGGAACAGTCATTAACACATCGGAGACTTACGATATAGCTAGACTAAGAATTAAGAACACAGGAAACACGGACACTTTCGTTTCTGAATTGAACGTGGGTGGCGGCAATCTTTATGGAGATCTAACAGTGGCCTACCCAGAGGGAGGTTATGTATTGAGCCCAGACGAAGAGGCTGTTTATGATATCACATTTCAGCCGACTTCAGTGAGTACAAACACAGATAGCTTTGCGGACACCGTAATGCTTTCATTAAATGCAGATGATGCTTTCTTTTATGAAGAAGGCCTCAAGTTCTTTAGATTCAGGCTTAGGGCTCCGATTGTACAAGAACCAATAGACTTCATAAACACTGGTGACATTAGAGCTCAAAAGACAGGTGTGACTGTTAACTTCTACATAGGGGGCACTCGCGTTGGTCAGCAATTTGCTCAAAGTAATAATGGGGTTTGGACTGTTTCGATTGATCCAGAGGGCATGATTGAGTCTATCAATAATAGCTATACCAGGAATGGTTCGGACATAAAGTCTGGCACAAAGGCGCTATTGGAGGTTGAGTTGGAGTTTGACAAAAGAACAGAAGACAGCTTGACTGGAGAGGATAGAATCAGGATTACTGGGGAGATAATGAATTCTTTGGAAGAATTTAAATTTACATCCAGATAAAGATTGAATCAATGAGTGCAAACATTTCAGAAGACGGAAAGAATTTTTTCATTGACGTAACCCCCAAGAGCGGGGAGTTCTTGAAACAGCGTGTACCTGCATGCAACATATCTCTTGTTGTGGATGACGACGGTATGTTCAAAATCGACAAAGGTGTTTCAAAGCTTGGGGACCTTTCTTTTAGCGTTACTGTAACTGGCGAAAATTACTTTTCAGATCAATCTGATTTGACAGTTGAAAACAAGTTGGTAACGAAGATCGTAGAATCTGAAGGGGATTTTCAGAATCTTACCTTTAACCCATGCTTGTTTGATTTCGACAAGAACGGAGTAGTGTCAAAGCGTGATATTGATGAAATTTTTGATAAACCTTCTGTCCCAAGAAAGTTTGACCTCAATGGCGATGGCATTGCTAATGACGCAGATAGAATCATTGCCTACGAACATATAGGTGAGATTTGCATTAGCAATACTTCTGGTCCATTAGACTTCACAACAAAACCTGTTCTCGACTTAGAAGGATCAAACTATGATGGGTCAGGCACTTGGTTTGACGCATCTGGATATGACTATCATTTTGAAGCAAGATTAGATCAGGATAGATTTGTGTCCCCTATTAAAAACGAGGATGGTAGTGTCACAGTCGGGCTGGTCAAAATATTGGATTCAGATCCAGATGACGCTTTTAGATTTCTTAGAAGACAAAAAGTCGTTAATTATGACCCAGACAAAAGTTTTACAGCTGAGAACATAGAAAATCAAACGGCTACAACGGAGGGCTTGTACAGAGAAAAGTACATACCAGACGTGGATCAGGACTATTCCTTTGAGTTTGTCTTTAAGTTTACAGATGACCTACCCCATGGTGGACTCACCGATGGACAAAGTAGATTTAAGGCTTTTGGTTATGCTAACCACGGCCGAGGTGGATATAATTTTGGATCGGGCTACAACAACGCTCAGTATGCTTACGATCCAGAATCTTTTATCCCATATCATGGCTTGAATGCGGCGACATATGCTGGCGGCGGCGTTGACGCAGAACCTGGATCTCCTAGTGCTGGGTTACCTCACCCGTCTGACTACCCCAACCCCCTTCCGTATTCCTTAAAAGTTCAGCAACTAAGCACTGGTGTTAATAACAGGTACAACGGTGGTAGTGCTGAAATTGACAGCTTTAACCTTGCATTAAATGCTCAAAGCGGTCTAGGTAACGGAAGTGTATTCTGTGTTCAATACGTTGTATCCCCATCAACCCAGACTGTCAAGCTTTACGTAAATGGTGTCGAACAGCCTGCGGAAATCGATTATCCTGTAGGTATAGGGCTGCCTCACGTGAATGCAGACTTTGTTATCGGAACAACCCCTCAGGGTGGGTGGAGTGCCCCTGATGGATTGGATATATTTACACTAAAAGTGTACGATCAGGCTCTTTCAGATCAGGAGGTTCAAGAAAACTTCACTCAATACTTAGAAAAATACTTTTAACTATGAGTCATTTTGACGGAGTAACATTTGCATTTTCTCATTCTGATAAAGTTTGGAGAACTAGATATAGCTTCACCCCTACAGCTTATGCAAGTATTGACAACACTTTTATATCCTGCAACGGGGCTCACCCACTGGCGGTGGAGCTGTCTTCTGATCAATCAGATCTAGTTTGGGAACACGATTCTAATCTAACACATAACAATTTTTACGGATATCAATACGAGACAAGCGTTGCATTTGTAAGTAACTACAATCCAAGCTCTGTTAAGATGTATAAGTCTCTATCTCTTGAGTCAAATTCTAACAGCTGGACAGGCTTTGTAACTACGAACAGCAACCCTCTTGGCTCGGATCAGTCTGAAGCTCAGAGAGGTCAACTTGATTCTTTTGTTAGAAAAGAAAGCAGCTCTTACGTAGATATCCCACCGTCAGAAATCAACTCTACTGCAAACCTTGTGAGTGGTTTTAGAGCTGCATCACCATTTGGGTCAGGTGTAACTTTAGATAACTTCGATCAAGTAACTTTGTTAGGGGCTAAGTTTGTATGGGAGGTTGAAATTGATCATCAGCACAGTCAAATCCCAGTGGGGTCTTTTATTGTACATAAAAATAATCTTACTGACTCTCTTTGCTACTTGACCATCACAACCACGCCTATTGAAATTGAGTCAACAACACCTCAAGGCGCTGGCACTAATCTTGCATACATATCAAATTTTGATGCAGTCAGCATGACAGCTGAGATAACAATAGACCTTGATAGTGGTATTATTGCTCAGATTAACAACAATCCACTCATTGCTCAGGCTGTAATTGATAACTACATTTCCACGTGGGATTTCACTCAAGTCTATCTTGATACTGGGGCTAAAAGAAACGGTGACTACATGAGGGGGCATTACATAAACGTGTACTTGTCAAACAATTCAGTAGATCCAGTGGAGTGCTTTTCTTTTAACGTAAATTACGAACCAACCCATCTGGACCACAGTTTGGGTCAAAATGCTTAAATTTGTAGCTATGGCAGAACAAAGGAAGTACAATTACGAAGTAGGAGGCCAGTTCGATATCGGCTTTGGGTATGGATCTCAAGCTGCAACTACTCCTATCGGTGCGTATGGGACTGGATCTTCAGCCATATCAGCAGGTTCTGGAGCTGCAGGTGGGGGTGGGG
>CEPF01019479.1_pt1 | contig 13714 bp, 15 predicted proteins | sample 530441 | NCBI WGS metagenome assembly CEPF01 (sample SAMEA2620094, study PRJEB7988) | marine metagenome | biome: marine biome (ENVO:00000447); feature: deep chlorophyll maximum layer (ENVO:xxxxxxxx); material: "saline water (ENVO:00002010), including plankton (ENVO:xxxxxxxx)" | depth 25 m
GTTGGATCATGATCCTCATCGGGATGATTTACTTGATATTGCTCAAGGTGATCCAGTTCATCAGATATATGACGACGCATCTGTGGAGACAATGACCCATTTTCAAGTAGGTCTTTGTCATCATTGATGTGTTGTTGAATGCTTCTTTTTTCTGTCATGGTTCTTAGTTGTATGGTTGTCTTCCAAAAGAGTCTCTGACTAAATCCAAAGACGTATAACATGAATCAGAGGATAATCTATGACATAAAGCTGATATCATATATATGCCTCCAGTTTGGGTGTTGACTTCTTCCGACATTTGATCTACATATTGTGGAAAATCACAATATATTGTATCTCCAGCTCTCAAAGAAAAATCACCCTTTATTGTAATGCTAACTGCAGTCGAAGTCAACTGATTCATTCTAGCGACAGATTGTGATTGAAGTTGTCTTAAATCCAAATTTGGTCTTGATCTGTCTTCAGAAAATTCATCTAGTGTGGTCAAATTGCCATTGTCAAGAATACTCATGTATCTTCTTGATGGAATTGGAGTTTCAGACGTGCCGACAAATTCTTCTGGATAGAACATTTGATCAGCAGCTAAATTTAAATCTTCCTTCACATCTGCAATATTATAATTCTGTGGTTGGAAATTAAAAGTTGTAGTATCAAAGTAATAACTTTTAGTTGACCAAGCACCAGATCTAAGTTTTTCACTTAGATTAACATTTCTGTTAATGTTATACTTCAAAATATTGCCATCATATCCAACAGGAGTTTTATTAGTATTGTTGTAGATATATCTTTTATAGTTCTTTTTCTCTGAAAATAATGTATCTAATGATTTGAATTGATATCCATCTTGTGTTTGAAAAAATAGAAATCCAGCAGTCTTTCCATCTTCGGTATTTTCTGGAATACTATCAGCAGCAAGAGATGTAATAAGATAAAGGGGTTTAAAATTCATCCCCTGTTTTGTTATATAATTTTTTGTTGGTTCAATTGATATTCTATCTAAACTTGATCCCAATCCATTATATATTTTTCCATCACCAGGATCTGTCCAAATAGATCTTACAATATCTGATATTTTTCCTTTATAAGTTTTTGGACAAATACTATTATCATTCCAGAAAAATTCTCTGGATTTAATGTTCATACTGTAAACAACACTAGCTGGTTTTGTTATTACATTAAAAATAGAATCAACACGAAGATTGTCTAACGTAATGACATTATTTTCGCCTCCTCTTGATGCATGATTATCTTCAAAAGATATTTCTATTTCTTCACCACTACGTATTGGTAATCCATCCAAAAGAGTATTTTGTGCCTCAGGGGCAGCCTCCATTACGTTTGCAGTAACTTTTATTGTGGGACTAAAAATATTCTCATAATAAGAGAATACAATAGGTTGAATCTCCGCAAAACGACCAGAATTTGCTGCCTTTATTGTAAATTTTGTTATGTTGCCTTTTTCGGCATTGAAATTTGCTGTCATTATCCTGTGTAAGCGCTAAGTTGTGCAGATAAATCTAAACCTCCATCACCACCAATGACTATTGGTATTATTTGCGGAGCCGCCTGAGCGATATTACTATCACTATTAGAGATGGGAAAAGGAACTGGAACAGTGATAGTTTGATTATCATCTGCAGATGCCAAGGATGAAGGTTGAGTTCTGCTTGCTTTAGGAATCATATGTGGTTTAAGTCTTACCTTTCCTGGTCTTCCTGCACCCTGATTTGGCACAAATTGACCCATACCAGGATCATACTTAATTGGAGTACTTGGTCCTTGATTCATAGCAAGGAGTGATTCGGAGAGTGGCATGTATTGATTGGAAACGGGTTTTATTGGATTGTTAGATGTTTGTAAACTCTTTAGTTGTTGTAAATAAAATTCGGCATCATCTAATCTATCCCTATATTTTAGATTATTTCTCTGATTTCTAGGCAATCTTGTTTGACTTCCAGCATATCTTTCAATATCTTCCCATCCACCCATAATAGTTCTCAAATCACTACTATTTTTATAATCACGAACTAACTGTCTACCTTGTTCTCTTTCCATCATGTATATTAAAGTCAATTCAAATATTTTATCTCGGTATTTTGCTCTATCTGGATGATTTACATTTGTGAATAATACTGATGGATTTGGTATTCCAGAATTCTTTAAAAAGTCCAAGAATGGTTGTCTTCTACCTGCACCTTCATTAAATTGAAAAAGTCCATAAGAATTTCCACCATCTCCAACTGCATATGGATTAAATGAAGATTCATTTTGAATGGTTGATAACATACCAGAAGTAAGAGCAGGACCATATCCTTTAGATGTAGCATAAGCCCTTGCTGCTTTGACTCCGGCACCTGAAAGAGAAAGACTACCTCTATATCCAGTGGTATTCGTCTCCCTCCTCCTAGGAAGAACCATACCCCCACCAAAATCTATACTAGACTCTATGACTGGGCCTGCCGACTCTCTGATGTTATATCGATCTTCATTTTGAAGACTGAATTTAGAGTCATCACCAAACCCTTCTGGAGGTTCAATATCCGATTGAATCTGTCCAGTTAGATTTTTATATAATTCTTTTCCTGCCCAATCTCCAATTCCACCACCAACAAATGCACCTACAGCAGCTCCCACAATAGGGATTGGAATTAATCCTTGACCGATAGCACCACCTATTGTAGCACCAAGAGAAGCACCAATAGCACCGGCTATGGCATTATCAATTCTTTCTCCCAGAGCTAAATCAATACCAATACCAATTAATGCTCCAACAAATGGAACTCTTTTGAAAGCACGAGAAACTGATGTAAGATGTTTAAATCCACGTTTTCCAAATAATCTAATCATCCCCCTTTTAGATCTTCTAAGTGGATCTAAACGTCTGAGAACCTGTGGAGCCGCAGAAGCTGCATTGTCAACTCCAGTTATTGATCTTTTAATAAATCCTGGAGTAAACTTACCCAATCTTTCAACAAACAATTTTCTCAATCCCTTTATGGAGAATTTAAACAACCTACCTACTGTAGATCCAAGTCTCTTGAATTGTTTAAAAATAAATTTTCCACCACGAAAAATAGAAGTTATTGGTCGTTTAAAAATATTTGAGAATGAAATAATAGCAATTCTAATTGCCTCAAGGGAAGTATCCATTCCCGATTTAATTGCATCGAATGTTGCAATAATCTTTTCACCATTGTTAATGATACCAAGAACAAGAGATCCCAAAAGAATTGATGAAAAAAATCTCATCAAAGCCTGTATTGGTTTGCTTTGACGAACACCACCCAACGTTCTGCCGAGAATCGATGAATCCTTTTTCTTTTCTTCTAATTTTTTTTCTCTTTTTTTACTTTTTTCTTTTTGAACAAAAATTCTAAACTTCTTGGATTCTTTTTCTTCCTGTTTAGAAGACTTCTTTAAAGATTTATCAATAGATTTCAAGGTAGCAATCATTTGATTTAAGATTGTACCTAATTTCTTTGGTTTTCCTGTTGTTTGAGTTTTTGTTGTTTTTTTGGAGTCAGAAACAAATTTTTTAAAATTTATTTTTGATCCAGACTTCACTCTAGATCGATTTACATCAAGATAAGAAGTAGTCTTTACCAGACCAGCACCAGACTTTGTTTTCTTTGGTTCTTGTTTTTTGTCAACATAAGGCTTTTTCACAATAGCTGAACTTTTATTGGCAGATTTTTTTGCCAATGTTCTAGTTATAGCGCCAGTAAGTAAAGGAAGTGCCATTTTATGAAGTTACGTTTAAAATAGCTTTTGTTAAAACAATTTCGATATCACCCGAAGTAGCAGAAAAATCTGGAACAGAAGATTGTGCTGCAGATGCCATAGAACTATTTCTATTTACACCACCAGAAGATAGTGGTATTGGAACTACATTAATCATGGGTCCATCACCACCAAGTTTTCTTTGCAAGAACTGTCTAAATTGTTTTGGAATAAATCTAGAAAGACCTTGGTCATCAGTTACGCTGTTGAGAAGACTCTTACCGCCAATTTCTTCTCCAACTGTAGCAGATCCAACAATCTTAGGTCCAACAAGTTGTTGTGGACCACTAGAAAGAAGTAATTTTTCGGTTTCAAGTCTGGTTTTAGACGGACCGGTTCTTCTCATCTCTGGTATAGCAGCTCTGATATTTCCAGATTGCAAGGCACGTCTAAACTTCTTATATGGGCTAAGAACACTCCAACTTGATCCCTCACCAGCATTATATTCAAACATGGCGATTGCAGCTTTTTGTTTCGCAGATAAACTATTGAAATATTTTAAGTTATCTCGCATTCCACCCAATATTCTACTTACATCTGATCTAAGGTATTCTTTTGCTATTTTTACCGTTATTGGAGCAGACTTCATGGTAATACCCCTCATTTGGGCAGATCCATATCCAATTGTTGGTTGACCTTCACTGTCCAAATATGGATAAAGTAACGTACTATCCTTAATACTTGACCATGGCGTATTGCTTACTACACTCATACTTCCTTTATGAATGTAATCATTTACCCCTGGAGTTAATGATGATAATGATTCATCTTTTTCAAGTTCTTTAACTGTGATATCTTCAACCATACCACCTTTTTGCATACCAACGCCGCTACGACCTCTACCATAGCGACCAAAGTTAGCAGAGTCTAAAGTATTTCTTCCAATTGCTTTTACCGCATTTCTATTCAGAACATATTCACCTCTTTCCAGAAGAGTTGGAACACTATCGCCATGAGGTTTTCCAACTCCAATATATCCACCCCTCTGCATTTTCGCCGGACTTTCTTGTTGTATTTTTGGAATTTGTGGTATTGGTATATTGGGAATATTAATAGCACCAGAAGGTATATCTGGTAACTTTTCACCAAGACCAAACATTTGTTCATCAATTAAACTATTAAAGTCTGTGATAAAATTTTCTATATTTTCATTTAAACCATTAATAAAATCATTCAATGGACTAAGAATAGAACTTATAATATTATTGAAGAAATCAATCATTGGATTCACAAAAAATCCTATCGGATCTTTAATAAAATTCAACAACCATTGAACTGCAGCTCCCAAAAGAACATTCTTGAAGAAGTTGGCTATTGCGTCAAAAGGACCTTTGATTGGAGATAATAATTTTGATCCTATATTTTTACCTGCACCAGTTGCTTTATTTTCAAGAGCAGATTCCCTCTTTTCTTTTTGTTCTCTTTGATTGGTCTTTCGTAACTCCTCGGACGATTTCTTTTTTCTTTCCTGATCGGCTTTGATAGATGCAGAAATACTCTCTAGGAGAGATTGCATTGTTGTTAACTTCTTAATGATTAAATCTTCTGAAGTTATTTTTTGACTTTTGACTTGTTTTTCTGGTTTTAAATCTTTTTGTGGACTGGGTGGTTTGGATCCCGTTAATAGTTTTGGTTTTTTTGAAGAAAGAGATTTTGTTTCGGTTTGTTTTTCTTTCTTGAAGAAATCATCAACGAATTTTTTAAAGTCTTTCTTATCTTTTCTATATTTCTTTGCGCCTTCTTTTCTTTCTTCACTTGTTAGATTTTCACCACCAAGTCTACCTTCCTGTAAAAGTTCTTCATAATATTGATCATATTTTTCCTCACCAAAAAATTTCTTAGGATCTACTAAGGCGCCATTTTGTGTTCCAGTACTACCAGCAGGTCCTAAGAGATTCATAGTGATTGTTTGTTACTCTGTTTTTGTTTTTCGTTTTCCTCTTCAATATAATTTTGTAATAGAGAAACGTAAATATCTCTCTCCCAAGGCATCATATTTTCTATTTCTGTTAATGAATATTTATGGTGCTGCATAAGAGCAAAATTGAGTCTGAAGTAATACTCCAGATCCATATACACCATACTTACGCGAAAAAACTAGACAAACCCTCCAACGTCAACTTACTTTTCTTTTTAGTTTTTGGATTTGTAATTGGAAGTTCATAACTTAATTTAGGCATAGTCTCAAAGAATTTCTCAATTTTCTTAAACTGAGAAGAATTCATTTGTTCAATGAAGTTTACAATTTCTTCTTTTGTAACATCACAACAATCCCAAACTTCATCAGTTGTATAAACTTTATCGATACACTCTGAAATTAAATCAAAGGAAGTTTCAACATTCAACTCTTCTGTACCAAAATTACCTTTAATAAACTGACTGAGTGAAGGATATTTCATTTCAATCATCAGTTCATCACTGATTTGAATTCTCTTTTCATGATCATCTCGTTTGATGACCTTGATGTTTTCAATAGGAATGTTCTTCTTCACTTTGGTTATTTCATCATCAGGGCAAACAACTTCAAGTTCAATTTCTTCCCCAACAGATTTACCACGAATATTTAAAAACAAATACTCGATATCAAAAGTAGGTAGAGTATTAATTTTAATATTTTTTGTCAGAACACAACTTTCCAAAACTGTGGTGATAGCTTTGGTAATTTGTGAAGAATCTTCTGTTTCCAACGCAAGAATTAAAAGCTTTTCTTCCTTTACAAGAAATGGACGATATTCGATTTCTTGACCAGTAGAAGGTAATTCAAGTGTATATGATGGTGTAACAATACTAGGAAGTGGCATGATGAGTTATCAAGTCAGTATGAAATTATTTAGTCGTATCTAGGAATATCTTTCTTTTAATTCCCACCAAAGTTAAATACATTTCCAAGAGAAGTTGTAAAGTTACTCCAAGCTTGAGCAAAACCATTTTCTTCCGAAACTGCAGAATAATTCATTTTTGAAACGAATCTAGTATAGGCAAAAGAAACAGATACTCTCAAAATATCACTTTGTTCGTAACTTATTGGAGTTTGTATCATATTGATAGGGAAAGCTCCAATAAACTTATAGGTAATCGATCTCGAATCAGTATTAGATGGATCTCCTTTTTCAAATTTTGTTATATAAAGATTATCAGTTGCATATTCTTTATAATATCTCATTTGATGTGATGCTGTCCTACGACTAAAGTTGTTAAAGTTATCATCTGGAACTTCAGAATATCCTTGAATGTAATCCATCCATCCTTGAAACCAATTGACAATATCGTAGTTATTATCAACATAGAAAGTAAGATCTAAAGTATCATCATATATACGACGATATGCCATTCTTTCTCTTACTCCTTGGTAGTCACTTGTTACATCGTGAGTGGCAAAAGAACTTCCTGGTAAAGAAGCATCATTGCAAAGAAGAGATAAATCATCATATACTTTATTTTGAATTCTACTATTAATAAACTGTTTGCATGTTAAACGTGCCTCTCCAGGTTGCCTCACATCTGCATCTGGTGGACTTATTTTAACTTGATAAACAGAAGTTTGTGCAAGATTTAAAATTTTAGATTTTAAATCCCCAGTTTTAAATGCTCTTGGAGTTGGGCCCGCCATGGGTTCTAAATAAGTATATTGTTCCTATTATTATGTATGAGAGAAACAAACAAGTCTTTATATAAACCATCATATCCCAAAAAATACTTGGGAAATCCAAATATGATTGTTTGTAGAAGTTCTTGGGAAAGACGTTTCTGTCGTTGGTGTGATCTCAATGAAAATATATTAGAGTGGGGCAGTGAGGAGTTTTTTATTCCTTATTATAGTCCTCTTGATGGCAAAAGACATCGGTATTATCCAGATTTTTTTATAAAGGTTAAAGAAAGTAGTGGTTTAACCAAAAAATATGTAATCGAAGTAAAACCCGATAAACAGACTAGACCACCAAATCCTAATCCAAAAAGAAAAACAAAATCATGGATTTATGAAGCAAAAACTTATGCAGTAAATCAAGCTAAGTGGAAAGCTGCAGAAGAATTTTGTGAACTCAATGGAGTTGAATTTAAAATTATTACAGAAAAGGAATTAGGACTTGTTTGATGTCATCTCAAAGACTTTCTAGTCTACAAAATAAAATAGAAAATACGTTTCCAAGTGATCCAGATGATTACATGGAAGCGATTATGGAAGTCTTTAACGATCAACAATCTCTATATCCAACTCCTGGCAAGTATTATACTTTTGTATATGCTGCAAAAACAGAAGGAATTGCATATGATCAATTTCCTTTAATTGCGACTTTAGAACTTTTTCCTTGGGGATTTAGAGGTCTTAATTTTCATTGGCCAATGGTAAGACAATATACCTGGGCAGAAGTCATAGGAAATTTTTATGATGTTGAAAATGATGAGATTGAATATTTACAGTCATTACCATACGCAAATATTCAACTAAATACCTAAACGGGAGGTTCTATTCACATGTGGAAACTTGATTACGAAGCAACAGACGGACAAACGACCGCACAAGTTTATAAAACAAACATAGTCTTAACAAAGACGGATGGAAGCCAAGTAATCGGAACTTTGAACTTTATTAGTGATACTGGATCTTATTGGATTAAGGACGATAAAGATGTAGTTGTATACGGTGCAGACTCAGCTACTGGAGATGGAAGATTTGGAGAAGAAGCATTCTTTTACAATAATAAAAATGAGCTCACCACAACAAATAGTCAAGTCAATGAAACTGCATATCAAAATTTAAATGGAGAATCACTGGTAAATACCATAAGACAATCCATTGATCAAGTAAAATCTGGACTGGGAGGTGCTAAGGGAACTAATCCTGTTTATACTAGTATTGGATTAAATTACATACTAACCGAAAGTGAACTTTTTAAATCGTCGGTTACTGTATCATCACAACCAGCTCCTCAAGCAGATCCAGATGACCCAGATGATGGTTCCCTAACAGTTGATCCAGACGCTTCAGGCAGAATACCAGAATTTCTTCCTCCAGAGGCTCCTCCAGCTCCACTTACAGATGCTACCATCGAGGATAGAGAATTCATTTCGGGAAAATACAAATTTTTAAGATATCCGTTTGAATTAGATTCAAACTTAAAATTTCACTGGATGAAAATTCAGACTCTGGAACATGAACCTCAAAAGTTCAGTGAAATTCCTAGTTTATCAGAAGTTATAGGAAGTGACGAAGCGGCAAGAACAAGATTATCTACAGAAAATAGATATCTAAGTAAAGATTATGATGATTTTAGAGTAAAATATAAAGCATTAAATACAATTCTTCTTCCAATGCATCCCAGCATATCGGAAACCAATTCAGTTGATTGGGGAGGTGATAGTTTAAACAGTATTCAAGTTGGTGCAGCTGGTTTAGCAAGTAACTTAATTCAAGACCTGGCAGCTGGTAGACTTACAGAAGCAGCTAGTAATTTTGGAGATGAAGTTAGGAAAACTGCCCTTAATACTGCTCAAAATGATAGTATCAGAGCCGCACTTTTGTCATACTTCTCTGGTCAAGCGGTTGGAGCAAACTTATTCGGAAGAACGACAGGAGCTGTAATTAATCCAAATCTTGAAGTGGTTTTTAATGGACCTCGGATAAGATCATTTAATTACAATTTTAGATTTACACCAAGAGATTCTAGAGAAAGTGAAGAAGTTCATAACATCATATCTACATTTAGAAAAAATATGTCGGTTCAACAAGCAAAAACCGCATTATTTTTGAAAGCGCCAAATGTTTTTAAGATAACATATATGGTGCAGTCAGAGTATAGAGAATCTGGTGATGCAGCTCCAATAACAAGACTTGAAGAACTTAGTCCTACTCAAAATCCATGGTTAACGAAAATAAAAGTCTGTGCATTGACAGATATGAACGTTGATTATACACCAGATGGATCGTATTCAACTTTTTGGGATGATTCTCCGACGGCTGTTGGACTCACTTTGTCATTTACAGAACTTGAACCCGTCTTTGCAAATGAATATGAATTTATGGAGACCGGACTTAACACTGTTCCATCTTATTAAGACTAACTAAAATGGCTAAAAAAACTTATTTCCGAAAACTACCAAATTTTGAATATCAAAGTCTACAGAATGACAGAAAACTCATTCAAGATTTTGATGTTGTAAAGAATATTTTTAAAAAGGGAAGAATTCGTCCTGATATTTTTAATAATATCAACTTTTTTAATAAGTATATAATTACAGCAAATAAAAGACCAGATCAAGTTGCATATGAAATATATGAGGATGCTGATCTTGATTGGGTTGTGCTCATGGCAAATAATATTGTAAATGTACAAAATGAATGGCCATTATCAGAAGAATCTTACAATGAGTATCTTTTGGATAAGTATGGATCTTATCAAAATCTCTACAATATTCATCACTATGAAACGAGAGAAGTTAGAGATTCTCAAAATAGAATCATTGTGCAGGGTGGATTAAAAGTTCAATCTCCATATCCAGTCACATTTTATGATGATAAAACAGATAGAGAAGTATCAATTAATGATATTGCTATTGCAGTTACAAATAATGATTTTGAACAGAGAGTACAAAATGATAAATCTAGAATTTATGTCTTAAAACCAGATTATCTCCAATTGGTTTTAAATGACATGGAACTTATCATGATGTATAAAAAAGGATCGAGTGATTATGTCACCCGATCCCTCAAAAAGACTCAACCTATTCGTTTATATCAAGACTAAGTAGGGATGAACCCTACAGAGTCAATTTTTTGCCGGAAAAATTTCCGAGCATTTTTGGAATCAAAAGCTGATTTTGGTCAGGAATCAGCAAGCGCTTGGAAGTAAGACAGAGTATCATCTTCTTCATCTGATGCAGGCTTTGCGGAAGCAATTGCGTCCTCTTCCCGACCAGTAAACGAAGGAGTGAACGAACGACCAGTGCGTTCAGCTTCAAACTCAGCTTCTTCATCAACGACTTCAGGATCTTGGGAACGAGAAGAACTAACGTTACCCAAAACGTAGTCAAGACGCTTCTTCATTCCATCATAATCTTTGAACTCATCACGTTTGACGATATCGGAAAGAGAATACTCTTTCTTCCAGAGAGCTTCAAGAGCATCATCATCTCCATCAAGAAGTTCAGAAGGACGATCAAATTCAGAACTATCATAGTTCCAATAACCAGCAACTTTCTTGATCTTCAGTTTGAAGTTGGCACCTTGCCAGAAATCAAAAGGATTGATGGGTTCTTCATCATCAAATTCTGGTTGCATTGCTTCGGTAAGTTTATCAAAGATCTTCTTACCAAACTTATAAAGGAAAACTTTACCTTCGTTGTCAGGATTCGCAGAATCGCGGACAACATAGATGTTTGCATAATAAGAAAGTTTACGCTTCTGTTTACGAGCAGTTTCTTTGTCCGAATCAGAACCAGAGTTCCACAGACGACCGTTGTGTTCACAAACAGGACACTTATCTCCCAGAGTGGTGAGACAATTATCAATCAACCAGCCACCGGGACCTTGGAAAGCATGAGTGTACATCTTTGCCCAGGGAAGGTCTTCCCCTTCAGGTGCAGGCAGAAAACGAATAACAGCATATCCGTTCCCAGACTTATCAACTTCTGGTTTCCAGAGGCGATCATCGCCACCAGAGGTCTGAGACATCTTCTCGACTTCTTTGACCAACTTGGAAGTCAAAGCACCGAGATTAGACTGTTTTTTGAGATTTGAAAAAGACATAATTGGATACGGCTCGATAATTGGATACGGCTTTTGCGTACCTCAGTAGTATAAACGATAGGAAGATGGATGTCAATCCATCCCGACTACATCATTTTCTTCAGTGAACAGAGTTGTTTCTCCATTGTTTGAAGAATCTGACGAAGGTCGGTATCCTTAGGATATCCCATTTCAATGGAACTGTCAAGGATTCTCTGAAGCATACTTTTTGCTTCTGGATCATCCGATAAAGAAAGACGAGTGTATAGTATTCGTTGTTTACTAATAAGTTGTTCTAAGAGTTCTATGTGATCAATCTTATCTTCCTTTTCCATGGTAAAAAATGTGAACATATTTTCAAAAACTTGTTCTTGAAGATTTGCAATTTCTTGCATTTCTTCTTGAACAATATCGGAAGAGAAGAAACTCATAACACAAGATCTTTTAAAACTTTTTTGTACTGAGATACGTTAATATTTAGGAAGGGGTTATACTTTTTCATTTTCAAACTTACGGATGTCCACACCGGATCATCCAATCTTTTATCAAAATTTTTCTTAAATCCTAGAATTTTATCCAGAATAATCATTGTCTCCACAGAGACTTGTTTCTTGATATACATTTTTAACAACAATGGATGTCTTCCGCCTTTAATTTCAAAGATTTTATCGAAACTACTTTGAGAAAGCAGGTCAGAAATTTCTGATCTAAAAATATAACTCATTGATTGAGTTACTTTTTTCCATTGTTGATATCGTGTCTCACCCTCTTTGATGATTTCTCCAATCCATAGACTTTGTGGATCATCACAAAGAGTAAAGTTTGCAATAAAGAAATCTACAACTTCTTCATCATTAAACTTACGGGACATTTTTTCAAAAAAATATCTATCCTTTCTTTTGTTGTAAGAAGAGATAGATGCTCGGGTTTTACCCCCATATTTTTGGTAATCAAAACTATCGCGAGTGAAGTGTTGTTTCATCGCAACATATTTTACATAACAATCAAAAGGCATCACGTCAGATAGGAAGTTTGGCTCGACTTGATTTTTTAAGATAATTCAAATGAATTGCATCACATTTGATTTTTTCTTTCAGTGGTTTTGAGATTAGTTTAGTTACTAACTCAACGTCAATATTATTTTGATCGCAAAAATATACGATAGCATCAATATAATTCATGTCACTATTCACTAGAACAATTTTCTCAATCTGTTCTGCGAATCTTACTGGACAATAAAATTTTTCTTCCAATGCTTCTTTAAGTTCCTTTTCCATATACTTCGAGTTGGTGTTGTACAAAAGTTCTAATATATTTGGAGAGGAGCTTAATGTATTTGGACTTATCATATTCTTCATAGACAACACATTCTCCATTTTCACAGGACATAATGATTACAAATTTCTTTACTATTATACCAGTCATTTCATACAACATGCAAGCATATGCTGCACACTGTACAAAATAGTGTTCAATCCACTCCCTTGGTTTTGGTTTCTTACTGGTCTTAAAGTCAATGACTGCAAGTTCTCCGTCGTACTCAGCAATGCAGTCTACAGTTCCAGCAACTCCCAATTCTTTACTGAACAAAGATTGTTCAATAGCGTGAATATTATTTATCTTGTTCAGATTTGGTTTAGATTGTTGAAATAGAAAGAATGATAATGGTTGAACATCAGAGAGTGTCTCTTTATTATTCAGATAGTCTTCAACAAGTGTGTGCATATCAGTACCACGACTTGTTGCTTTCTTTGTGATTCTATTTGCTTCTTCTTCACCAACTTTTTTTCTCCACTTAGAAAAAATGTCGCGATTATAAAAACTAATTACCGAAGTAATAGAAACTAATTTTAAAAGACTTTGATTATCAGTGTCAGGTACTTTATAGAACCTGACGTTATCAATCGTTTCTCTCTCAAGTTTCTCATAGTGAATGGAAACGTGTTCAAACATCAAATACCCAACTCCATTTTAGCAAGAATATACTCTTTTACAATTCCAGATCGAACAATATCATCAGTTTGAAACTCAATAATTGATATCGACTCCATGATTTTAAGAATATTCATGAAGTCAACAATCCCATTTCGATCATTGGTTTTTGTAAGGTCAGATTGAGTAGCATCTCCACAAAAGACAACGCGACTGTTTTCACCAACCCTAGTCATTATACTATCAAGTTCATGGAAATTCAAGTTTTGAAATTCATCA
>CEPF01000514.1_pt1 | contig 13322 bp, 14 predicted proteins | sample 530441 | NCBI WGS metagenome assembly CEPF01 (sample SAMEA2620094, study PRJEB7988) | marine metagenome | biome: marine biome (ENVO:00000447); feature: deep chlorophyll maximum layer (ENVO:xxxxxxxx); material: "saline water (ENVO:00002010), including plankton (ENVO:xxxxxxxx)" | depth 25 m
TCCATCTACACTTGGTCTATCACTTGCTGGTCTTGCTTGTGTTATTGGTGTTTCAGCACTTGGGGCACTATCAAAACTCCTTGCTGAAAAAGTATCTACCTGACTATCCCTTAAATCTTTACTGATACGTAATTGTTCTGCTCGTAATCTATCATTTTCTCTAATTATTTCTAACTGCCTTCTAATGCCTAAATTATTTGCGTCCTGTTGTCTAATACCTGTTTCAGTATTTACTTGAACTCTTGTAGGTATATTACCCACATTCGTCATATACGCACGAGGACGTGGCGGGACATTATAACCATCTCTTGGATCTCCATAAAAATTGTTGTAAGGATTAGCACGTCTAACTGTCCTTTGATATGCTGGGGTATCTCTAACCCTACGTCTTCTACGTTTCTTCTTCTTTTTCTTTTCTTCTCCGATTACGACCTTAACAGTCTGTTTAACAACCTGCTCTTGTTTAGTTGTTTGTCTCTGTTTCGGAACTTCTCTCACGGTCACGTTGGATTTTCTTTTTAACATCTTTATTATTAGTTGAGATATTATTATTTATAATTAATTTATTAAAGTTTTTAAAAAACTCCCCACTCTCGGTATCAAGCATGAGATGATCGTGAGGTGACTTAAATGTATATTCTATGATACAATCTGCTACATTTTTATCTTGAAAGACTAACTCTTCAAAAATATTCTGTGTTTCTTTTTTATTTACAGGTTTGCCGATTATAAATAATTGATCTATTAATTTACGTGTAGATACAGGTAATTTGTTAAAGACCTGAACTAAAATCATAATATATAATCGTTTATGTCTTCTATTTTGTATAAGACGATTTAAAGTATATGCTATATCTTTATTCTTTAGTTTCTCCGCCATATCATCAATAATCAATAAACTATTCATTTCTTCTTCAGCATTTGCTTCAATCTTCTTCTCCATCTCCATTAATGTTGCTACATCTAAATCCTCACCTATTTGGTCTTGCGGTAATTCAGCAAATACATTTTTTTTCAAACTTCTCATACTACTTGGCGGGGCAATCAGATAAATCTTATCAAAAATACCACGATATAATTGCTTTCTTTTAGTTCTCTTATTTGCTTTTGTGGTTAGCAAACCCGTCATTAGTGATGTCTTACCCGCTCTGGGTCTGCCTTGTATGACGACAAAACCGTGTCTATTCAATAAAGGATAGGGAATTTTGTGCTTTGTATGCTCGTCTAATCTTATATCACACTTAAAGGACGGGACTACGGGATTAACACCCTCATTATGTATTTCTTTTATATCCATTTATAAATATAAAAGAAAAAAATTTAAAATTTTATTTAAAACTGCTTTTTTTATCTACTGCTTTACGATCCTGTTTAAATTGTGCGAAGTATCTCCTCACTCGTTCTTTTGCTCTGCGATCTTGTTCTTCTTTAGAGATAAATAGATCTCTCTTACCTGTTGCTGGATTGTAAAAGTATGCTCCACCTTTTCTCGGGTTTCTTGGAATATCAGGGTTTGGTGGTAATGTAAATACACGTCTGTGTAAATCTAAATTGTTATCTTTGCTTCTGGTCTCTACCATTTATTATAACTATAGATAATATTTTTTTTTAAACATAATAAATTGTTGATCTTGGTTCTGGATCTTCGTAATCTGGTTCTTCTTCTTCATATTTTGGTTCTTTCTGAATACTTGATGATTTTTTCTTACGATTTTTCTTAACCTTTTTAACAACTACAACTTCTTCTGTAGAACTACTTTCGCTGTCTGTTTCATATTTAACAACTTCTCTAACTTTCTTCTTTTTTGATCTTTTGGGTTTATCCATCTCTTGTAATTCTTCTACAGTTGGTTCTCTTTTATCAGGTTTCTTTTTACCTGCTTTTCTTGCTAAATATGCCTCTGCCCTTTTGTCGTCTTCTAATTGTTTCTTTAACGCAATCTTTTCTGCTCTTACCTTACGTGCTTTTTCAAATGCTTCAATCTGTTTTTTAGTTCGGGGTTTTTTTGCTCGGGGTTTCTTGGGAGGTTCTCCCTCCACAGGTGTTACGGTGTCTGTTCTTACTAAAGGTGGCGGTGATGGTGGTGGTGGGACTTGAACTTCAGATTGTTCTTCTTTAGCAACACGTGGTTTAGATTTTATTTTTTGTAATAGACCTTCGTTGTCTGTAGAACTATCACTTGAATAATCTTGGACTTCTGTATTATCTACCATTCTTTTATATAATAGCAATAGAAAAAAAAAATTTTAAATATATTAATTTTAGTAAATTTTTGTAAAAAAAAATCTATATCTTATATATAATAAAGATGGATAGTAAAGAATGGAAATATTTAATACCTAATGAAAAAATACCTAAAGGTTATCAGGAACTTAAAGAATTTTTTGTTAGAAAAAATGATGTATATCTGAATAATCCCGAATGGTTTGAATTCAAAGATAAGGCAGTATGGGAAGTAAGAAAAGAGAAATTTGAAAAAGAAAAAGCACAAAAATTATTAAAAGAACATACTGAAAAAACAAAAGGCACTTGTGAATTCTTTGATAATATTAAGATTAAAGATGGGAAGATTGAAAAAGAAGAAATTATTGAAACCGAAATAACTAATCCTTTATTTGATTATGGTAATAAGATTACCCCTGCCTACTATATTGAAAGGTTTGGTGATGTATTACCAAGTTACTATTATGACGTGATGAGTGCCGTTGATAACAACGAAGTTCATAACTACATGGGTATGACTACAAAAGAACTGAAAAACTATAGGAAAAAATGTGATAAGAAAAATGATATTAAAAAAGGACTTAAAGGAAATCCCAAGAAAAAACGTGGAAAGAAAAAGAAGCAACCTATGTTTTCAAGGATTATACCCAAAGAACCGATCGTTGTAAAATTTGAATAATCGTTAATATTTATTTAATAATATCCGTTGGAGATATTATTAAATTACCATAAGATCTTGTCGGCATAGAAACCGCCACTACCTTTCACTTTTCTGTCTTTTTCGTGTCGCTTTTTGTATAACTCTCGTTGCTTTTTATCACCCGTTTGTATAAAGTCGGTATATCTTTTATCACCAATAGAATGAATTTTCTTACCATCTTTAAATACATCTAATTTTTTATTCTTGCGTGTTGAATACTTTACTGTAACACCTAATTTTTCTGCTTTCTTTTGTGCTACTTTTAACTCCTTTTTATCAAGTTGAGGCATCTATTTACTATAATGTTAGATATTATTTTTTTACTAAATGAGATTTATCTATCTTGTGTGCTTTGGATTTTGGATTGACTGAAGCATACACACGGGCATACGCCCACCGTTCTTTTGATTTCACAAAAGGTCTAACCGAAGACGGATTAGTCTTGTATGCTCCTATACCTTTATTGTATATTGTCTGTAATCCTGACTTTTTATAACCTGTTATTTTTGCGATGTCGGCAAGACTGTGATCTTCATCTTTCTTAAAACCGTGTTTTTTGTTGAACTGCTGTTTATACGTTAATACCATTTTATATAATAGGTTAGATAAAATTTTTAGAATATAGATAAATTTTACCGTTCGGGTGGAAAAAGTGGAAAACAGCATTTCAGGAGAAATATATTAAAAATAACCAAAAATCCTGATTACCTCCTTTACCACAATAGTAATTTACTCAAGGTATAAGGCACACTCCGCTATCTAAAGGATTACAACTGTCCTCGTCAAATTCTACCTCCTCTACCAAGTTCTCCTCCATCTGTTTCTCCAAAACCTCTTTACTGTAATTATGATGCTCTCTGCTGTTGCTGACTATATCTACCAAGAAATCGTGAAAATAATCGCTGAACGATAATTTACCTGTATTACTGTTTATTTTATCTAAAATATTTTTACCAAAGAAATGGTTTAATACTGCTTTCTTATATATATTAGATTTGGTTGAGCGGGGATCTTTTTTAGGTAAATGTAAATAATCCTGTATCTTCTGCTTTTGCTCTGTAGTCAAATCTGCTTGGTTGAGTGTGTAATGATAATTAGGATCTCCAAATCCTTTTTCATATTCAATCTCTTTTATATCAAAACGTTCTTTATATAATCTATCGTATTTGATTATCATACTCATGATTTCATCATTCTCCCATATTTTTTTCATACCATCTCTCAAGTTAGGACAATCCCAACTCATCTCTTCTCCGTCACATATTTCATCACGATTTAACCAAAATGATTTATTGTAAAACTTTTCTACCTGTGCCTGTTCTTCACCAGTTGCCTCATTATTGAATACTTTTTGTTTCAACAACTCCATCTGATTACTCGTTATATTCTTAACCCTTTCGTAAGCAGGTTTCATTTCACTTTCACATTCTGATTTTGCTTTAGACATTACACTCAAAAATGGATCTTTTTCTACTTCTTCTTGTGGTGTCTGTGCTTTCTTGTTGATAATATCTTTTACATCATAACCAGTAAGTGTAAAGTAATACATCAATATATCTTTTTGTTTAGCATCAAATTCTGCGATCAAGAAATCACGTAAATGCTTGAATGGTCTAATATCACCCTCCATACACAACTCCTCCCATAATGCTCCGTCTAATGTTGGTCTTGATACAGTAGGTGGTATGTATGCTACTTTTTGTTTGTTAGCAATTATTTTAAACATATTAGGAAACTCTACATATTCAATAACTGCTTCTCTTGTTGTTCTGATACGAAATGATGTTTGGATTAAGTCACGTGGTGAAATCATATCATCATAACCCAAGTATATTTTATCAAAATCTTTTTTCTCATAATTTACACCAACTGTGATTGATGAATTGGTAACTACTGCTTTACATTCACTCCAGTATTTACCAACATTCTTGAGTTGTTCTTTTTTCGCTTTTTGATTACCACCACTACAATAATATAATATATCACCTTCATCTAATCCCGCCATACGTTGAAGCATAGCAGAGAACATATCAATCGGTATTTTGTAAGCACTACCACGTGCGGTCTTGTATGGATAGAAGATGTATAATTTCTTACCTGCTTTCAAATCAGCAACAATCTTTTTCAACCATTCATAAAAATTTCTACTACCTTTACAAACTTTTTTGATAACATCGTTTTCTTTTCTAATTACAATTTGTTGTGCTTGTGGATCAAGTAATCTGAAATATGTTGGTGTCCTATGCTGTAAGAAAGCGTCCATCGCAAAAACTTTCTTTGCCTGTCTCAACACATATTCAAAATTCATATAGCAATCATCATATACTTCTTGTTCGTCTTGAAAACATTTCTTACTTAAAAAGCAGTTAAATACACTTTCTACTTCATCAGCAATAACAATATCGTATGATGTTTTTAATGTATTGATACTTTCTAATTCACATACAATTCTACTCCACGAACTTCTTTGTTGGGTTTTACTTTCTTTCTTATCACAATCATCTTTGTAATGTTTGAAACCTAATCCATTCAATCTACCCATCAAGTTATTCGCCATACTCTGTCTGTTGGTGATCCATAGCACAGTAGGACGATCTCCTTCACTATCTAACGCCTCAATATATCTGATAGCAACTTCTGTTTTACCACTACCCATTTGAGTATTGATATTAATATACTTAACATATTCGGTAATTTGTCTAATATAATCTAAAGGTAAATACTTACCTGCTATTAGTTTTGTGCTTGGGATAAGGGTCACACAGTCGTCGTCCTCTGTGATAAACTCTTTTTTAAAATCGGTAATAATGTAATCTTCAATTTTTCCATAAAATCTTTCTAACAAATTCCAGATTTTATGTCTGCCCCATACTCTTCTAACATCAATATCCTCCCACTTTTGTGCGTTCATATATTCTTTCTCCTCACCGTCATAAGTTGCCTCCCATTCTTGAAACTCTTTCCAAGTCCCTCCTTCTGATTTATACCAACCCATCACAGATAAATGTATAATCAAACCTAACTGATTATCTTTGAGATTGGGTATAGCATTTAGCAGGTCTTTATGACTGCTTCTCCAGATATGTAATCTTGGGGGTGGTGCTTTTTTTATCTTTGTAATATGTAGCATATCAATCTTTGATGTTGAACCTTTTACTCCTTCCTTTTTATCTTTTTTCTTCTTGGGTTTTTTGGTATCTTGTTCTTCCTCACTCACAGGATAAGTAATGGTAGTCCCATCAATCATATCATCGGTGATATTACACAACTGTATGATATGATGTTCTTCTACAGGATCTTCTACGATTTCTTGAACTCTTGTATCTTTTTGTTTAGTTTGATGTAGGCATTTCATATTTCTATTTTTTGTATAAACTGATCCATCAAAAATACCATTCTCCATTTTATCTGAATGATCTTTTACCCATTTTTTGAAATCACTATTTACCATTTCATCAAGATTTTTGAAATAGATCTGTGGGAGGACGATGTGATATGAATAATACATTTTACCTTTCTTTTCTCCAACACTACCAGAAATCGCCATCTTTACGTCATCACCAAAAACTTTTTTGATTTCAGTTTTTGCTCTACTTAAGATGTCCGCTTCATCACCATCAATATCAAAATACACTCTTCTTGCTATATCTTTACCAATCACTTCATATAGATTGCGGTTTTTATTGATTAGTAAAGGTAATTCTTTTCTGTAAATAATAGTCCATAAATATCCATATCTTCCCGCCATATTCATAGTGATGACTTCTTCCTTTTCCTCACGATATAGTGTTGCTTCTTTTTGTAATCTCTCAATCGCAACACCCTTAAAACCATTTACTTTTCTCTCTATCGTTTTGCCGTCCCTTTTTTCTTTGTAATATTGGGTCTTTCCATCATCACCGATCACTTCTTCAAAACCTTTGCCTACCCAAGCAAGATTTAAGTATTGTTTGGTTTTGAAACCAAGTTGTTTGAATTCTGCTTCATCAACAAAATTAGTAACGTTCATTTATTATATAATAAGATAATATTTTTTTATATATGTTTTTTACGCAATAGTTTAAATCAATTTTTTGAAATATTCAAAATTCAAATTTTTAAATATCATTTTTATTGCGGATTTTGCTAAATTCCTTAAGTATTTTTTATGATTAAAAAAAATCATAAAAAATAAAAAAACTTTCCTTAAGTATCATTCACGACTATGGCGTTTTTTATTGAGTTTTTGGGCGTTCAAAATTATTTCTTTCAACTGTGAATTTTTCCTTGAATATATCTATACGATTTTTACGGGGTTTTCTTGTGAAATAGTCCTGTATATTATTTCCAGATACTAATTCGCAACCTATTATTGAATTACAGAAACCAGCAACTTCATCTCTATTATGTAGAGTTTTAACATCGCCTGTTACTTTGTTTTTGATTTGATACGAATACTTCTTCATTCTTATTTATATATATACAAGATATTTTTAAATGTTTAATTTACGCAATAAATTATTCTTTAAATCTTCCTTGTTCTGGATCTTCAAAGATATATTCATTAGTTCGTCCTCGTCTTCATTTGATATACTGATTTCCACTTTTAATTGTTCGTAATCACTTAAAAGTATATTCAGATCGTGTTCCACTTCCTTAAGTGTGTCTTTCAGTTTGTTGTTTTCCATCTTTGTTTGCTTGTTTGATGAGTATATATAACCCCAGTCAGTTAGTTTATTCCATCAAATTTTTGGATTAAACTTTTTCTACATCTTCTTTGGTATATACCTCTTGTTGAACCTTTAATGAATGTCCCATCATCTTTGCGTCTTTTTTCATCTCCTTAAGAACCTTACCATATTTAGATGATAGATATGATTTTCTCAACATGCTACTACCTACTTTTTTACCAAGTAGATCACTAAATGCTCGTTGTATGAATTTAGTTAGTCGGTTGCTACTGAAAGGTTTGCCGTTGAAATCTACCAAGAGAAATTGAGAATTTGGGGATTTTTTCAAAAATGCTCTTATTGTTTTCTGTGTCTTTTTATCTACATCAAGATTAATATCATCATACGTTTTTGCTGTCTTGTAATCAGATAATACAAATTTCATACCTTTACCTGTAATCACAAGATAGTTGAAATCTTTTGGTAATTCTTTTTTACTTTCTTTTTTAGTAATAACCTTCATATTATGAAAGTCATTTCGTAGCGGATATTTACGATATAATGTAAGAATAAGATGTCTCAACATTAAATTGTAATCTCCTAAATCCAAGTTTTTCTCTTTTTTTAATTTATTTGCCTTAATTTGTTGATTTAATTTTTCAATAATTTTATCCCATTCTTCAAAAGATATGATGTTTTTTTTCTCCTTTTCATTCATCTCTCCAACAGTCTTTCCTTCACGGTATTTTTTGCTTACATCATCTCTCTCCTTAATAAATTCCTTAATAACATCTTCTTTACCATCTACTGCTTGTAAAGAGACAATAATAGCATTAAGATAATTCTTCCTTGTATTATCAGCATATTCATTCAAAAACTTTTCTACATCATCTTTTTTGTATAAAAAGTCAAGATTGTCCTTAATAGGTTCTCCATCTATACTGCGTTTCAGTTTATTCAAGTTTTGAATATATGTTTTAAGAGTAATTTCTTTGGTGTTTGGTTTCAAAGTTTTTAACTTCTGTAATAAATCCATTTATACTTATACAAGAGAAAAAAAAAATCTAAATAGTTTTTTATATTTTTTCTATAACTAAATAATCTAATAATTCTTTATTTTTTATCCACTTATTTTTGTTTCTATTTCTTTCATAGAAATATGATGTTTTCAAAAATGGTAATTTTTCCTTTGCTTCCGATATACTATCAAATACTGTATTGAGTAGAGGTATGGTATGTGCCTCATCTACAAATATACAAACTTTCCACATTTAATATAAGATAAGATTATTTATATTATATTAAATTCTAAACTTTTCCTTCTGATTTCACTTCTGCTATCTCTATCTCGGGAGGAGGTGGCGGTGGTAGTTCGGGTTGCTCTGCTTCAGAAGATTTACAATCAAAACTACATTTACCTTTCTTTGTCCTGATCGTGAATGTAAAGTTACTTTCCTTGAACCATTTATATAACCCTCTCATACCTCCCCCGAATAACATAAAGACCATTATTTCAAATAGTATGGTCTTTGTATCTTGGTTCATAGAACCTGAAATTAGTGATGATGTTGAGTTACTCATTTATATATATGTTAGATTATTATTTTTTATACATAATGTGCTTTTTATCATCGGGTAACATACACCACATATTGAAATCTTCTTGGTAGCATTTCTTATGAAATTGCCTTTTCCAACTATTATATCGCCCGTCTGCTCTAATTGCTCTTAAACTTTGATTACAGATCAAGCATTTACGTTTAACACCCTCGGTTGTAATTCCGTCAGTCAATTTTGTTTGTTTAGTATTCATTTATTATATATCAAGAAAATATTTTTTTAAAGTATATTTTACGCAATAGACATATTTTCCTAAATATCTCAACAAATCCACGGATATTCCCATAATTTGACTTAATAAAACAACTATAGATAACAAAATTTAAATTTTGTGTTGATTATTAGACCTATATAAGTATAATAATCATCATTTTAGCGGACTTCTATATAAAATTCTCTATATCGTGAGGACTTTGGTTGCCTCTGACCTTAAATACACCTTTTGGTGATTTGTTAAATACAGAGATGAAGTCACCATCAATAAGGTATGTATCTATTTTCTTGGGTTTGCTTCTAAATGAATTGTATGCGGGTGAAGATCCACTATTGAAACCAATACCCTTACCAAACCTGATTAACTCCTCCATAACCGCCCCACCTAAAGAATGACCTACTTGAGAGAAGGAGAACCCTTTGTATTTCTTCTTCGCCATCTCTGCTATCTTCTTTGCTCTCTTAACACGTGGGTGACTTTCATTAAATGTTCCTAATACAATATCTTTATCTGCGTCCATATCTTGACTATCACTTGTGTCTGTTCCTCTATGTGATATAACTGCTTTATTACCTTTTGTATAAACAGATGTCTTACCATTAGATATTTCATTATCTCTCTTCCAACCATTTACATTTGCTGTCTTCTTATAAGCACCCATCGCTAATCTCGCCATCTCCCTTACAAATGCGGGTATAGCAGAGTTAGGTTTAACTAAACCTTTTAATTTAGCAAAGGCGGGAGCAAGTGCTTTACTAACATCTCCGAACCCTATACCCTTACCTTGCTGTAATCTTTTTACAATAGCACTACCTGCTTTCGGTAATTGTGCTAATATGGCGGGTGTTGCCTTTACTACATCTGATACACCCTCTATAACGTCTCCTGCTACTTTCTCTATCTTTTCAGTTGCCTCTTTACCTATGACTGCGGTAGATACTGCCTTAACTGCGTGTCCTACCTTCTTACCTACTTTAGATGCGACGTGTGCTACTTTTCTTCCGATTGATGTCGCTGTGTTTGCTACTTTTCTGCCGACAGATGATACCGTATTAACTATACTATCAAATAATCCCATTTATTATAAGTGTAGATATTTTTTTTTCATTTAGATAAAAAAGAGGAGATCAGGAGAAATGATTAATTATAGTAAAAAAAACCAAAAATCCTGATTACCACATTTATCTATATCCCAAAGTAATGATTTTCTAAATCACTTAATCTTTTTTCTAATGATGTATTCTTTTTGGTAAGTTCTTGAATAGCACCTATTAGAAATGGGATTAACCGATCTTTTGAGACCATCTTAAAATCGTCTATCGTATGATGTATTTTATCAGCATCAGGTGCTTGTTCTGCTCCATCTTCAGGCACATAGTCAGGATTTGGTGTATTATAATGGTAAGTTGTTGTATCAACAACATTATATTTATTTATTTCTGTAATTGTTTCAAGTTGTTGAGCGATATATCCTAAAACTGTTTTTCCTTCTTTGTGAGGCACTTTATCGTTATATGTGTAAGTTTTCAATTCAACTTCATTTATAGCAGACAAACATTTATCACTACTATAATCCTCTTGATTGTCTTTTATTCTTGTATCTGAAGGATTATAAGATCCTGTAATGCTTACATCACCATCTACTTCAAGTTGATATGTTGGTGTGTTAAAATCTCCAATCCTCATTTTAGTTTCAACGTTAAACTGTGCTTCGTATTGAATTTGTCGCCAACCGTTTTTCCACACCCCCGCATTTGTGTCTGTATAACTTGACGAACCAACAAAAGCAGATGTTGCTGATGTGCTTCCAAGACTACCATTAGGATTAAACCAAAACCCTGCTGATACTGTTCCATTACCATCTTGAAAACCACGTCCTTCAAACGCCCAAGAATACGAACCTGTCCCTGCTACGTGTAGATTATAAGCGGGTTCAGTCGTTAATATTCCAACTAAACCTCCTTTAACAATAAAATCATCTGTTAATGTTGAGTTATTAGCACTATGTGTCTGAATTTTTACAAACGCATCATTCCAAGCACTTTGACCGTTCTCCCAACCAGCATATATTCTCCCAGCATCATACACCTGTTGAGAACTATCTGGGTTTGTAGGATTACCATCATTTGTTATAAATCTAATAGCAGGTTGAGGCACTCCGCTTCCACTTCCACCATCTGTTTCTATTGCGATTTCGCAAGTAGCACTATTCACTCTCTTTACGTGTAGTGGATAGAGTGGTGCGTCTATACCAAACCCAACATTACCTCCTCGTAGTATATTCATTCTTCGTGCCCTACCTCCATTACTTACTTCGTTTATGCCGAAAAATTGAGTTCCAGTAATGTCGTCAGGAGAAGAAGCACCTGATGATAATCCACCCATTATTTCAGCACCATAAAAATTACCATTATCTCTTCGTAGCACAATTCTTGGTGATGCTCCTATATTATCACCATTTGCGACAAATGCGTCCTGATTTCCTGTTGAACCATTATTACTACCAGTTAGAACTTTTACTTGCTCTGTTACGTTCATTTTTCCACCCACTTTCACGGCAAATCCTGCTTGTGGATCTGATAATAATCCTACATTAGCATTAGCAACATCAGCAACTAAAAATTTATGGTCTGTTTGTCCTGTCCCACCTATAGTATCAACATATTCTAATCGTAACGCTCCAGCAGGAGCGGGTGTAGAAGTTTGTTGATAAAATCTCCAACCATTTTCTCCATATTCAGTTGCGTTTCCACTTGATATTCTTAAATTACCATATACATGGAGGTCATCATAAGGTGTTCCACGAATACCTACACTACCATCATTAAATATGAAATTATCTTTTATTTTAAGATTAATAGTTGTAGTGTCTCCACGTTCTAATACTAATTCATTACCCGCACTATGATCGTTAAAAATAGTCCATTTTATCACCCCATTATTTTTAAAAACGAATTTTGTATCGGCATTTGCTTTATCTAAATTCAGAACTCCGCTATTTACAGAAACTATCCCAGTAGTATCAAGTGTAGTTGGAGTTAATGTGTGAGTATTGTTTGCTACTTTTAAAGTTTGTGTTGATGGATTAAATGTTAAATTAGTTGAATTTGCTACTGTAGTAACCGAACCTGCGGTCATCGCAAGTAATGGTATATCACTATTTGCTGTTGAAGCACTAACTGTGATACCACCCAAAGTTGCGGGATCTACATACACCATACCGTTAGAACCTGCTCCTAATAAATGACCGTTAGTAGGATCTGGATAAGATGAAACTCCATCATATATTCTGATGTAACCATAATCTGCTAAATTAACGTTAAACACATTCCCCGAAGCAGATGATGTTATTAAATTACATTCTTTACTCTGCTGAAAAATACCATTTAACACCAACTTACGGTTAGAAGAATTTGGTATATAATATAAACCGCTATTTATATTTGATCTTTTTATAGAAGTTGCTGTAGAACCATCTGTTGTATCACTAAAACATATACCAAAATTACTATTTGTAGCACCATCTTCATCTATTGTTACACCAGCATTATCGTCAGCAAAAGTTAATTCACCACTACTATTTGTTTTCAAAAACTTATCATTTGTAACACTACCGTTAATCTGTAAAACACTACTTGATAAATTTATTTTAGGTGTTGATAGTATATTATTTGTGCTATCATAGTTTAAATCTGCTGTATTATAAACGGGATTATTACCCGAAGTATTAGGCACTTGTAATAAATTATTTGTCCCAGATATTGCGAATACATTTACCGCAATTTTAGAAGCATTAGTAGCACTTGAAGCATTACCAATTACATTACCTGTATGAAGACCTGTTGTATCTCCTGTTACATCTCCTGTTACATCTCCTGTTAGATTACCAGTTACGTTACCAGTTACGTTACCTGT
>CEPF01020676.1_pt1 | contig 12863 bp, 14 predicted proteins | sample 530441 | NCBI WGS metagenome assembly CEPF01 (sample SAMEA2620094, study PRJEB7988) | marine metagenome | biome: marine biome (ENVO:00000447); feature: deep chlorophyll maximum layer (ENVO:xxxxxxxx); material: "saline water (ENVO:00002010), including plankton (ENVO:xxxxxxxx)" | depth 25 m
AGTGGCCGCTGTTGAGATTATTGTCAAGGCGGCTCAACCCGTCCAACAATTCAATCGAATAACTGCGGCTACTGATCGGCTTAAGAAGGGCGTGAAACGGGCTCAGGAGGCCCTAGACGCGGCTGGAAGGCAGGGTAGGAGGGCAGGTACTGCAATTAAGAGCGGACTTGATAAGGCGGCTCGCAGCGCAGATAAGTTTGCCGACAAAATGGGCAACCTTAGGAATGTGCTGGTTGGTCTCGGCGTAGCTGAGTTTACGCGACGCATTGTCCAACAGGCTGCGACATTTGAGCAGACACAGTTGCGACTTAAGTTACTGTCAGATGAATTTGGTGAGTTTGATCGCGTACAACAATTAGTTCGCCAAAACGCGAAAGACTTCAACCTGTCACTGCAGGAATCAAGCAGTGCATTCAGCGACATTTTTGCACGTTTACGTCCACTTGGGGTTTCACTGGATGACATTCAAAGTGTGTATGCAGGCTTTAACGCGACAGCATTGGCGAGCGGCACAAGTGCATTGGAAGCATCAGCCGCGTTTAGACAGCTAAGCCAAGCGTTGGGTTCTGGCAGGCTGCAGGGCGATGAATTTAGAAGCATCTCTGAGCAGCTTCCAGGCATCTTGAGCCTTGTGGCCGACGAAATGGGTAGAGAGGAAGATGAGCTTAGGGCACTGGCGAAGCAAGGCAAGATTACCTCTGATGTTTTGATCAACGCTCTGGCGAAAGGTTTTGAGGTGAATGGCGCGAAAGTCAAGGAATTGATCGCACAATCGCCAGCACAGAAGTTCCAGGCACTAAACAATGCGGTCAAAGGTTTGTCCACAAGTTTGGGTCAATCTTTGCTGCCTGTTCTTGTGCCGGTTGTTGAGCAAATCACGAAAGCTGTCAAGCTATTTGACAGCCTGCCAGACGAAGTTAAAGGTATAGCTGCAGCCGTTATTGGCATTGCAGGCGCATTGGCGATTGTTTTGCCAGCACTTGCTGTGTTTATTAAAAGTATTGGCGTTGTTGCCGGAGGAATTGCTGCTATTGGTGGCGCTGCTGTTATTGCAAAAGGCGCATTGATTGCTCTGCCGATTCTGGCTATTGCAGGACATTATGGCAAAATGGCGATCAAAGCCCATGAGGCTGCAGTTGCACAAGAAGAAGTAAACAAGGCTGTAAAAGCCGGAAACTATGAGGTTGCACAGCGGCTGCTAAACAATGAGCTTGAGCGGCAGCAGAAGTTACAGGCCGAGTTGGATGAGGCAAGCAGAGGTGGACGTGGCTCTGGTGCGAGAAACAGCAGAATAATCCAGCTCAATAAAGATATTGCACAGACCAAGACGAACATCAACCGCTTGATTGATCGGATGCTGCTTCTTGGTAAGCCGACGCCTGAGAAAACAAAATTGGATCTCGACCTTGATGACCCTAACGCCAAGACAGATGAGGGTGCAAGCATCAATCAGACTTTGACGCGACGTTTGCAGTTGCTGCAGATTACATCTGATGAGGAGCGTGCCATCAAGCAACTAGAGCATGAACGTGATGATATTCTCGCCAGGATCAACAAGACTGAAAATGCGACTAAGAGAATACAGAATCGCCAACTTCTGGATTCAATTTTCCAAGAGGAAAGTGAAGGTATAAGAGCTGAGTTCGCCCAACAAAGATATGACACTTATGTAAAAACGCTTGAAAATATATATGCACAAGCCGATGCAACGGAGATATTGACGTTCAAACAGAGAGAACTTACTGATGAGGCCGTCAAACTTGCTGACACAATCAACAATGAAATTGTCACTGGCATTCAGGGCATGATTGATGGCACCAAGACGTTGGGCGATGTGATGTCAAGTGTCTTGAACAGACTTGCCGACCAAATGCTAAGAATGGCAATTATGGGCGACTCAGGTTCGGGTGGATTGTTCGGCTCAATCCTCAAGGGCATAGGTGGCATTTTCACTAAGGGCAATCCACTTGGAGGCTTTACGCCAACAATGAGTCAAAGTTTTAGCGAAATGCCGAATCTTTTTGACATGGACCTAGGTTTGCCTGATTTTGGAAGTATTCCTAGCGACTTCAAATTTGCAAATGGTGGCAGACCTCCTGTCGGCAAAGCTTCTTTGGTGGGTGAGAAAGGACCTGAGTTGTTTGTTCCATCGCGATCTGGAACAATTATCCCTAATAATCAATTAGGCGGCTCAACTAACATAGTTGTGAACGTTGATGCCTCTGGCTCATCTGTCGAAGGCAATGATGATGAAGCATCACGGTTTGGCAAATTGCTTGGTGCTGCAGTGCAAGCCGAGCTAGTCAAGCAAAAACGTCCTGGCGGTTTACTTGCACAATAATGGCAACTTTTCCCTCCATACTGCCGACATATGGCATACAGAAACGTAGTAAGCCAGCGATACGAAGTGTGCAGTTTGGCGATGGTTATGAGCAAAGACTGAGCCTAGGAATCAACCAAAACCCAAAGATATATGACCTTACGTTCGAGGTTTCTGAGACTGATGCCGATACTATAGAAACATTTCTTGACGCACGCGCTGTTGATAGTGCAAGCTTTGATTTTACACCACCAGGCGAAAGTAGCAGCTCTAAATTTGTTTGCGAGGCTTGGAGCAAGACAGTCATATATCTGAATCGCGCAACTATTTCAGCAACATTCCGCGAGGTGTTTGAACCCTAATGGCTTACACTGCTTGGGCTGCTAGCACTGCCTTCTCAGTCGGTGATGTAAGACGCGCCACATCGTCGCAGAATAGCGGGCTTGTTTTCGAATGCACTACTGCTGGTACATCAGCCAGCTCAGAACCGACTTGGCCTACAGATATTGGCAGCACAGTTGATGATAACACTGTTGAATGGACAGCAATCAGCTCGGTCTTTGCTGACCTCTCAGGACTCGCTGTTGATGCAATCATCGAGCTGTTTGAGTTGCATTATGACAATACATTGCATGGCAGTAGCGATGTTTTGTATTGGCATGCAGGCTCTAATGCCGATGTAACAGGCAACATTGCATTCAATAGTAATGAATATGTGCGACTTCCTGTTAAGGCTGAGGGCTTTGAGTTTACAAATGGCGGCACATTGCCCAGACCAACTTTGACAGTCGCCAACTTAAATGGCGCAGTTACTGCACTTTTGCTCGGAGTAAATTTAACTACCCCAGGCAATGATCTGACTGGAGCTAAAGTAAGGCGCATCAGAACTTTGAAAAAGTTTCTAGATGGCGAAACTGCTGCTGACCCATATGCGACTTTTCCTGTGGAAGAGTGGTACATTGATCGCAAGTCATCAGAGTCACGTGATGTTGTGAGCTTCGAGCTTGCAAGCAAGTTTGATTTGACGAACAAAGAGCTACCTAATCGCCAAATTGTGGCGAACATTTGTCAGTGGACCTATAAATCCTCAGAATGCGGTTACATTCCAGAAAACTTTCCCGGCAAAGTTGTTGATGGCGTGACATATCATCGTTTTAATGTAAATGATGGTCCAGAAACTCTTGACGCGAATGACGTTTGCGGCAAACGTTTGTCTAGTTGCAAATGTCGTTTTGGCGAGAATAATGAATTGCCATTCGGTTCTTTTCCAGGTGCAGGATTGCTGAGATGACACTACCACCCGGCATCATGAGGCAAATCATGTCTCATGCGCAGGAAGAAAGTCCTAAAGAGTGTTGCGGCTTGATCGCTGTAGTAAAAGGCAAACGGCGATATTTTCCTTGCAAAAACTTGGCTGACACGCCAGATGAGCACTTTGTTCTTGATCCTGCCGATTATGTCAGTGTTGAGGACAAAGGCGAGATTGTTGCAGTAGTTCACAGTCACCCGACAACAAATCACAATCCATCACCTGCAGATCGTGTTGCTTGTGAGCAAAGTGGGGTGCCTTGGCATATTGTGAACCCGAACACACAGAACTGGGGCTATTGCGAGCCTGAGGGCTTTGAATTGCCTTATGTAGGCCGTGAGTTCTCGCATGGCATTGTGGACTGTTACAGCCTCTGTCGCGATTGGTACAGGCGCGAGTTTGGGTTGGACTTGTATAACTATTCAAGGCGAGATCAGTGGTGGGAGAATGGTGAGAATCTTTACCTAGAAAACTTCCAAAAAGAAGGTTTTCACAAGATTCCAGTAGAGGAACTGCAACGTGGCGACGCACTGCTAATGCAACTGTCATCAGATGTACCGAATCATGCAGCAATCTATTTAGGCGATCAGCAAATCTTGCATCATGTGCAAGGTCGCCTCTCAAGTCGCGACATTTACGGCGGGTATTATGTAAAGAACACTGCCTGTGCCTTGAGGCATGAAAGTCGTTAAGGTTTATGGCGCTTTGCGCGATCTATTGGGTAAAACACGGTTTGAGTTTGTAGCTGACACGCCTGCTCAAGCCATGCGGGCTTTACTTGTCAATTTCCCAGGTCTGGACAAATGGCTGGTTGATAGCGAGAAACGTGGAGTTGCATATCGGGTGACAGTTGGCAAACAAAAAGTGCATGATGGCGATATGTCAGGAATGTTCCAGCCGTGGAGTGAGCGCGAAGTTTTTAGCATTACGCCTGTTCTGACTGGTGCTGGTCGCGGCGTTGGAATGATTTTGGCAGGAGTTGCTATTGTTGCAGCCTCCATCTTTATTCCTGGACTTGGCTTTAAGTTGGCCGGATCTGTTGTGACAAAAGTCGGTCTGTTTGGTGGAAGTCTGATTCTGGGTGGCATTGCACAGATGATTGCGCCAACACCAAAACCACCAAAGTCAGCATCACGTCTTGAGTCGAATAGCTTCAGTGCAATTCAGCAAACTACACGGCAAGGTGTGCCTGTCCCAATAGCATATGGTCGGTTGTTTGTTGGATCTGCAGTGATTTCTGCCGGTCTTGATGTTGATCAGGTTGATTGATGACTAAATCAAAATATATTGCAGGATCTGGTGGTGGCGGCGGCGGCAAAGGTGGCGGCGGTGGCAGTAGTCCAACTGAGGACGATGATTCTCTGCAATCAAAACAATTTGCGGAAGTTCTTGACCTTATTAGCGAGGGTGAGATTCAGGGTCTAGATGACGGCAATAAAAGTATTTTTTTTGATGGAACGCCTTTGCAGGCATCAGATGGCGAATACAACTTTCAGGATTACAAAGTTTTTACTCGCACTGGTACTCAAACTCAAACTTACATTCCAGGCGTTTTTAGTAACATTGAGTCTGAGACGGCAGTTGGTGTTTCTGTAACAAAATCCACACCTATAACGCGGCAAATAACTGATGATGATGTAGATCGTGTCCGAGTCACAATACAGATTCCATCACTACAAAAGATTGAGGATGATGGCGACATTAAGGGCACAAAGGTAAAAATCAAGATTAACGTTCGGTATAACGGTGGTAGTTTTAGCACCGTAAAAACAAACACTATAAAGGGCAAAAGTTCTAGCTCTTATCAGCGCGATTATATGATCGAGCTCTCAGGTGCATTCCCTGTTGATATTCAAGTTGAGCGCGTTACAGCCGACAGCAGCTCATCGCGACTATCAAACACAACTATATGGGAAAGTTTCACATCAATTATCGACGCCAAACTTGCCTACCCAAATAGCGCATTAGTTGGACTGCGGCTTGGATCTGAACAATTCAGAAGCATACCACAACGTAAGTATTTGATACGTGGAATCAAGGTCAGGATTCCTAGTAATGCGACAGTAGACACCACAACACATTTGGGCCGAATCACATACTCTGGAGTTTGGGACGGCACTTTTGCAGCAGCGACTTGGACAAATGATCCAGCTTGGTGTTTGTGGGATCTGCTTACAAATACGAGATATGGCGCTGGAATACCTGAGGCTTCTTTGGATCGTTATGACTTTTTTGCGATTAGTCAATACTGCAATGAGTTAGTTGATGATGGTAAAGGCGGCGAAGAAACGCGCTTTAGTTGCAACTTATTGATTAACCAGCGCAAAGAAGTTTACAACGTCATACAAGATATGACGAGCATTTTTCGGGGCATTTCTTACTATGGTGCCGGTTCATTAGTCTTACTTCAAGATAAACCGTCAGACCCACAATATACGATCGGACAATCAAACGTTGTTGATGGCGTGTTCACATATCAAGGGTCCTCTGTGCGATCTAGGCACACTTGCGCGACTGTAGCATATCATGATTATGACGAACTTGGAGAAGTCTCATTTGAGTATGTAGAAGATGCTGACGCTGTAGCTAAATATGGAGTCAACAATAAAGATATAAAAGCGATTGGATGTTATTCTCAGGGCCAAGCAAACAGATTGGGAAAGTGGACACTATTAAGTGAAAAAGACTTATATGAAACAGTCAACTTTTCTATCGGCATTGATTCAGGTATTGTTGTTCGGCCAGGCATGGTGGTCGATATTGCAGATCCTTTACGTGCTGGAACGCGAAGAAACGGACGTGTGTCTTCTGCAACGACTTTGCAAGTGACTGTTGACAGCAGCAGCGAGCTTTCTGTCAATTTAGGCAACAGTCCGACTTTTTCAGTTGTCTTGCCAAACGGTCTTGTCGAAACAAGAGACATTGATAGCATTTCTGGCACGACAGTAAATGTCAAAGAGGCTTTTAGTCAAGCTCCAGTCGCCAATGCACCATGGTTGATACAAACAACCGACATACAATCGCAGCTATTCCGAGTAGTAAGTGTTGAGGAAGGCGATGATGGAACCTTTTCTGTAACGGCGCTTAAGTACAATGAAAGCCTTTACGATGCGGTTGAGCAAGATCTAAATCTTACACAACGCGATATAACTAACGTTTCTGCATCGCCAGAAGCAGTGACAAGCTTGACGGCAACTGAGTTTTTATATCAGGAAGGTGGCACAGTCCACACTGGTGTTGATATTTCATGGGTAAGTCCGATAACTAATGTCAACGACTTTGTCGTTAAATATCGGCTTGATGATGATAATTTCGAGAAGATTACTACTGAATCACAATCGACACAAGTTAAAGGACTTAAGGCCGGGGAACTTGAGGTTCAAGTTACCGCACGCAACTTTATTGGAAAAAGCGGGCCAATCACCAAGCAAACATTTACACTTGCAGGCAAGACGGCGATTCCAGGTGATGTTCAAAATCTAAGTATTGAACCTCTAAGCAACAACAGCGCGACGCTGCATTGGGATGAAACTGTAGATCTTGACGTAAAGGTAAGCGGCAAAGTTCACATACGTCACAGCAATCTAACGGATGGCAGTGCAACTTGGAGCAATAGCACCGACTTAATTTCAGCTATTTCAGGTAGCGCAACAGAAGCAACCGTTCCATTGCTGGAAGGCGAGTATTTAGTCAAATTTGAGGACGACTTACTTAACAAAAGCGCAACAGAGGCCAGTGTTGTTGTTGATCAACCAGTTGCCCAAACATTTTTCGGCGTCAAAACTCAACGCGATGATCAAATCACGCCGACACCATTTACAGGCACCAAAACAGATACCACTTATGACTCAACATATGATGCACTAATTCTTGATAGTGATGGATTAACTGCAGGCACTGGCGAATATGTCTTTCCTGATACTTTGGATCTTGAGGGTGTTTACAGCCTGGACTTAGAGCGACGCCTAGTTTCGCGTGGAATCTATCCGACTGACCTTTGGGACAGCAAAACCGAACTTATTGACACTTGGGTGGACATTGATGGTGGTGTGGTCGATCAAGTGAATGCAGAGGTGTACGTGCGAAAAACTGATGACGATCCATCTAGTTCTCCGACATACAGTGCTTGGCAGCCGCTGACAACTGGTGTTTTTAAGGCGCGTGCATTCCAATTTAAGGCTGTCCTTACATCAAATGACGCGGCTCAAAACATTCTTGTTGATGAACTTGGATATAAGGCGCAGCTTCAACAGCGCACAGAGCAAAGCACATCGGCCATAGCTAGTGGTACGTCGGCGAAAGCAGTGACATTTAGCAATGCCTTTTTCAGTGGAACTAGCAGCCTGGGTGGTGTGAATAGTGCCCTACCAACAATCGGCATTACACCTCAGAACATGGCTACTGGCGACTTCTTTGAGCTAAGCAGTATCTCTAAGACTGGCTTTACTGTCACATTTAAGAACAGCAGTGGCACCATTGTTGACCGTAATTTCAACTATATGGCTACTGGGTTCGGCAAAGCCAACTAAAGTGTTCAAAGGAGTGCGATAACGTTTTGTGGCAACTCACGATTATTCCCTAGCCAATCAGAGCGGCTCGGCTTTTCGGGGTGATCTTAATAATGCTCTGTCTGCGATCGCATCAAACAACAGCAATTCAACGGATCCAGCAACTACGTTTGCGCATCAGTGGTATGTAGACACTGGTGACGACACACTCAAGATTAGAAATGCGGCAAATAGTGCATATGTGAATGTCAGTGCGGTTGGTGGCATTGGCACGGCAAATCTTGGACTTGCTTTAGCTGCTTCACCGACATTTACAGGTACTGCCACGTTCGGTGGCAATATCTTGATGTCAGGCACTGGAACAATTGACATTCCAGTTGGTACGACTGCTGAGCGTCCAGGTACACCGAACAATGGAATGATTCGGTATAACTCGACTTTAAGCAGGTATGAGGGATATAGTGGCTCAGCTTGGGGCCAATTAGGCGGTGGTGCAACTGGCGGTGGCACAGACCAAGTATTCTATACAAATGGACAATCAGTCGGCACAGACTTTACATTGAGCGGAACTTTAAACGCAATGTCAGCCGGACCCATAACTATCTCAAGTGGAGTTACAGTGACAGTAAGTTCTGGTGCCACTTGGACGGTGGTTTGATATGAGCACAATTAAGGCGGCAAACGTACAGAACACAGGAAGTGGCGCTCCAACGTTTAAGAACAGCTCTGGCACGGAGATTGGAACGCTTTGCAGAGCGTGGGTAAATTTTAAAGGCACTGACACGGTCTCAATCCGCGACGACTTCAATGTGAGTTCTATCACTGACAATGGAACCGGGGATTTTACTGTTACTTTCGACAACGCGATGCCTAGCGTTAATTACGCTGTGGTACTTGGTTATGAGCCAACCACTACTTCCAGCACAAACACGATCAGAGTTGAGAACGGCAGTCAGACAACTACCTCTTTTCAAGTAGAAACAGGGTCTTTCCAGAGTAGCGCCGGCAACGTGGATCGCGATTACGATGCTAACCATGCTGCAGTCTTCATCTAACCCGACCTAATACAGAATCATGAGCACACTTAAAGTCGCCACCCTCCAAGACACGTCGGGCAACAACAGCTCAACACCTGAACAAGTTGCTCAGGGCAGAGCAAAGGCTTGGGCAAAATTTGATGGCACTGGCACGGTTGCCATTACAGACGATTTCAACATTAGCTCTTTGGCTGACAATGGTACGGGAAAGTACACATTAAGTTTTACCAATGCTATGGCAAATACTAATTATTGTGTTGTTACTGCTGCGTCTAGTGGAGCGCAATCAAATGTTGACACTTGGTTTAACCCTATTGTATTTAATACCGGATCAGTGCAAGTTGCTGGTCAAAACTCGTCTAGTGCAAACGTTGATCGTACGTTGAACAATGTTGTTGTTTTCGGAGATTGATCCATGAGCACCCTTAAAGTCAACAACATCAAGGACACCAGCGGCGGCACCAGCAACTTAAAGATTGATGGTGCGGCAAAAGCATGGGTTAATTTTAACGGTCGCAACACACCTTCAATCCGAGATTCTTTTAATGTCAGTTCCATTACTGATCTTGGAACAGGGAACTATAGAGTCACTTTTACTAATGCGATGGCAAGCGCAAATTACGCTATCGCTGGAAGTGCTGCTGAGCTTGGTGGCGGAGGAAATAATGATGCGTTTTTTGGAGCGGGTCGAGATACTAATTACAGCGACCTACACACAACAACTTCTTGCACAGTTACTGTTTGTGGGGCAGGTGGAAGCAATAGTGATCGAGACATGATTAGCGCAATTGTTTTTGGAGATTGATCTATGGCGGTGCATATTGCTAACATTGGTTCATCACCGTTCTTACCATGAGCGACAAACGCATCATCTACCCAAATGACGACGGTGGCGTTTCAGTCATTGTCCCGTCAGACAACTGCGGACTTAGTGTTGAGGCTATCGCCCGCAAAGATGTGCCGTCTGGAAAGGCATATCAAATTGTTGATGTAGCGGATGTTCCTAGCGATCGTTCGTTCCGCAACGCTTGGACTTACACGGAGAGCTGACATGCCTATCGGACTCAACATGTCCAAAGCAAAGGACATTCATCGCGACAACGTACGTGAGGCACGTAAACCTCTGCTAGAGGCAAAAGATCTTGAGTTTACTCGTGCTCTAGAGGCTAGTGCTGACACGACTGCAATTGTTGCCGCGAAGCAAGCATTGCGCGATGCACCTGCAGCATCTGCTATCGATGATGCAACTACAGCCGATGAATTGAAAGCTGCTTGGGATACAAGTTTGCTCGGAGCAAGCCCGTATTCTTGAACGGGTAGAATTGTCCCAGGGGGTGCATTATGGCCGTAAATCCTGGGACATACAATTTTACGCTGCAACGCCGTGCAGATTGGAGCTTGATCCTGCAATTTAAGGACAGCACCGATACTGCTATCGATCTGACTGGCTATACAGTTTATGCACAGGCGTGGAACAAAGCGCGATCAACAAAATACGCCGACTTTACAGTTGCTTATACAGATCGCAGTGATGGCAAAGTAACAATAAGTTTGACCGATGAACAGACGGCAGATTTTATTGATGAGCTGTACTATGACGTATTGCTAGAGGATGGCAGCAACTTACGTGAGTATTACTTAGAAGGAATTATTTTCGTCTCTGAGGGTTACACATCGCCATGACTGCAGTCAACGTCACAACAAACGGCAAAACAACAGTTGTTCAAGACACGGCAACTAATACTGTTTCGATTACAACTACTGGGCCTCAAGGTCCTGCCGCTCAAGGTTTTACTTTTGACGGTTCAAATAAAGTAGACGACAGTATTGTTTACTACGACTCTGCGGCTAATACATTCAAAGCGGACAGTACCACAACTAAACTATCTCTTGTAGAGGGCGGTAACTTCTAAAACATGGCTAACACCATCCGCATTAAAAAGAGGGCTGCTTCAGGAGCAGATGGTGCGCCTTCTTCACTGGCAAGCTCGGAACTTGCTTTTAATGAAAGCGATCTAAAACTTTACTATGGCTTTGGTGACAATGGATCTGGTGTAGCAACATCGATTATCAGCATTGCGGGCAGTGGAGCGTTCTTTGCCAAAGGAGATGCAAAGGGTGCAAATCTTGTACTCGCTGGACCCACAACTGGATCTGACGCTAACCCGACATTTAGATCACTTGTAGCTGCAGATATTCCGAGCATTGCTCACACCAAGATCAGCGACTTTGACTCTGGTGTTCAAACAAATCGTCTTGATCAGATGGCTGCCCCGACGGGCAACATTGACATCAACTCGAACAAGCTTACTAACGTAACCGACCCAACGTCAGCACAAGATGCGGCGACTAAAGCTTATGTTGATGCGGTCAAAACTGGGCTAGATGTAAAAGATTCGGTCAAGGTTGCCACTACGGCGAACATTACGCTGTCTGGCACACAAACAATTGACGGCGTTGCTGTTTCTGCTGACGAGCGCGTTCTTGTCAAAAATCAATCCACTGGCTCAGAGAACGGCATTTACGATTGTAAATCTGGCTCTTGGGCACGGTCCAGCGATTTTGACGCAAACGCTGAGGTCACCTCTGGCGCATTTGTTTTTGTCGAGCAAGGCACTGTTGGAGCGGATCAAGGCTTTGTTCTGACTACTGATGGTTCTATTACTGTCGGCACAACGTCGCTGAGTTTTACTCAGTTCTCTGGCGCAGGTTCAATTACAGCCGGCGATGGTCTGCAGAAGTCTGGTAGCACTATCTCTGCCGATCTCAAAAGCAACGGCGGGCTAGTTATTGAGTCAGCCGAACTGGCTTTGAAGCTAGACGCATCCAGCATTACTGGTACGCTCGCAGTATCTGATGGTGGCACTGGCGGCACAAGTACATCTGCTGCGCGAACTAATCTTGGTCTTGCAATCGGCAGTGATGTTCAAGCATATGATGCACAATTAGCCGATGTTGCCGGCCTTGCTGTCACTGATGGCGGCTTTATTGTCGGTGATGGCAGCAACTTTGTCCTAGAAACCGGCTCAACTGCTAGAGCTTCTCTTGGAGTCAGCATTGGCAGCCAAGTTCAGGCTTATGATGCCGACCTTGACGCACTTTCTTCTTGTCAATCAGGTGGCGCATCTGCACTTGCAGCACTGACTTCCACAGAGATTCAAATTCTTGATGGAGCGACAGTAACAACAAGTGAGCTGAACATCCTCGATGGAGTAACTGCAACCGCTTCTGAGCTTAACATTCTGGATGGCGTCACTTCGACGACTTCTGAGCTTAATATCCTCGACGGTGTTACAGCTACTGCCGCTGAACTCAACAAGCTCGACGGTGCAACAATTACAACCACCGAACTTAATATCATTGACGGCAACACGTCAGCCACTTCCACTACACTTGCAACAGCCGACCGCATGGTTATGAACGATGCGGGCACTATGAAGCAAGTCGCGCTTTCTGATCTTGTTACCTTCCTTGAGGATGGAGCAACTAGCGGCTTAGAAATTGACGGCGGCACGTACTGAAGTTGGAGTAACTGATGGCTAACACAATCAAGCACAAGCGGGGAAGTGGCTCTAACCCGAGTGCTTCTGATTTAGCTGTAGGCGAACTTGCGATTAGAACTGATACCGGCGTTGTCTTTACAAAAAAAGATGATGGCACGGTTGCTGAGATTGCTGGTGGTGGTGGTG
>CEPF01019621.1_pt1 | contig 12695 bp, 15 predicted proteins | sample 530441 | NCBI WGS metagenome assembly CEPF01 (sample SAMEA2620094, study PRJEB7988) | marine metagenome | biome: marine biome (ENVO:00000447); feature: deep chlorophyll maximum layer (ENVO:xxxxxxxx); material: "saline water (ENVO:00002010), including plankton (ENVO:xxxxxxxx)" | depth 25 m
CCTGATGACAGTACTAATTCTAATGATGGCACAAGCTCAGGAATGACTCAATCAAACCTTGTTCAAAGTGACTTACAAACAGTTGCACCTTATAGTAAATATGCTATGAATTTTGATGGAACAGATGATTTAATAACAATATCTAATGAATCAAATTTTGATTTTGACAGAACAGATTCTTTTTCTATTTCTTGTTGGTTTAAATGTGATAATGTTAGCGCAAACAATCATATTATAAATAAACTCAGTTCAACAGGAGATTATACAGGATATAATTTATTTATAAATAATACAGATTCAAAATTATGGTTTTATTTAAGGCACAATTATACTTCTCCAAATCAAATAATTATTAAAAGTGATAGTGCTTTAGTAAGTAATGTTTGGTACAATTTAGTCGTAACTTATGATGGAAGTTCTACTGCTGCTGGCTGTAAAATGTATATTGATAATGTAAATGTTTCAACTACTGAAAGTGATACTTTAAGTTCTTCTATTTTAAACAATGAACCTTTAAGAATTGGGGGAAGAAGTCCTTCAACCACTAATTTTGCAAATGGTTCTATTTCAAATGTGTCTGTTTGGAACACAGCTCTAACAGTTTCACAAGTATCAGAAATTTACAATGAAGGCCTTCCTGGCAATTTGAATTCTCACTCTGCATATTCTAATCTTGTTTCTTGGTGGCAATTAGGTGAAAATAGTTCTTTTAATGGGAATTACTGGATATGTGCAGATGAAAAAGGAACTAATAATGGTGAAAGTAATGGTATGGGTGTAGGTGCTTTAGTAAACGGTGTAGGTACAACAGCTAATGGAACATCCAATGGAATGGCAGAAGGAGCTTTAGTAGGTAACGCACCATATAGTACGGCTAATGCAATATCAAGCGGAATGGCAGTAACAGCTAAAGGAACAGACGTACCATCATAAAAAAATATTAACTTTGTAAAAAACAAAAAAATGGCAACAACTTATGTAGTAATGAACCTATCTGACACGAACTCAGTTTTATTCAGCCAGGTGAACCAATCTTCTGCTCAAACAATGAGAAGAAATGTAGCAAACACTCAAGGCGTTTTATCATTTCAGGTAGAGCCTTCTTTTATCACTAATGGGTCATTAGTTCCAGTAGGAACCTATACTCACGAAGAGATATTAGTTTTATTAGCTACTCCAGAGTGGACACCAGCTGAACCTGTAGAGTGAAGTATAGAAAAAAAATAACAACGAAAAGACCTGGGGTACATTCTAAGAATGCATCTAAAGGGCAAACGGCATACAAACCAAAATACCGTGGTCAAGGCAGATAATATGGAGGAAACTATTTTAATAGCTTTGATTTCAGCGCTTGGAGTCAAAGAGATATGGAATATAATTAAGAAGAAGATTGACATCAACGCTAAAAAAGAAGATGATCAAATAGGTAGACTTACGGAAAAAATTACTAGCCTAGAAGTAAAAATAGATGAACTGATTCAAGAAAACCTCAACCTAAAAGTAAAGGTAGCTAAGATGGAAGAAAGAATATTATTAACAGCTAAAAATAGAGTAAAGAAATGAAACTATCCAAAAACTTGTCTCTTGCTGAAATGCTTAAAAGCGGAACCGCTAGCAGAAGAGGTATAGACAATAGTCCTACTGAAGAACACATTGAAAATATGAAAGTATTTGCTGAGAAGATATTTCAGCCGATTAGAGACCATTTTGGAGTTCCTTTTAATATTAGTAGTGGTTATCGCTCAGAATCTCTTAATAAAGCCATAGGAGGCGCTCATAAGTACATAGATGGTGAGTATGTAGCTACCTCACAACATTGTAAAGGAGAAGCTGTAGATTTAGATAGAGATCATACTACCGACCCTAATAATGCTGAGGTATTTCATTACATAAAAGATAATTTAGACTTTGATCAATTAATTTGGGAGTTTGGAACAGAAGAAAATCCTAGTTGGGTTCACGTAAGTTACAACGTAGACGGAAAGCAAAGGGGTCAAATACTAGTGGCTTATAAAGACAATAATAATAAAACTAAATACAAAGTCTATGGAAGAGAAAATTAACCAGCTTTTACAAGGTCAGGCTGTAATGCAAAATCAGCTAAAAGAAATTAGCAAGCAAAAAAACGACCACGAAAGAAGAATCAGAAGTTTAGAAAAAAAGTTTTGGACATCCATAGCGGTGCTTTTAACAGGAATAGGAACATTTATAGAAGGTTTATTTTTACACAGATGATAAAGGAAAAAACAGAATTTGAAAAAATGCTAGAAAAACTGGAAAAAACACCAGTTCCAGAAAGAACGTGTGACATACACGATGAAACTTGTGAAAGTTGTAGCGGATGAATAAGAAACTAAAAGATACTAAAATAGGAAAATTCTTAAAAGAAAAAGCTCCTGCAGTATTGGATAAAATTGGAGATATCCTTCCTTCTAACGGAACTCTTGGAATTATTAAAAATGTCATCAGTCAAGAACCAGACTTGACAGCAGAAGAAAAAGAAGCACTTCACAAGCAAGTGGTAGAGCTTTACAAGTTAGAGGTAGATGATAGAGATTCAGCTAGAGAAAGAGAAGTAGAGTTAGCTAAAGCAAATCGTTTTGATTTTATGTTTAACTTAACAGGATTAGTAGGACTTTCTTGTTTTACTTTTTTAGTTTATGCTATTGTTTATTTAGAAGTTCCGCAACACAATAAAGAAATTTGGATTCATTTGATAGGGGTAACAGAAGGAATCGTGTTGAGTATTTTCGGTTACTTTTATGGTTCTTCAGCAGCAAGAAGAAAATGATTATCTTTGCAATAGCACAATTAAATTTAATATAATGAAAGACGGAGAAAAAACAAAATTAGAGGCTGAGGAATTAGCCCAACTACAAGAATTACAAAACAAATTCCAAGGTTACAAAATGCAACTGGGGGAATTAGAGATGCAGAAGTCAATGTTGTTAAAAGATGTTGATGAAGTAAGGGTAGACTTTAATAATTTAGAAAGTAAGTTTATTGAAAAATATGGTCTCGATTCTGTCATTAACATTAAAACCGGGGAAATAACACCTAAAGAAAATGGCGAAGATAAGTAATACCACCTCGTATCCTAACGCAACACCTGCGGCAAATGACTATGTCATTGGAACAGACATTGATGATAATAATGCAACTAAAACATTTAAGCTTCAGGAGATAGCTAATCTTTATGCGGGATCAGGATCAGGTACAGTTACTAGCGTTGGCTTAGATGGTGGTACTACTGGTATTACCATAACAAGCGACACAACAAATCCAATAACTACAACAGGCACATTTACACTAGGTGGTACTTTAGCTGTAGCCAACGGCGGAACAGGAGCTACTACCTTAACCACAGGAAATGTACTGATAGGAAATGGAACTTCAAGTGTTAGTTTTTTAAACACAGCTGTTAAAGGAACAATGTTAGTTGGTGAAGCAGGAGGAACTACTGCATTAGCTGTAGGTACTGATGGTCACGTTTTAACCGCAGCTTCTTCAGAAGGTGTAGGAGTAAGATGGACAGCAGCAACAGTTAATGCCTCTAATATTACTGGTACTTTAGCTGTAGCTAAGGGCGGAACAGGCTTAACAGCTCTTGGAACAGCTGGTCAAGTATTAAAAGTTAATTCAGCAGCAACAGCTTTAGAATTTGGTACAGGTGGTGGGGGCCCTGGTTCTGGAACTCAATACAGTATTCCTTTTTGGAGTAATTCGTCCACATTAGGTGATTCAATGCTTTCTCAAAACTCTACTGGTAATTTATTGTCTATACCTTCTGGAACTTTATCAATTACAAGTGGTGGAACTAGCTCAATTCCTAGTATAGCTATAAGAGATGCTAACACAGGTATATTTTCCTCATTATCAGGAAGAATAAGTTTAGGTGTTAGCGGTACTGAATCTCTGACAATAGATGCTACAAACGGAGTGGTGTTAGGTCCATTAACTCAGTTCAATGCTGGTTTAAAATTTGGCGCTGGAGGTGAAACTTTAAGTTCTTACGAAGAAGGAACATGGACACCTCAAATTCAGTTATCAGTTGGTGGAGCAGCCACTCAATCATCTCAATCAGGTAGTTATACTTTAATAGGAGATTTTGTTTTCGCTGATTTTATAGTAACTATTAGTAGTGCTGGTTATGGAGTAATGACAATGGATGGATTACCTTTTGCAGCACAGAGCGCTGGTGGGAATTATGGAACTGTTCAATTACACAATAACCCAGACGATGCAGGAGCTAATATCCAACATGTAAATTCCGGATCAATAATAGGTTCTAACGTATTTTTTAAAGTACTTGACGCTGCCGCTTTAGACGCTAATGGTTTAGTACTTAAAGCAGCTTCATCAGCAGCACCCCTTTCTTCTGGGGATGTGATAGCTGGAACATTAATATACAAAAAAGCTTAAAAACAGAAAAAATGGCAATAACTAAAGAAATAAAAATAGCATCAATAGAAATAGTTGGTGAATTTAAAGAAATAAATGTTAAAAAAATAACAACAATAAAAGAAGACGGTGTTGTAATATCAGTATCAAATAATAGGACTTGCTATTCTAATGACACTGATGTTAGTTCTTTAGACAGTGAAGTTGCTTCTGTTGCTAATTTATTTTGGACAGATGAAGTGAAAGCAGCTTACTTAGCTACACTTCCTGTTTACGAAGGATAACCCTGTCTTAGATAGATAAGTACTTAAATTTAATAAAATGGAATACATAAGAAAAGTGTCTGTTGGTTCAGATTACAAATCTGCAATGAATTATATTGTGGGACAACCCGTCTTAAAAACATACACCATACATGTCATCAAACAAGAAGACGATGGTGAAATTAAAGTTTACGTAGAGAATAAAAAGAACGAAGTTTTTCTTTGGAAGAGTTTTAGTATAGCAATGCCTTCTTCTTTAGAATACAATGTAAATTATTGATATGAAATCTCCGTTTTGTTTCATAGTTAAACCTCAAGGAGGTAGTCGCTATGATAACTTAAGTAAACATGGTGATGGCAGATTAATAAAAAGCACTTCTCAAGAAGACCACACCGCTACTAATAGATTCGCCACAGTAGAAGAAATTCCTATTTTATGGGCCTTTAACAAGGATATATCCAAAGGAGATACTGTAGTAGTGCATCATAATATATTCAGAAAGTACTATGACATGAAAGGTGTTGAAAAAAGTGGTCCTTGTCACTTTAAAGATGATTTATACATAGTAGACGTAGAACAAGTTTATTTATACAAGAATAAGGGTAAATGGAATTCAGTAGGTGATTATTGTTTTATTAAGCCAGTAAAAAGAGATAAAGATGTTATATTATCAGTAGACCGAAACAAGCAATTAGTAGGGGAGGTAAAATACGGTAATAAAGATTTAAGAAAGTTAGATATTTTTGAAGGAGATCACGTTTGTTTTTTACCTGAGTCTGAATATGAGTTTGAGATAGATGGAGAAACATTATACAGAATGAAAACTAAAGATGTATGCGTATTGATATAAAAGTAAAGAAACTAAAGGAAGATATCATAACCGCTGGTGAAATAGCTGTAAAAGAACTTATAAAAGTAGCTAAGGAAGATATTATAAAATACGATGCTGAAGATGATTTAGCGGCAGATAGATTAAAGAATGCAGCAGCCACCAAAAAGTTGGCTATATTTGACGCATTTGAGATATTAAAAAGAATACAAGAAGAACAAGCTATTTTAGAAGAAAGAACGGTAGAAAAAGAAGCTTATCAAGGATTTGCAGAAAAAAGATCAAAATAGACTACATCAAGTTGTACAAGAACTTGTGCCGAAAACTGTTGTAACCACTAAAAACAAAGCTAAGAGTTGGGATTATGGCTATAATGAGAAGTACGATATTGTTGTAATATCTAAAGATGGAACACTAGGAGAGATTTACGACATACAAGGATTAAAAGTAGGATTACCCAAACAACCAAAAGAAATAAACACCAAGTTTAATAAGTGGCAAATCAAGGAACTACCTAAAGAATTAAAAAATATAAAAACCATATTTGATTGGCAGAAAAGAGATAATAATTTTAAATCTAAATGGGTTGATTACATAGAAAGAGAGTTTGACAAAAGAGAATATGGCGAGTGGTTTACCAATAACGGAGAGCCAACTTATATTACAGGAACTCACTATATGTATTTGAACTGGACTAAAATTGACGTAGGTAAGCCAGATTTTAGAGAATCTAATAGAATATTTTATTTGTTTTGGGAAGCTTGTAAAGCCGACAAGAGAAGTTTCGGAATGTGTTATTTAAAGAATAGACGTTCTGGATTTTCGTTTATGAGTTCTTGTGAAGCGGTTAATCAAGGAACCATCACTAGGGATGCTAGAGTAGGTATACTTTCTAAAACGGGTTCTGATGCTAAGAAAATGTTTACTGATAAAGTGGTTCCTATTTCTAATAACTATCCTTTCTTTTTCAAGCCTATTCAAGATGGCATGGATAAACCAAAAACAGAATTAGCTTATCGTGTGCCGGCTAGCAAGATTACTAAAAAGAATATGGATAAAAAAGATGAGTTGTTTATGGATGGGTTAGACACTGTGTTAGATTGGAAAAACACTTCTGATAATTCTTACGATGGAGAAAAACTATTATTATTAATACATGATGAAAGCGGTAAATGGGATAAACCTGAGAACATACTTAACAATTGGCGTGTTACTAAAACTTGTTTAAGATTGGGATCTAAAATTGTAGGTAAGTGCATGATGGGTTCTACTTCAAACGCTTTGGATAAGGGTGGTGAAAATTTTAAGAAACTATTTTACGACTCTGATGTTACTAAAAGAAATGCCAACGGTCAAACAAAATCAGGTTTATATTCGTTATTTATACCAATGGAGTATAATTTTGAAGGGTATATAGATGAATATGGTCATGCAGTATTAGAGACCCCAGACGAATCACTGGTAGGTGCAGATGGAGAAATGATAAATGTAGGTGTGGTAGACTACTGGCAGAATGAAGTAGACTCACTCAAAACAGATGCTGATGCATTAAATGAATTTTATCGACAGTTCCCAAGGACTGAATCTCACGCATTTAGAGATGAAAGCAAACAATCATTATTTAATTTAACTAAAATATACCAGCAGATAGATTATAATGACAGTTTAATTAATCAAAGATTTTTGACAAGAGGTAAATTTATGTGGAAGGATGGAATTAAAGATACGAAAGTGGTGTGGATACCAGAAAAAAGTGGAAGATTTTTAGTATCTTGGATACCTAAGCCAGAAATGCAAAACAGAGTCATTACAAAAGGTAATAGTTTTTATCCTGGTAATGAACATTTAGGCTCTTTTGGTTGTGATAGTTATGATATATCAGGAACTGTAGGAGGTTTTGGTTCTAACGGAGCTCTTCACGGTTTAACAAAATTTAACATGGATGAAGCTCCAAGTAATGAATTTTTTCTGGAATATGTAGCCAGACCACAAACAGCAGAGATATTTTTTGAAGAAGTGTTAATGGCTTGTGTGTTTTATGGCATGCCAATATTAATAGAAAATAATAAACCAAGGTTATTGTATCATTTAAAGAACAGAGGATATAGAGCATTTTCAATAAACAGACCTGATAAAAGCAAAATGAGTTTATCTAAGACAGAAAAAGAACTAGGAGGTATACCTAACTCATCTGAAGCTGTAAAACAAGCGCATGCTGCCGCAGTAGAGTCTTATATTGAAAAATATGTTGGCTTAGATTTAGATTCAGTTTATAGAGATCCAGACGAAATGGGGTCTATGTATTTTAGTAGAACACTTGAAGATTGGGCTAAATTTAACATCAACAACAGAACAAAATATGACGCTACAATAAGCTCCGGTTTGGCCATTATGGCTAATCAAAAAGGTTTGTATCACACTCCGAAAAAAGAATCAAAAATAAGCATTAACTTTGCAAGATATAATAATAAAGGTGCATTGAGCACAATTATAAAGTAAAAATGAAAGAACCCATAGTCTTAATCAATCCCACTACCTTTCCTAATCAACAAGCCACAGACGCAGAAAAGAACTCAATAGAATACGGAATGCGTGTTGGTGAAGCCATACAGTATGAGTGGTTTAAAAGAGATGGTAACAGTTGTAGGTTTTATGATCAGTGGGTAGAGTTTCATAGATTAAGGTTATATGCAAGAGGAGAACAGCCAATAGGAAAGTATAAAAATGAGATTGCAGTAGATGGAGATTTAAGTTATTTAAATTTAGACTGGACCCCAGTTCCTATCATACCTAAGTTCGTTGATATTGTTGTTAACGGTATGGCTGATAGATTATTTGATGTTAAGGCAGTTGCTCAAGATGCAATGTCAGCTGAAAAGAAACATCAGTTTCAAGAGATTGTAGAAGCAGATATGGTAGCTAAACCAATGCTAGAAGCTACTGAAGAAATGTTTGGTATTGATATGTTTAACACGCCTAAGCAAGATTTACCAGAAAGCGATCAAGAATTAGCATTGTATATGCAAATGAACTATAAGCCAGCTATAGAGATTGCAGAGGAAGAGGCTATTGATACTATATTAGAAGAGAATCACTACAAGCAAAGAGTTCAGAAGCAAGTCAACTATGACTTAATGGTATTAGGAACTTCTTTTGTTAAACATCAGTTTTTACCTAACTCAGGAATATCTGTAGAGTATGTAGATCCAGCATCATTAGTTTATAGTTATACAGAAAGCCCAACTTTTGATGATTGTTTTTATTTTGGTGAGGTTAAGCAAATTCCAATAACTGAATTAGTTAAAATAAAGCCAGATATCACTCCTGCTGAAATGGAAGAGATTGCGCAGATGTCATCATTATGGTATAACTATTACGGTATTATAAGACCTTATCAAGATAGTTTGTTTCAAAAAGACGTAGTAACATTATTGTATTATAACTACAAAACTACTCGAAAGATGGTTTATAAGAAAAAATACATGGATAATGGAGGAGAGAAAGTAATCAGAAAAGATGAGTCTTTTAATCCATCTGCCGATGAAGAAAGATTTGAGAAGTTAGAAAAAAGAATAGATGTGTGGTACGATGGTATTATGGTTATGGGAACTCAAAAGGTGTTAAAGTGGGAGTTGTCTAAAAATATGGTTCGACCTAAGTCTGCTTCACAGTATGCTTTACCTAATTATATTGGTGCTGCACCTAGAATGTATAAAGGCGTAGTAGAATCTTTAGTTAGGCGTATGATTACATTCGCTGATTTAATACAAGTGGTTCACCTTAAATTACAGCAAGTAATATCTAGAGTTGTTCCAGATGGTGTATTTATAGATGCTGACGGACTTAATGAAGTTGATTTAGGAACAGGGGCCGCTTATAACCCAGAAGATGCTTTAAAATTATATTTTCAAACAGGTAGTGTTATTGGTAGAAGTTACACTCAAGATGGTGAATTTAACAATGCTAGAGTTCCAATACAAGAATTAGGTACTAATAGTGGTCAAGCTAAGATGGCTAGTTTAATTAATTCTTATAACCATTATCTAAATATGATTAGAGATGTAACGGGTTTAAACGAAGCTCGTGACGCATCTACACCCAATCCTGATTCATTAGTAGGTTTGCAAAAGTTAGCAGCCTTGAATTCAAACGTAGCTACCAGACATATATTAGAGGCCAACTTACAGATTACTCAAAAACTTGCTGAGGCATTATCTTGTAGAGTGGCAGATGTATTAGAATATGCAGATTTTAAAGATGAATTTGCAATGCAAATAGGAAAATACAATGTGTCTATATTGAATGATGTTAAAGACTTATACTTGCACGATTTTGGAATATTCTTAGAGGTTGCTCCAGATGAAGAACAGAAAGCTCAATTAGAAGCTAATATACAGACAGCTTTGCAGCGTGATCAGATAGATTTAGAAGATGCAATTGATATTAGGGAGATTAAGAATCTTAAAATGGCCAACGAACTTCTTAAACTAAAACGTAAAAAGAAACAAGAAAGAGATGTGGCTAGAGAAAATGAAAAGATGCAAATGCAGAGTCAAGTAAATATGCAGTCTCAACAAGCGGCAGCTCAATCTAAACTACAAGTAGTTCAAGCCGAAACTCAGGCTAAAATCCAGATAGAACAAGCAGAAAGCCAGTTTGCAATAGAAAAATTACAACAAGAAGCTGCCCTTAAAAAGGATTTAATGGCTGAAGAATTTATGTATCAAATGCAACTAAAAGGCGTAGAGTTAGATAGTATTCAGCAAAGAGATAAAATGAAAGAAGATGCTAAAGCTTCTAGAATATCTAAACAAAACACAGAACAATCTAAATTAATACAACAAAGACAAGATAAACTTCCACCGATAAACTTTGAATCAAACGAAGATAGTTTGGATGGTTTTGACTTAGCAGAGTTTGAGCCAAGGTAGAAGTAAAAAAAAGTTACTAACTTTGTACAACTAAAATCAAATCAAATGGATAATATAAAAGTAAGAGCCCTGGATGGTGCTGAAGAAAAATCAGTAGCTGAAAGAGAAGAAGACCTACTAAAAAAAGCAGGTCAAGAACAAGAAGAAACTACAGTAGAAACAACAGAAGTCCCAGCAGAGACACCAGTTGTTAGCGAGGAAACTAAAATTGAGACACCTGTAGAGGAGAAAGTAGAAGAGAAACCCTCTTTAACAGAGGAAGAAGTTCTTTCATTTATTGGAAACAGATATGGTGAGGAAATTTCGTCATTAGACGATTTGACTTCTAAGCGTAATAATTCTCCAGAGATTCCTGAGGAAGTAATAAATTACTTAAATTATAAAAAGGAAACTGGAAGAGGATTAGAAGACTTCATTCAACTAAATAGGGATGTAAATTCCATGGATGAAGACCAATTGCTGTTTGAATTTTGGAAACAACAGAAGCCTCATTTAGATTCAGATGATGTTGATTTTGAACTTAGTGAGAGATTTGCATACGATGAAGAATCAGATGAAGCCTCCGTTATTCGAAAAAGAAAAATAGCAAAAAAGGAAGAACTTGCAAAAGCCAAAGATTACTTTAACAATCTAAAGGAGACCTATAAAACGAAAGTTGAGTCAACAAAAGATTTTATACCTGCCGAGGAGTTGAAGGATTTTGAAGCTTACAAAACAAGTAAGAAGGAAACGCAACAAACGTTAACTGAACAAAACAAGAGGTCTGAGTATTTCGCTAAAAAAACCAATGAGTTATTTAATGACAATTTCGAAGGTTTCGAATTTAAACTAAATGACAAGGTAATGAAATATAAACCTGCTGATTCAACTAAATTAAAAGATTCACAGTCAGACATCAATAACTTCATATCTAAACACTTGAGTGAGGAAGGTTACTTAAAAGATGCCGCTTCGTATCATAAGTCACTTTCACTAGCTATGCACCCTGATTCATTTGCTAAGTTCTTTTATGAGCAAGGTAAATCTGATGCGGTAAATGACATAACTAAGGAAAGTAAAAATATTGACATGAATGGTATTCGTAATGCAACTCAATCGGTGTCTAGTGGAGGTTTTAAAGTTACGGCAGTTAGTAGTAGTAGTGGTTCTGGATTAAGAATAAAAAGTAACAAAAACAAAAACTAACAATTAAAAACTAAAAAAATGGCAGGAAATTTATTACCCGGTGGAGTTTCATTAACTCCCAGCTCGGTAAAGGCGGCTTTACCAAGCAATTATATCACTGATTTCAACTTTTTGAGTCAGTATTTACCAGACACTTATGAGAAGGAATTCGAAAAGTATGGTAACAGAACAATCGCAGCTTTCCTAAGAATGGTGGGAGCTGAAATGCCTACTAACTCAGACCTAATCAAATGGGCAGAGCAAGGTAGACTACACACAAAGTATGAAGGTTGTACTACAACACAAGCTGATGGTGCTACTGCTGCAACTAATGTTCCGTGGATTACTGCGGGTGGTGCAGCTTGTAACTTTAGAGTAGGTCAAACTATCTTAATTTCTTTAGATGGTGGTACTACTTCTAACAAAGGTATCGTTACAGCAGTTGGCGCTGGTACTGCAGCTGGAACTGTTGATTCTTTTGAAGTAGCTTACTATGAGGCGGATCAAGCAGTAGGAATGAACGCTGGTACAGCAACTATATTTGTATATGGTTCTGAATTTAAGCAAGGATCTCCTGGTATGGTCGGTTCTTTAGAGTCTGAAGATGTATTCTTATCTAACAAGCCAATTATAATCAAAGACAAGTATGTTGTTTCTGGTTCTGACATGGCTCAAATTGGATGGGTTGAAGTAACTTCTGAAAACGGAGCTACTGGATATCTTTGGTATTTAAAGTCTGAGCACGAAACTAGACTAAGATTCGAAGACTACATGGAAATGGCCATGATCGAAGGTGTTATTGCTGAAAATGCTTCAGGTGCTTTAGCTCACTTAGGTGGTGCTGCTTATCCAGCTGGAACAGGTTTAGCTAACAACGTAGGTACTGAAGGTTTATTCGAAGCTATTGAAGACAGAGGAAATGTCTGGTCAGGTGGTTTTCCAGAAAACTTATTGCAATTTGATAGTGTTATCAAAAGATTAGATAAGCAAGGTGCTATTCAGGAAAATGTGATCTTTGTTGATAGAAATTTCTCTTTCGCAATTGATGACATGTTAGCTGCTCAAAACTCTTATGGTGCAGGTGGTACTTCTTACGGATTGTTTGA
>CEPF01004641.1_pt1 | contig 12057 bp, 24 predicted proteins | sample 530441 | NCBI WGS metagenome assembly CEPF01 (sample SAMEA2620094, study PRJEB7988) | marine metagenome | biome: marine biome (ENVO:00000447); feature: deep chlorophyll maximum layer (ENVO:xxxxxxxx); material: "saline water (ENVO:00002010), including plankton (ENVO:xxxxxxxx)" | depth 25 m
GAGAACGCTAGAAACTTCCTGCGTACTGGCGGTGATACTAGAGCAGTACAGGCTCTTGACGATGCCTCCTTTGAAGCATTAGCTAAGATACTGTTTGTCAGTAAGTATGCTAGAGAACGCTTTGTACAGGAAGGTAAGCTAGGTGAGTATGCTCTTAGTCTGGTCACCCCTGCCGCGCCATCCTTGATTGATGATGCAGGTGTAGCAGTCAAGAACATATTGTTTGAATCTGAAACTGACTCAAAAGCGTTTGATGCCGCTATGAATAACGTACCTGTTCTTGGTCGGGCATACTACTATCACATTGGAGGCGGTGCTGAGAAACTACTTGAAAGAGTAGAGAAAGAACGTCAAGAAGCCAATGAATAAAAAAAGGGAGCGTAATGCTCCCTTAGTTTTAACTTGCAGAAAATCGCGTTTTTTCGGAAGTTCGTTACACTATCTCACACGCACCACCTACACAGGCTAATTCCTGAGAGCCAGTCGTGTTGTCCTCCGTTTCAAACTGTGCTAGTTCATTCCAATTTACTTCTTTGGGCATATCCTTAAGTAACTCTTTATACTTCTCATAAGTTATATCTTCATAGGGGGCTTGCTGATAAACATGGTCACTTACTGGCAACAAACTAATACCACTGGTCGCATCAAAGTTATCCCAAATCCATTGTGCTATCTGGAGGAACTCGTCATCTGTATAGTACACAGTGATACTTGGCTTATGCTCACACCAATGGTCTTGGTACTTCTTCCACAGTCTTAGCTGTTGCATAGCACCTACGTCTTTCACCACTGTACTACCTTTGGGTGACTTGGTAGGGAAACTAAACACCATAGTAGAATTGTTACCCATTACACAATCTTCTGATGGGAAGCCTACTTGTTTCATATATTGTGCAAGTGGGTCTTTTTTGTCTGAACGTACTCTGCGAATATAATACTTGCTAAACCGAGGATGGATGCCAGAAGCACTATCGACAAGCTGAGATACAGTACCGCTAGGCTTAACACACGTAATAGCCGCAGACTGATTGATGCCAAGTTTATAAGCCCACTTCTTATTAGTCTTAACAGCAACATCTTTCATCTCCTCTAGCCATCTGCCTAAGTCTTTACTGTCCTTACCTAGCAAATAGTGGTCACATATACCTGTCAGGCTGACACCCAACAATGCCTCCTCTTCCGTATTTCTCTTCCATACATTCCGTAAATACCGAAAGTCTGTCAGCGTAGCCTGTAGTGTACCAATGATGGAAGCTACTTCACACTTACGCTTCAAGTCCTCTAGGTCATCCTCTGGGCGTACCACAATCTCCGACAGGTTACAGAACTGGTTACTGCGTAGGATAATCTCAGAGCAAGGGTTAGTACCAAAGTCTTGGTCAGGGTCACGCCTACCATTGCGACCTGCTACTTTCTGAGCCGCGACTCTACTGAATATACCGCGCTCACCTGCCTTACTTTCATACATAGTCTGCATCTCAGACAGAAATGATTCAAAGTCAGGCTTCTCTGTGTACGCTACACTGTTGTTAGCTAACGCTCTCTGACCTTCATTACGCCACCAGTCACCAGACTTAGCCTTAGCCATTCTAGGGTCTGATAGGTTGGACAGGGAGATAAGGGCTGACCTACGTACACCACCAACGACTACCACTTCTGCAATCTTACAGCATATATCATGGCACTCAATACTGGTCAGCTTGCGACCTTGTGCCTTTTGGAATATACCTACACAGAAATGAAACAGGTCATCCAAAGGTTCAGAACCACTAGCACGACCACCGAATGTCTTGAGTCTAGCACCAGATGGGCGTACCTTATGCATATCCCACTTAGGTATTTTCCCTGCATATAGTAAACTGATTAACTCTCTAAACGCAGAAGCCCAACCAATCTTACTGTCGGCTACTACAATGGTAGTGTCAGTCGGGTGAAACTCCTCCGCAACTACAGGTAGCTTGTTGATAAAGTTACGCTCAACACTGAACCCTACACCAGTACCACACATTAGCACGTACATCATTTCATCAAAGCTACGTGGTGAATCAATATGCAAGTAGCTACAGTTGAACCCTGCTACATTGTCCTTGTCTAACGCCACACCTGCGGTCATAAGACATCTCATGCTAGGCATTACTTCTAGGTTATATATTGCATTGTAAAGCATCTCACCTTCTTTCTCTGTAATCTGCTTTCGACCTAGCCAGAAGTTGACGTAACGCTGTACTGTCTCCTCCCATGTTTCCCTCCTGCCTTCTTCGGGCAACCATCGGGCATAACGGCTCTTATGAATAAACTCTTGATACTGATTCACTTACTCTTCTCCTTTTTCAATTTATCTTTCTTTTTGCCAAAGATGGCATCATAATTATTAGCATACTTCTTTTGGTCGGTGGGGCGTTGGGATGAACCCTTGCCCCCATGTGTCTGACCTTTCATATCAGGAAGCCTTTTGAAGTGCTAGTTCAACAGCCTCATCTATACCACCAGAGTTGATTAGCTTGTTGAGATACCACTGTGCTTTCTGTAAGTCCTGCATTGCCTTGCCCTTACGCTCATAACGCCATAGGTACTTCATGGTATTGCCCTTGAGATAACCCCTAAATGCCTCTGGGGTCATGCTCTCTTCTATAGCCTCAATACATTCTACCTTTCCGTAGTTGTAATGCTTAGGGCTATTCACTTCATCTTCCACCATCTTCTCATACTTCTTCATCAATCTTGGGTGCTTGGTTCTCAGTGCATCCCAATCAGCAGGTGTCGCATCATCAATGCTCATGGTCATCCTCCGTAAATAAGTCTCTATGTCTAATTAATCTATCTTCAAACGCATCCAGTAAGTCTTCTACCGATATATCTAAAGTTTCAAGTACTAACACTGCATCATACTCCCTAGATACAGCTTCTTTTAGTTCCTCCAGTGTATGTGACATCTCTACAAATCCTCTACATATTTAACTAGTTCTTGTGCAGTATGCAGGGTGTAGTGTTTAAACCCCTCTTTGTCGCACCATTGTCCCATCGTCAGTTTACCACCCTTACGTACTTTCTTGTTAGGGTTAGACAATAGAAATATTAATTCCCAATCATCTACTAATATTGTATCACGAATGGACTTATATTTCAAGGTGTCTCCTACACGAAAGAACCCTTTTACCTCCACCATAACTTTCTTATCTTCATGTACAAAGTCTGGCTTGTACTTCCTGTACACTGTGTAGGGTACATCATACGGCTCATAGGTATATCCCTTGTTTCTAATCTCCTTAGAAAATTCTTTTTCAAGGGATGACCTGTACTTGTTTTTAGGTCGCCTCATTTAAGTCCACCTCAAATACTTTAGGTTCATTTGCAATGTGACTGAAATAGCGAACACCAGTAGAGTATAGGAAACCTCTCAGGTCTGGATAGCAATGCTTCTTGTACGGACAGTAAGAACACTTAACGGCTAACTTCATATTGCCAGACTTGCCATCAGGTATAGGGTCAGCACAGTAGGCTTCTGGTTCGTCACCCTTAACCATCTCCTTAACGTGTATTATACGCTCCTCTATGTCCTCCTTAATGGTTTCATGGACAGGGGCTTGGGTATCCTCTAGGTCATACTTAAGTACCGCCAAATGCCCATTAGCTTTGTCCATAGCCAACCATCCAAAGTCCTTCTTACCTTGTGCGTGAGCGTAGGCTTTTATCTGGTCAACATAACCGAATGAATCATCATACGCCAGAGTACCATCTTTAAACTTCTTGAACGCATAACTGCTTGCAGATTTAACATCAATTGTTAAACCATCAATGGTGCAGTCCATGTGTCCCTTGATGCCCTGTACTTCACACTTCTTCTGTTCATCAGTTACCTCATGCCCTGCCATACGTACAAGGAACAGTAGCATCTCTTCAATCAAGTGTCCGTACATAAACTTGATGTAGGTATGTGGGCGTATCTTATCACCCACTGGCGTACCATTCGCTACGTGCCAGAGGTATCTGTCATCCCGACCAATGTTTGACAGGCGTAAAGTTCTGGTGTCTCTCTTCCTATCCCTAGCGAACTCAGTACGCATCAGGTCTTTCATTGCTTCACCAAACTTTTCTATCTCCGCATCTACATCTACGGATTCTTCTGCCTCTTTTGTCTCCATCAATCGGTATACATCAGACACTAAAGTATTAATAGATTTAGTCATGGTCTATATCCTTGAATGCTTTAATAACGTCAGTTGAGAATAGCTTCTGTAAGTTGACCAAGTACATACGGCTTGCATTGTGGTCGCCACCTGATACAGTCCTGAACGTATCTAGCTTACTTACAATCTTCTTTAGCGTATCCGTCTTGAACACTAGGGTACAGTATTCATCGTCACCTATGCAAAGGTTATGAAACCAGTAGTCTGATTCCGTAGCCTCAATACCAGATGGCTTGCCCCATGATTCATACTCCACACAGATGTTGCCTGTCTTTTGCCACAAGTCTTTCTCAGACTTAACTTCTATCTTCTTATCTTGTAGCATCTCGGCAACCCTGTCTTCCCTGACAGAGCCATACGCCAAATCCAAATCAAACTTCTTTCTATCTTCTTTACAAGGTTTCATGCCCTTACCCCTGCTTTGAATCGGTCAAGTTTAGCGCGTATTGTACTGGCGCGTTCCCTGATGTGATTCCCTGTATGAATGCTTGTGCCATCTTTAGGGAAGTAGTACCACCATTCGCCATCAATAAACTTATATCTCTCAGGCTTTCTAACTTTGCCCATTGGGTTAGGTGGTAATTCATCAGTGGGTCTCTGACCAGTCTGTTCCGATTTTGTATTCTCCTGTAAGGGGGCAATTAAGTTTGTAATGTAAGCCAGAGGCTTCAATACAAGATACTGCCAACCTACCAAAATCAACTGCTTGGTCTTCTCTAACTTCTGTTTGAATTTCATCATGTATATTTCCTATAAAGTTGTAGTCAATGTTCCAAAGTTTAGCGTACTCATCTAGCAATACCAGTGCTTTCTTCATAACAATAGCACCTGCTGATTGTAGCAAAGTGTTTAGTGCCGAGTGTTCTGAGCGTACATAGACCCTTCGCCCATCCAAGCCGTAAACATAGCCTCTTCCAGATGCCATGCTAACTCTCTTTCGTAAGTCTCTAAGAGATGGCGTGTTCGACAAGAACTTATCCTTAAGTGCTCTACCATCCCTAGCAGTTCCTCCAATGATACTTCCGATTTTAGAGTCTCCTGCTCCATACAAGAACGCATAGATGAAAGTCTTCGCTTGACTTCTTGTGTTAACGCCACTAGCAATTTGGTTTGCTGTATGAATGTCTCCATTGAGTATTTCATTAGTGTACTCCTTATCATTCATATAATGTGCAAGCATCCGTAACTCAAGACCACTGGCATCCATACCTACCACCTTGTATCCTTTCGGTGCAGTCCAACAAGCCCGACACTCCTTACCATATTCGGCTGACACACTAGGTACTTGAGCAGTGTTAGGGCTAGAATGTGTCATACGCCCTGTCACAGTACCATTAGCGTTTACGTAGCCATGTACCCTACCATCATCTCCTACAGCATCAAGCCAACTCTTTACCTGAGCCATCCGTTTCTGAACCAATAGGTACTCAGCAATCATAGATGCTTCTGGTATATCCTTGACTTTAGATAGCACTGCTTCATCAACAATGGCTTGACCCTTGTCAGTAAACTGCTCAGGCTTCCAACCAAAGTATTGTAAGTAACGTGCAATCTGCTGTCGTGAACCTAGATTAAACTCAGGGTAGTCCAGTCTACTAAAGTCACCGCAGACTGTAGTCCAGTGTTCGCCTAAGAACTTTAGACCCACAACGGACAAGCTATTATCCTTTTTAAACTTAGGTTTAATCTCACGTACAAATGTAGGCAGGGGCTTGAACGTATTGTGTACTGAATCTTCCAGTTGAAACTTACGCTCCTTGAGTTTAGCCAGTAGCACAAACGCACCCTCTTGGTCTAGCAACCATCCATTGCGGATTTGTTGTGAGATAATACTCTGTACTGAATGCTCAAGGCTAAGGCTTTCGCTTCCAAAGTCAGACAAAGCACTTCGTAACGCCTTGTACACCTTGACATTAACCCGAACATCTTGCTCACAATACTCCACCATTTCTGGCGAATAACTATCCCAATCATTATGCTCACCTTTTGGACAACCTAGTCGCTGTCCCCATGCTTCTAAAGAATGACCGCCCTCCCTTGATGGGTCGGCAAGTCGTGACAATACTAACGTATCGGTTATCTTACACTTACTAAAGTCTGCACCTAACAGTCTTTCCAAGACAGGTATGTCGTAGTCGATGATGTTGTGACCAATCAACTCACACTCTCCCTGTTCTTCTAGCCACTCATGGAATCGACCAATCTTTATACCATTGGGGTGTATTGAGTACACTATATCACAACCTACTTCTTGGATACAGATGCACCACACCTTGTCTGGGTTAAGACCATTGGCTTCTATGTCAAATACAAACTGCTTCATTTAGAACTCCTGCTTTTCATCATCCACAGGGCAGGTAGTTTCAATCATGCGACCAGTATCAGAATCATAATACAGATAACAAGCGCACCCTGTTAACCCTGCGAACCTGTTCTTTAGTACCCGAACAGTGGTCGTGTTACGTACAATAGGGTCTTTATGTTGCTGTTCACGCTCCAAGCCAATCACCATATCAGATAGCTGTGCTATAGATGCAGAACCACGTAACTCTGCCAAGCTAATTTGACCGCCATCTTCATGTGCCTTGCCATTGGGTCGTCTCAAGTGGGAGATTAAGAACATACCTACACCAGTCTCTTGTACAATCTTACGTAGGTTAGTCATAATACTATCAATCGCCTTACGCTCATCTCCATTAGCTTGGTCACTAACCACAATACTCAAGTGGTCAAGGATAATCCATTTACAATCCAAGCCTTTAGCCATGTAACGTATACGTGCTAGTAGGTCATCTTCACTTGTACTTCCAAAGTGGTCAAGCAACTGTATCCTACCTAACCCAAAGGTGTTCTCCCAATACTGGCGTTCTTCACCTTCAACTAGGCTCTCCTTAACATGGGGTATGTGTAGAAGTTTGTTAGCCTCTATTGACATAATGCCATAGGTTGTCTTGGGAACATCTTCTTCCAACGCTAGGATACCAATGTTGTCCTCGGTATTCTTGAGAAGATAGTGTTCCAACTCTCTGATAATCTGGGACTTACCCATGCCTGAACCACTGGTGATTGTCACTAACTCTCTAGGTCTAAACCCAAACGTAAACTCATTCAGGCAAGACCAAGGATATGGTATAGATTTAACATCCTTTTGAGCCTGTAACAATTCCCAAGTATCCAAGCCACTGACAATCCCATCAGGTCTATATGGCTTTGCGTTCCACCACTCCTTAGTGAATCCCTGTACGTTACCCTCCCTGAGCATATCTCCTGCATCTTTCATGGGCAACACTACATTCTTAGCCTTGTTGGGCGTGAACAAACTAAGCACTGCCTTTGATGCCTCCTGTCCTGCCTTGTCATTATCAAAACAGATAACAACATTCTCAAATGTCTCAAGCCATTCCAAGTTTGCCTTGATGTCCTTGACTGCCCCTGATGCCCCTGAACGTATGGACACTACTGCCCACTTGTTGTCAAACATCTCTGATACTGCTAGGGCATCTGCTTCTCCCTCTACAATCGTCACGTACTTACCGCCACTCTTGAACGCTTGCTGACCAAACAATCCTACGTTATCAAACGTACCGCTAGAGTAGAATGATTTGTTCTCAACTATGCGTGACTTAGTTCCTGTCTGCGTTCCGCTGTCCTTGTCAAAGTAGGGATAGTGGTGCTTTACAATTTGTCCCGATGTTCCGTACTCTACTGTGACACCAAACTGCCTAGCTGTTGTCTCAGATATACGCCTGTCGGGGATTGAAGCTACAACACCTGTCATCTCAAGTCTCCTATGTTTCGGTTTACTTTCAACTACCTCACCAGTAGGCTTCTCATAATGGTTACAGCCTGTCGAGAAACAGACTGCATGACCATCAGAGTACCTAGCAAGGTTGTTCCTAGAGCCACACGCAGGGCATGGCTCATGTTGGACAAAGTGAGATTCACTCATTAAAAGTCACCGCCACCTTCGGAGGCTTCGGCTAGTTCTAAGACCTTGACCTTAGAAAGGTAAGTTGACGTACCATGTACAGGGTGAGGCTTGCCCTCGGCATACTGTACACGTACCTTTGACCCTCTGGTTAGACGACCAGTAAACTCACCACCATCAGCATCAAACATTGGTACTTCATACTTGGTGCTAAACTTACGCTGTGGTGTACCCTCATAGTCGCGTAGCTTGACACCCTTATTGGCTAAGGTATCAGCATCAGCAGGTTCTAAAGATAGAACCAAAGAATACTTACCAGTGGATTGACCTTGATACATTTCGTGTTCGTCAAGGTTAGCGAACGCTACGTTACCTTCTAATACTGCCATAGTAATTTGCCTTTTAGTTAATTAATAAAGATTACATTGGGGCGACCTGCGGAGAGGACTAGTCGCCATTAGCCCCTAAGTGAGAATCGGGTAGTCCCAATCCATCAAAGCACTCCACCTTGCTCACTTAGATACTTAGGTATACTTTAGTATATAATTTAATATATAATCTTTAAAGTTTACCTTAGTACATAAGAATATTATATCACACTTCTTATCTTAATGCAACACCTCCTGTCTAATTATATCGTCAACATCTATAATTAATTCATCTTCACCACCATACTGAGCCATATCTTCTTCAATGGCACTGTCAGAATGTCTAAGGCAGGTGTTACATAAATCAAGGTGCAACCCTGTTAGCTTGTCAACTCTTTTTAGTTCCTGCTCAGTCAGTATAACGTCACACGCTTTACACCTACTCATCGTCTACCTCTACGTAGCATCTACCTATGTTGATGTTGATAAAAGGTAACAAAATTACGACACCTTCAAAGGGCATAGATTCCCACGAACCCACGCCAGTCCTAGTGTCTATCTTCATTACCCATACAGGGCGAGAGTCTACAAACTCTACGTCAAAGCCTACACCATTGCGTAACTCAGCAGACCACAACATACCCAACCAGTTAATAGTTTTTCTCATGCTTTCTCCTTAGTATTTTCCTCAAGTTTATATTTAACAAACCGACTGATGGTATCCCAAGACCAATCCAAGAACAGGTCAGTCAGTACACCTACCTCATGCTCCTCCAATTCCCTATCCACATAGCTACCTTTCTCAATGAGGTAAGGGTCATCATCATTGCTCACAATCACCATGCCACAGTCCAACTCATCGGGCATGGCGTTATTGTGCCACATGGTTATCCACTCTGATGCGTACTCTGGTAGTACGTCATCATGGTGTACAACAATAAACTCTACAAAAGGTTCATCATGGTAATGGGTTAAATTTCTTACCAAATAGTAATGCATTCTGACCTCCGAATTGTTTTCTCAGTTGCTTTTCAAAGTAGTCCACTTGAGCCTGACGAGCCTGAACCTCTGCCTTACGCTCCTCCATCTCCTCCTGAGAGATTGGTGGATACAAGTGGGCATCACCAAAGGGGTCGTCAGGGTCATAGTTAGGGTCATCTTCACGCTCAGTTATCTCATGCTTCTGAGCATAGTATCCCTTGCCCTCACAGTAGTCGCTATAATCATAGCTAGGGTCATCGGTTATTCTACATAACATGACATTACTCCTTAATCTTAAAGGTTACTGTTGTCTCTGTTTGGCTGACAATCTCATAGCCTAACAGAACCATATTAAGTGAATCAATTACACCATGATGCACAGTCAAATCAATAGTCTTATACATAACATTCTGCTCCTGTCTGGGTCTCTAGCATTCCGTAGTAGTGACCATATCCCAGATAATAGTCCTCGGATTCATTGTCTAACGCAGGGTAACCAAGTACACAGTCTAACTCACCGCGCTCATAATCATTCAAACAATCAAAGTTATCATAGTACTCTGCCATTCTGAGCCTCCCATTCTAGCTTTTCATTTTGTTGAATCAAGAAGTCTAACACTTCTATGACCTCACTGCAAACCAATCGGTTATCATCATGCTCACCATCATCACGCTGAGTATTAAACCAGTCTAAGTTTCTAGCGTAGTCACCGCGAACACGCTCTATTACATCTACAATAGTCATATCTATACTCCTAGATAATTAGTTAACATTATGTATCCTAACATAAAGATACACCCAAGTACAACACCTTGTATAAAATCTTTTAGAATAGTATTCAAGTTACCTCCTCCATTACCAGTACCTAATTACCAATTATGAATTACATTCGCCATAATAAAGAAACAGGTTATAAAATTTACACCTATTATAACACTACGCACTATAGCAATCAAGTCTGCTTCACAGTCATCAACACCAGACTTCTCTCCTAGTGCCTTTGCCCAGACTCGCCAAGCCCTTTTAAGAATGGTATGCATAGGGCTATACCTCCCTCCAATGGTATCCAATACTATCCAATAACTTCACACATTCGTCATAGGTGAACACTGTCTTATTGAACGTAAAGGTTACAGGGTAGCCACCAAAATGCTCATAGTGGTCGTCAAAGTATAACTTCAACTCCTTTAATATATCATACCTCATATCAAGACTCCCTATACGCATCAATACTGACATCATCATAGCCATCGTCAGTCCAGTTCTTAGCTATGCGTTCCGCATCATCAAAAGATAATAGGTGACTGTTAACCTCAACACCACCAACCCAAACAGAAAATCTGATACTCATTTTATTTCTCCTCATTAAATACGTTAGGGTATACCACTGCGGTATACTGGTTGTCAACATAGATACGCGCCATGCCTACTGCTGTGGCATAATCTGGGGCATAGAATGTCGCTGTCTTTTTCTTCTTTGTTACTTCCAATACGTAGTCAAACATTATTCTTCCTCCTCCTCAGTTACGTGATAGGCAAACAGGTGGTAGTCTGGGTTATCTTCATACACCCTAAACATTGGTTCACCTCTCAACCAAAATTCAATACAACCATTATCGGTATTCTCTACAACTTTATCACAAGTTATACCGATACTCAACTCATGTATAAAAACATTAAACATTATAGCACCTCTATATCTTTATGTTCTATTAAAACAACGTCACCTTTAGGGCGCGATACAGCACCATCAAATACTGTAAAGCCCTCATCTAAAATAACATGATGAGTAACACCACAACCATAGCTAGAGTATGAGTCCTCGACCACACCTGTTACCTCAATCATGCCTATATAAATACCTTTCACTTTTTTACCTTTTAAATTCCGCATAGTCTAAAACCTCTCTAATTGCGTTCTAAGACACTTTACACTTACCCACTAGGGTAGTACCAATAAACATTAGATAACGCCACACAAGACAAGCTATGGCGTTATGTGATACTTACTGGCTATATTGCTCCTTTGTTCGCTCCTCCATATCCTCCTGTAGGTCTATGATTCTATCCTTGAAGTCACCACGCAGATTGTCTATTGCATTCTCCAATTCAAAGATAAAATCTGCAAGCCAACCTGAGTCAGCCTGATTCCGTAACTCCTCCAGAGATACGCTTGCGTTCCACAGTTCGCCATACTCAATTAGTTCGTATAGCTGTTGCATTGTAAACTTATCTATACCCATTATATTACCTCTATTGTGTCAATTAATTTGTACTGCTTTGCCATCTTACGACCATGAGCAACATAGGCAATGACCGCTGTATCCTTATCCCAACACGCTCGGCACTTATCGCATTTGCCCTTGCGTTCATAAGCCATGCAGACTGTCATTGTCTCTGTTGCATCTTCCGTATACTGAATTATGGTACTAGTGTTATCACCATCAATAATACCACCGCTAATGCTATCGCTTGACAACCTTACAACTACATTGGGTAATGACTCCATCTCTGCAATAACTTCCCTAAACTTGTCAAACTTATGCATTCGTGTAGGTAGCCAGTGACGTACCCAAGTGGTTCGCTTCATCAC
>CEPF01003370.1_pt1 | contig 12005 bp, 16 predicted proteins | sample 530441 | NCBI WGS metagenome assembly CEPF01 (sample SAMEA2620094, study PRJEB7988) | marine metagenome | biome: marine biome (ENVO:00000447); feature: deep chlorophyll maximum layer (ENVO:xxxxxxxx); material: "saline water (ENVO:00002010), including plankton (ENVO:xxxxxxxx)" | depth 25 m
ATGATAGTGATTGACCAAGAGTACGAGGAGGACTGAACATGGAATATTGTAAAAAATGCGGTGCGAGGGTAGTACTACCTATTGAGCATTCGTTAGTTTGTAATGGTGAAGAGGAATGAGTATGATAAGACAAGGTAGTAAGAATAGAAGTATCATTTCTATGGGTAATTGCATTGTCAATGCTCAGTACAACCGAATGACAATGTTAGAGAATCACTTGGACAAAGTGAAGGACAAAGACCCTGAGAATGTAAAGATATGCGTAGGCTCAATGGGCTTTAAGTCAGACAACGGTCAGATACACTGGGAGTATGGTGACCCTTCACGCACCAGTACCGAAGGTTGGGATAACCTTGGAGGTATAGATGCTCACGCTTGGCTTACTTACATTGATAACGAAGATAACGAGATAATAGTTGACCCTTGGTTCAGCACCTATGGTAAGATTTGTAATTTATGGAATGTTCGTTCAAAGGATAAAAAGAATTGTAGAACCTATTTTCAGATTCAAGACGAGGGAACTCATTATACAATTTACACTACTATGGTCATGTTGGCTATGGTTAAAAATAAAGTTCCCAAAGAACTGAGTGAATGGCTTAGAGAAAATAGGAATGAGAGAAATGCAATTTAGGGAGGGTAATGTATGACTAAGGTTCATTTTGGACACCCAGAGCATGGTTATTGTAACTGTGGTAAAATTGTGCCCAGTATCAGAGGTAAGCCACTTTGTCCTCATTGTCATTGTTATCAAGGAAAAGACGGTTGTAATGATTGCGAATGTATATATCCGAGGGAAGAAGAATGATTATCAACGCATATTGCCCTGACCCCGAAGGCTCTGACCACATCTACAAGAGGTGGCGTGATGCCGAGGGTAACCTCATCGAGGAAACTGTTACAGATTTCAAACCATACTTTTGGATTTCTGCTAACAACTCAAGGCGATATGTAGACAGAATAATTGAACAATACCCCGGTGCTTGGGTCGATTGGAATGATACGGCCGTAGGGTTGAGAGATGAAGAGCCGTTGGTCAAGGTGTACACTCATAGACAACGAGACATTAAGGAAGTAGCAAGGCGGTTTAAGAAGACATGGGAGGCTGACCTGTCATTAGAAGACAGATACCTCATTGATAATGTCAAAGAAATGCCTGAGTGGAAACCTCGTGTATGGCACTTCGATTTAGAGTGGGAGCCTGACACAAAAGAAACCACAGTAATGGCTGTCATTGATAACTACAATAACAGATTCGTAGCATTCTGCTGGAAGAAGGACAACCCTAACGGTTTGTTCGACATGGATTCATACGAAGAAGTCAGAGAAGTAGAATACGAAGTCAACGGAGTCATGACCAAGTTCAACTACGAGCGTCATCTGTACGGCTCAGAAGAAGAAATGCATGATGCTTTCTTACACTATTTAGACGAATGTAATCCTGACATATTCATCGCTCACGCCATCATGTGGGCTGACTTACCTCATCTAATTAGTAGGCTCAAGCAGTTCAGAAGGCTCAGTCCACTAAAGAGAGTCCTTCGACCAAGCAAAGGTGCTTACGATTATGTGGACCAACCTATCTTAGGTAGACTCTGTTTCGATACTGCTGCTCCTGTCAGAAGTGGAAGTGGTTTTGAGCGTGTATGGAAAGACAGCGGTAAGCCTCAGTTGAAGAACCTCAAGTTAGATACAATAGCAGAGGCTTGTAAACTGGGCGGTAAGTTCGACATGGATGTATTCACAGGCTGGACTGAGAGATTCGATGAATATGTAGACTACTGTATGCAAGATACCCTACTTCTCAAGAAGATAGATGAGAATAACCATGTGGCTAACTTCTTCTTGTCTTTACAAAGACTATGTGGTGTATCATTTCGCTCTTGTCACAATGTTACAAGATTTGCAAGAGGACTATTACAGCGCAGAACAGAGTGGAAAGCACCAACTAGGTCTACGCAAGAAAAACAAGAATACGAAGGTGCTTTCATACCTCCACCTAGACCGGGTAGATACGAAGGCGTGGCCTGTGTTGACTACAAGGGTCTTTATCCGTCAATCATACTGTCGCATAATCTTAGTTGGGAGACACAAGTTCCAAGTCACATGGTTGATGAGGAAAATGTCAGGCGTTTACCTGATGGAACTTGTTGGAAGCAGGGAGTGCCTGCTTTACTCCCAAGTATAGTCAATGAGATGTTTGAACTTCGTGATGAATATAAACAAAAAATGAGGCAGGTAACTGACCCTACAGAAAAGGCTGGTTGGAATACTATGCAACTTGCTACCAAGCGAGTCATGGCGAGCCTATATGGGGCAACCGCGAGTCCTTATTGGGGATGGTGTGACCTTGACATAGCCTCTGCTATTACTGCCTGTGGAAGACAGGCAATTAAATTCCTAATGGAAGAATCACAGAATCAGGGCTACAATTCATTGTATGGACACACTGATTCTGCTTTCGTTCAAGTGCCTTTTGACGAGGCCACTGCGCTTGCGAAGCATCTCACTGAGACAGTTCAGCGAGAGCATGAAGCGAGCCATCTAATTGTAGAGTTTGAGGCTTATATGCCCTATTGGATTGTAGGCGGTAAGAATCTCTACTACGGTATATGCTCATGGCCTCCCGAAGATGACGGGAAGGTCAAGAGCGCACGATGGGGCAAAATCAGCACTCTTGCTCCTATTTCTAAGAATCTTGAAAACGATGTGCTTACAGCCGTTTGTACAGGTGCTAACGAAGAACAAGTAATCGACATGGTTAGGCCACTATCTAAACGCATACAGCGTGGTGATGTGAGTCCTAAAGAAGTGGCTACCACTACAAGATTACAGAAGAAACTCTATGACTATTCAGAAACTACAGGTGGTGCTGTGAAGGCTGCTCGTTATTACAATGAGCATTTCAATGGTAATTTGGGTGAAGGAGACAGTGTAAACTGGTTGTATGTCAATCAAGTTCCAGCAGGTATGCCGTCTGTAGATGTGATTGCATACGAAGATGAGAAGATTCTCGATGGCTTCTCGTTGAATTATGACCTGATGGTGGACAAACTCATCAAGGCTAAAATCAAGCCCATTTTCAACGCCCTTAATTGGGACTTAGAAAGAGCAAGTGGGGCAGCGATGCCTAAGAGGTACTGGTGATATTATGGGAAGAAAGAGGAGGCTTAATTACTTTGCAGTTAACCAGTCTATAGACATAGTTATGTCTAATTTAGAAGTAGACGAAATATGGGTTGAGGACTTGATACCTAAAGTAATAGACCTTTACGAAGCGATTTCAGGTCACCGTGTTATTATCAAAAACTCTTACCCGTTGCTGAGATTTAGTCAAACATTGACTACACCTGCTCTTTTGAAAAGAGGATGGGAATGTAAACATAGAGTGAGAACTCAATTCATTGGAGAGCCTAAGCGAATGAAGAGAGGAAAGAAAAGAAAAGCATTCAGGATTGTGAAGAAAAATGAGTAGTATAGAAGATACAGTTTGTGAGAAGATACAGCAAAGAGCAGAACTTGGTAAAAACAAGTATGGAGTCACGATGGAAAGAAACGACCTCAAGTTTCTTGACTGGCTGGTTCATTTACAAGAAGAACTAATGGATGCGACAGTGTATCTACAACGCATTATCGAAGAGGAGGGAGGCGAATGAGTGACCGTTCACATTGGACTAAACTAGATTGGATGAGTTTACGATACCATCCATCAATAACCTGCGCTTGTTGTAATGAGCGATTTGCAAAGAATATACCCAAGCCTGTGAAATTAAAGGAGGAGAGCGAGTGAGTGATAGAGATTGGAGTGCATATGCTAAGTCATCGTACATCATGGGCGAGAAACCATACCTGCGAATGACAAAGACAAGTCTAACATCAGACTTCGACTTCTGCCCTAAACAGTACGAATACAAGAGAATACACAGGCTACCTGAGCCATCGACAGATGCAATGGTAAAGGGTACAAATGTACACGATGCTATTGAGCAGTACTACGACAATGTGACACCAGTCCTTGAAGAACTTCACACTCTTATGAAGAGAGACAAGAGACAGGAGGCACTGGAGTTAGCACTTAGCGTAATCCCTGAACAAGAATACCGTTTAGGTGAAGAAGGCTCTATTGAGCAAAGAATACGATGGGACTTGGAAAGACTACTGAGCGGTGGCACAGAAGACTACCTGCCGATAATCAACGAGTCCGAGATTCACGCATTTGTAGAAGAAGAGTTTGAGTTCAATGGCGAGGTGCACACAATTCCTATCCATTTCGCTGGTAGCATTGACCGTGGTTATGCGACAGGTGATGGCGGAGTAGCCCTCATGGAATTGAAGACAGGTAAGTGGATGCAAACTAAAAACAAGGAAGACGAATGGAAAGATTCCAATTTCAAAATTAAATCTATGAGAAGAGAGATGGCTTTCTACAAGAAGTTGCTTAAACTGGCTGACCACGAATATCAAAATGTCACTCACTGGGGCTGGGTCTACCCATCAGGTAGAGTGGAAGGTCTTGACGGACTTGATAAATATGGCCGTGAGCAAAGGAGCATCAACAAAATATTCTATGAGTCCTGTACAGGAAGAAGTTCAGGAACTTACGAAAAAGCAATTGACAAATTAAAAACAGCACTGATAACTGCTTACTTGGCCGAGGATTTCCCTCCTAAGCCGAGTGCAGGTAAATGCGCTTGGTGCAATTTCAAATCGATATGTCCCTCTTGGGAGGGCAGTGATGACCCGCAAGAATACCTTGCAAATTATCAGGAGGAAAAACAATGAACAAAGGAATGTTGGGCAGAACGATTGAAACCCTATTGTCTGAAATAGTTGACAGAGATGTAGAAATAACATTCGCACATCTAGGTCAAAGTGGAAAAGACTACAGTGTATCTATCCAAACCACCCTGTATGAGTTCGATGAAAATGTCACTGGACCGAGAGGTCCTATGTACATTACATTGAACAATTTCCTATTACAGGATACAGGCGAACTGCTTAGAGTAATAAAAGAAATTGTAGAAAACAACAGAGAGTGATACTATGAAACTGACCTTCGATTTCCCAAGAGAAGTAATGGAACTTGGGAGTGGGAAGGGAAGAGGCTTTCGTAAGATTGTTAGAAACAGTAAGGACTTAGAAAGGTACTGGGCAGGTAAGAACGGCGTATCTAACGCTTACATGACAGTCTATGGTTATAGAGCCACCAAGCAACCTCATAACAACCGAGTTGACTTAGTTACTCCCATAGTTAGGCACTTTGTCATGGACTTTGACCCTAAAGATTTCAGACATAAAGACAGACCTGATGTAGAGCCGGAAGTAGCCTTAGAGCAAACTGTAAGGCTTCATAATTTTCTATTGAAAGAAAACATCAAACACGGCATTTGGTATAGTGGTGGTGGATTTCATGTATGGGTCGGACTTGACAAACCGTATATGCCTAGCAGCGAAGATAACTTATCTGACATAAAAGAAGCAGGAATGAAACTAATTAGTGACTGGATTCATAAGTTAGATTTGTACTGTTCAGACCCAGCAGTTCCATTCGATACTAGCGGTATGATTCGTATACCTAACTCTTACAATTCAAAGCGAGGGCTTTGGTCTATTCCTTTGAGTACCTCTGACCTTGAGAAAGGAGTGGACTACATTATGGAAAAGGCACTTGACTCAGGTAAAGGTATGATACCTTATGGAGAAAAAGGGCTTGAACTTAAGATAGTTAGAGGTAAAAGTCGAGACAAAATGTTCAATGTTAGTTCAAAACCGATTGATTTACCTACAGTTTCGATGGAAGGAGTTACTATACTACCTTGTTTAAATTCAGCAGCATGTAGAGTAGGGAGTAACCCAAGCCATGATGCAAGAGTGCAACTTGTCAAATTCCTATCTAAACGGTTAAGAAATTTTATACCAGTAGAAAGAATTGACAGAAGTAAATTAGACGAACACGCTGAAACCATAGTGCGTTATATCAGTAGCCTTGAATGGGCTGACTTTGATGAAAGTACGACTCGTTACCAAGTTAGTACTATTGTAGGTACTGAATATCCACAGACATGCTCCATGCTTTACAAGAAAGGTATGTGTTTGGGTAAGTGTAAATATTGGGATAGGACAGGTGCATTTGACGGTGAGGAGGAATGAAGCGTAAACTATTGAGGATTTTTGAACTATCAATAGCAGTAGGCTGTATAATAGTGATACCAATCCTTTTGATATTTGCAGTTCCTTTAGTTGTCGTTTTGGAAATACTAAGTGGTGATAGGTAATGAAAGAAAACAGATTATATTACAATTACAAAGGGGTTTACTGTCAAAGAATAATTCGTGCATTGGAAACCGAGCCGCTTACTCTTAATCAAATCATGAATCGACTAAGAAATCAAACCAAAGGAGATGGTAGAATGAGATATAGTAGAAATCCAACCAAGGGTAAGGTAAAGCAAATACTTACCAAATATCCTATTTTCAAATCTTTAGGAACTACAAACGGAAGCAGTGGCCTAGGTCACAGTATGCCAGTCAATCTTTGGACATTATCAGAGGTGGACAGATGAAAGTCAAACAACCACTCATAATAGATTCCAACGAGAGAGGACCACTATGTGACTCTGTTACTCGTGCCGCTGAAAGAGAAGGATTTGCCGTGAAGGTAGAACATCTCCAAGGTATGGGAGATTACAAGGCTGGTAACGCCCACATAGAATGCAAGAGCCTATCTGATTTATTCCAATCAAGCCATAGTGGTCATTTGATGAGGCAAATGGAAAACCTTGATGCAAACTGCGAAAGAGTGTTCTTAGTAGTACACGGTGACATTGCTAAGTATGTATCCATTTCAAACAAACAAGGTAGAAAGGTATCATATTCCAAAGTGATGAATGAACTCTTGGGTACATTCGCAAGAATTACAGCAGATTTCGATTGTCACATTTACAGAGCGAAAGACCATACCGAAGCGGCTATGTTCATCGCTAAACTTCACAGTAAAATGCATAAGCCAGCCAGCAGGCATGGTGCTAGAGCAGTTACAAGAGTTAGCACTAACGATGTAAGAGCGGACATGTTAGTAGCAGTGCCCGGTTTTGGACCTGAAATGGTTCAAAAGTTACTAGATAAGTGCGGGTCGATTGAAGAAATGCTCTATCCCGAATCACTTAAACAGGTGAAGGGATTAGGTGCGACTCTGCGTCAGAGACTACTTGATGTTCTGACCTCAGAAGAGCCAATTACAGTCAAAAAGACATACAAGAAAAGAGGGATAAATTATGATGGAGCACAGGGCAGATAACTATGAATGCGTAAAGAAATACCCCATGATGAAAGGCTATCTTGAGCATTTCAAGCAAGTTAGTATTAATAACGAAATACCGGGTTTGATTTCTTTCTTTTTCATACTAGGTCAAGTTGCAGTTCCTTATGTCAGAATACCCATTTGGGAAAGTAACATAGACCCAAGAGTGAATATGTTTTGGATTCAAGGTACAAGGACAGGTAAGTCTGCTGCCTACCAAATAATAGAAAAGATTCTCAAAGAAACTGGATTAAACAGCGTAGATTGTAATTCAGTTAACGATGCTGCTTTAGTTGGTACACTTGTACCTGACCCTGATTTTGATGGGGCTACAAGAGACGCTCCTCAGATAGTCAGAGAAGGCTTGTTAGGTGGAAGGAAAGGGCTTAACTTTGACGAAGGAAGTGTTATTCTTAAGTCGGGTCAGCATAATGAAAACACCACGCTTTATTTACAGTCTGCTCTGAATTCAGCAGGGACTGGTCGTAATTATGTTACTAAGCACATGGCAAGAGACAGTTTTAGTGTAAAGTCAGAGGTGTCGCTGTGGATTACTACTTATCCACCAAAAGGTATCAAAGAGCATATTCTTGACAAAGGTATATTTCAGCGTGTACTTACTTACTGGAGACATTGGACACTTGAAATGAAGAAGGAAGTTAACAGTATACTTGCTGACGGTAGATACTCCTCTGCCAAAACAGAAGTGTCTTTTGAAGAAGTCGTGGACTTTTTCAAAGAAATGAAGAGAGAACTAAAAAGAAGAGTATTGACACTGGCTGACATACCTCCTTTAGCATGGGAAGAAATGACTGATGATGACCAAGAGCAGATAGTTATGGATTTGTGCTGTAGAAAGAAAATAATGTTTACAATTGACGATTCTTACAAACCTGCGCTGAATTCTGCAATTCAAGATTACTATGACATAGTAGAAAAAATGAGTCCCGATAAACAAGATATTTGTTCTTCTTTTATCATGGGTTTGCAAAATTACACAGACATATTGGCTCATCATTTCGCTATGGTAGAGGGTACTTGGATAGTCAATGGTGACCACATAGACATGGCTAAGGAAATTTTACTTGACCTTTATCAAAACTTAATCCAGTGGCTTGAATCTGAAATCAACATCGGCGCTGCTGCTGCTGAGAAAAGTAAAATGCAAAATTACTGGAGGACTGCGTATAACAAATCAGAACTGTTCGACTTCGATGATAAGCGTGGCTTTGGCTGGGCACAGAAGAAGGCAGTCATGGACTCGTTTGGTAAACTGGCTAACTACAGCAGCCATGCGTCAGTCAATGACAAATTCAAGTTGTATGGAGAAGAGATGTTTAAAGAGACTCGTGAAGGAGTAAGGGTTTACATCAAACTCAAAGAAGAATACAAGAAAGGTGGTAAGAAGTGACTACCGAATGTGTAATATGTGACACCAAAATAGGAGATAACATCGGGGGACATTTTGTAGGCATGCATCATAGAAATGCTGTTATAATCTGCGACTGGTGCAAGATGTGTATGGAGGACTTACTATGACCAATATGCTCGCACTTGACATTGAAACTGCCAACTTTTCTCACGAAATAGGAGGATGGGGTCAAAGCCATCTTTTTGAGCCGACCATAGTTGCTACTTGGAACGGTGAACAAGGTACAGTTTACTCTAACGAGCCTATCAAGAAGTATCTTCCCGAAGGAACAGTAATCAAGAAACTTCATCCTAAAGAAATAGGAGAGGATTTAGCAAAGCATGTATCAGAAGGAGGGATGATACTGGGTCATAATCTCAAGAAATTCGATTTGCCAATAATCAGAGATGCTCTTGATTGTTGGACAGCAGGTGACATACTGGCAAAGTCAGAGGAACAAGTGTTTGATACATCTGTTCTGCTGAAAGGTATAGTAGGTCACGCAGTGCCTTTATCTGATGCGTGTTATCATACTCTTAACAAAGGTAAACTGATGAATAGCCACGATGCACCTATAGAGTGGCGTAAAGGTAATTATGACAAGGTAGCGGAATACTGCCTAAAGGATGCTCAACTAGTATACGAACTATGGGAACATGGTTTAAACGAAGGCTTTGTAAAAGCGAGGTGTCGCCATACTGGTGATATAAAAGAGTTTGAAGTAGACTGGTGAGGAGGGAACTTAATGAACGAAAATGAGGGAAACACAAGTGCAGTAGTGCACAATATAAGAGCAGCAAAGCGAGCAGTAGCAACAGTCAAGACAACTCTTGGTCCTATGGGTATGGATAAAATGATGGTTGATGCTGGAGGGAATGTAATAGTGACTAACGATGGAGCAACCATCTTACAAGAGTTAGACATTAGTCATCCAGCAGCAAAGATGGTAGTTGAAGCAGCGAACACTCAAGAAAACATGTGCTACGATGGTACAACTAGTACAGTCGTGTTAGCAGGTGAATTACTTGGTAACAGTGAATTATTGTTTAACAAAGGTCTACATGCTAACATCATCTGTCGAGGATATAGACAAGCGTCGAGATGGGCTACAGAACATATAGGTAACCTGACCATATCCGCTGACAAGCATTTGGTAAATGTCGCTAAAACATCAATAACAGGCAAAGCGTTAGAATCCAGCATAGACCATGTAAGTGAACTATGCGTAGATGCTGTCAAGACCGCAGGTGGAGAATACGAGCGTATTCGTGTACTTTGTCAACCCGGTGGTAGTTTGGATGATTCATCTTGCTTTAGTGGAGTAGTTTTACATAAAGAATTCATGTTACCAGCAATGCCGCTTGTTCCTACAGGTAAGGCTCTTTTGATTAACACTGGCTTGAGTGACATAAAAGGTGATGACAATATTCAACTTAGTTTATCTTCTGCTAGCGAATACCAGCAGTACAAGCGACAATCAGGCCGTGAGCAATGGATAGACAAGGCTCAGTTAATTATCGATTTATTACCCGAAGGCGGAGTAGTATTTGTCAGAGACAGCGTAAACGAAGTTGTTGCTGCTGCTCTTGCAAAGCAAGGTATTTCTCTTGTACATAGAATTCCTGAAAGTGACATGACCGCTCTGTCCAAACTACTCGGTGCACCAGTATCACATAGCACTGATGATTTGACGGAAGCAGTTGATTGTAATGTAGAATGCAAAACAATTGGTGACATGAAGTATGTTATAGCAAAAGGCGAAGGAGAAGTTACCACTCTCATCCTAAGAGGTGCTACAAAGCAAACTCTTGATGAAACAGAGCGTGGTTTTGAAGATGCACTTGGTGTAGTATGTCTTGCTTACAACAGTGATAAAGTCGTATCAGGTGGAGGCTCTTCTTATCTGAATGCAGCCATACACTTGAGGTCGAGGGCAGCAGAGGCTGGTGGCAGAGAACAAATGGCTATTGATGCGTTTGCTGATGCATTGGAGTCTATACCTGCTACTATCGCTGAGAATGCTGGTCACGACCCATTAGATACTATTCTAACACTCAGAAACGAGCATAACTTAGGCGACCCTCATATGGGTCCTGATATTGAAAACGGTGGTGCTTGTTCTATGATTGACGCTGATGTTTACGAACCACTGGACTTAGTTAAGCAGGCTATTCAATCAGCAAGTGAAGTTACCATTAGTATTCTGCGCATTGATGACATTATCGGCAAGCGTGGTGACTAATACTTCTCAGCCCTTTTTCTGAGATAGCGAGAGAAACGACCACCTGTACTTTTTGCTACAGTCTTGGTCTTTCTTTTGCGTTGACCTTTGAAACCGAGTTGACCATGGAATCTAACATAGTCACAGAAAGGACACTGATGTAGCACTACCTTTTCGCCGCTGATGTAATTACCAGCGATACTAAGAGGCAAAGCGATTCGGTTACAGTTCTCGCATTTCTGTTTGAGATGTTCGATGAACCTACCCATAATAAGCACCTATCAATCAGATACTATCCAGTTGTTAGAACCTATCGCTATACATGTAGCGATTTTAAATGTCGCTAAGGTATAGTCAGCGCCTGCTCCATTTATGTTGTTTCCATTTCGACCAATAGTAATATTCCCACCTGTCGTATTTAGAATCGTATAATATTCACCAGCCGTTGATGTTGATGGTAAAGTAATATTTCCTGCACATATATTGTATCTACCAGCATGGTCTGCTTCTGTTAGAGTAGTACTTGCTGATACTGATACAGTAAGTAGCCTAGTGTTTCTAAATGTACCACCTGTAAGAATATCGAGAGTAGCAGATGGAGAATTAGTTCCTATACCGACTTCATCATTTGCAGCATCTACCGAAATCATATGAGTATTACCGTTGCTTTCAACAACAAAATCTATATCTTGACTATCTTCATTAAATACTGTTTTAGTAGCGTTAAGAGAAAGTCTATTTCTCATCGTTCCGGCCTTTTTAGTCCTAATTTGCATTTTACCGCTTTCAGTACCATTAGTAATAACTTGAGTTTCAACATACATATCGGCATAATCCGATGTAGCCCCACTATCAGTTTTACCTCTCCATTTTAGGTGACCTATATCTTCGTTAGTTCCAGCAGGGGTTCTATTTTTGTAAAACATAATGTCGGGTGCGCCTCCCGCAGAAGCAACAGTAGATTCTATTAGTACAGTATTAGTTTCATGGTCTGATTTTATGTGTACTAATTGGCTTGCACCATCTACTGTTAAAACATCTTTAGTCGCACCACCATCATTAACTCTGAATATA
>CEPF01002954.1_pt1 | contig 11915 bp, 2 predicted proteins | sample 530441 | NCBI WGS metagenome assembly CEPF01 (sample SAMEA2620094, study PRJEB7988) | marine metagenome | biome: marine biome (ENVO:00000447); feature: deep chlorophyll maximum layer (ENVO:xxxxxxxx); material: "saline water (ENVO:00002010), including plankton (ENVO:xxxxxxxx)" | depth 25 m
GTCTGTAGAAGTTACACCATTGCTACAATTTTGCACAACTTGAACTACTGATCCATTAGATCTTTTATCTGCTGTTACTTGGTCATTTCCTATTTTTGGAGTTGTTATAGCGTTTGCTGCAATCATATCAGCATCAACTATTCCGTCAGGCAAGCCACCTACTGCTAAACCTGCGATTGTATTGTTGCTGCCGTCAAAAGATAAAGCCATAATTATACAATAGTTAAGACAGAAGTAGCAGGGATGTTAAGGGTTGCATTAAGAGTTAATGGTCCAAATACACCTGCGTTTATATTAGATGCACCATTACCAATTGTATAGTCATTGTCCATAGAATTTTCATTTTCGTGAAATACATTTTCTGAATTACCGGCGGCTCCTGATTGTATACCTGTAAGAGCAGATCCATCTATTGAAGGTAATGCAGAAGGAAATCTTGCAGCAGGGATAGTGCCAGATGTTAAATTAGATGCATTTAAATTAGTTAAATCTATTGTTTCAAAACTTGGTGCAGCATTATTATTAGCTCTTAAGAATTTTCCATCATTACTAGATGTACCATTTGCAAAACTAGCAGGTGTTACCGTACCTGCACTAGGTGTACCAATACTAACTGTTGCTCCAATAGTAACTATAAAATAATCAGCCCCAGTAGGAGGTGGTGCAGCAAATACAATTTCACTACCGTCTAATGCAAAACCTTCTGACGGTTGTCCTGTACCAGAATTAGGTTTTTGTACAACGCCATTAATGCTGACCAACATTTGTTGTGCAAATTGACCTGCGTTGCTTAACGTAAATTTATAGGCAGAATTATTAAACGTTGCACTATTACCACCAGTACCACTAAAACTGCTAATAGTATTTATAAAGAAACTACCAATAGTTTGTGTTTCTTCCCATGCAGAAGTGCTTGAGTTATATACAAGTAATTTTCCTAAATTTGTATTGAAAAATAAATCACCATTATTTAAATCAGTTGTTGGGTTTAATGCTCCAACTCTGTATCTTGCTGCAAAATCATTAACAGAATTCATATTATTGGCAACTGTATTTACATTTGCAATGCTGCCACCTACGTTGTTGACGTTTGTAATGCCACCTGCAACAGTATTAACGTCAGTAATATTACTAGCGACTACACCAATATTGTCATCTCCTACAGCAATAGTATTACCCATGCTGTTACCATGCTGTGTGCAGTAATAACGTAATGAGCTAGGTGCATTTGAAGGTACAACAAAAGTTACATTTGCATTTGCCTGACCTGCTTGTCCGTTAGTTGTTACGCCAGTTGTATATGCATTACCACTTGCATCTTTAAAAGCTAATGGGTGATTGTTGTTTGTACTATCTGCTTGATTAAATATATATGTATATCCTCTAATTAAACTTAATGTTGGATTTGCTGTACCATCAATGTAAAAAACACCATTAGCTACAGTAACCGTATACGTTGTTTGACCTGCTAATACCTGACCTAAAGCATTAATATCGCTAATACTATTACCAACAAGATTTACGTTTGTAATGTTATCTGCAACTGTTTCTATTTCAGAACCATTTGATTCTAATAAATCTTCTGCTGTTGTAATTACTTTTTGGATATCGCTTGCTACTGTATTTACAGTTGATATATTATTTGCAACTGTATTAACATTATTAATATTTGTTCCTACTGTATTGACATTAGAAATATCTCCACCTACAGCATTAACATTACCTATTGCACCTGCAACTGTATTTGTATTAGCTAAATCAGTTCCAGTAATATTTACAACTAACCAAGATGTTGTGCCTAAGTCATAAACTTTAGTTATGTTATCTGTTGTGTTGTAATATAACGCTCCGTCTATTAATGCATTACCGTCATTATCTGTAGCCGGGTCACTAGTTTTTGCTCCTAAATACCTGTCATCAAAAGTATCAAGTGCTAATTCTGCTGCTGTTTGTGCGGTTTCCGCAGCCGTTTTAGCTGTTTCTGCTGCTGTTTTAGCTGTATCTGCTTGTGTAGCTTTATTTGTTGCAGTTGTTGCAGATGCTGCTGCGTTAGTTTCAGATGTAGCTGCTGCTGATGCACTATTAGCTGCGTTAGTTTCACTAGTAGCTGCTGCCGTAGCAGATGCTGCTGCTGCGTTTTGTGCAGTAGTTGCTGACGCTGCATCTACAATAAGATCCCAATTTGCAGAGTTAGTATTAGTTGTTAGTGGTTGTGATCCTTGAGATGTATGTGCTGTATTACAAAAGAAAATATTATTTGTAGATGTATCTTTCACAAGATCTCTTACAGCATAATCACGACCTGCTACCCAATCACCTCTGTATGTACCTAATTCTTTTAATACTTGAAACTCACCTAAATTATCAAAACCTAAAACTTTATTAGCACGATTAGCAGCATTTTGTGTAATTTCTAAACTACCAATAGTATTAGTTAATGAAAATTTAATTGATCTATTAATTTCATCTTGTTGTTGTTGATGTAAAATTACTGCTTTATCTAGTGCGTCATTAATAACTTCTGGATAAAAACCACCTTGGTTTGTAAGATCTGTACCTTGTAACGGTTCAAGTGCAGATGTGATAACAAGTTGAAAACCAGAAGGTAAATTAAAATCATTACCGCCTTGTTTAAGTGTTATGCTTCCACCGGGATTTCCGTTTTGATCCTCGTTTAATGTGACTATGTAATCATTACTTGCTCCAAGAGTTAATGTAGTTTCTATACTTGTACTTACTTCTAATTTTTTTACAACTACATCTGCGTCTGTAAAAACTTTAAATGCAAAAGGAAACTGAGCAGTATTTCCATTCCCGACTAAGTTACTCGTCTTTCTTGTAGTCGAATTTATCGTCATTAACTAGACATTTTCACTATCTTATTTAGCTTACCAATTACTTATTGCTTTACGGTCACACCTTTATTTTCTTTGTCTACGTCCAGATTTACCTGTAACTACACCTCTAATAAAGTCTATTGGTCCTTCCGGTTCTACTCTACCAGTACTAACATCTTGTAAATAACCAAGTGGTCTACCTAATATTGTTAATGGATAGTTGCTTAATAACGACAAAAGAGTAAATACATCTTTAACATTTTTACCAGTTACATCTTTTTTAGGATCTAATACAGCTTGCAACGCACGAACTGAACCTGTAGTACTACTTTCTAATGTAGATATAGATGGACTTGTGGATATACGGTCATCATATGGCTTGTCATTTAATACATTAAAAGGAACAGGCAATATGTTTCCACCGGGAATAAATGCAAGGCCAAATCTTAATGGTTCAAAAAATAATAACTCAAATATTTCATCAAGATATCCATCTTCATCTGCATCATTTAAATTACCTCCAAAGAAATTAACAATAACGCCAGATACAACTGCCGGTAAATACAACCCAAACATAAATGTATATATTAATCTACCACTACCTTTACCAGTAATTTTATATCCCATATCGTTTACCATTTTTTTATAGTTTGTGTCGTTTAAATTTGCCATCATGTTGAAATAACTAGTAAATTGCAACAATGATTGCACTAATGGTGTATCAGTTTGAAATGCTGCTCTGTCTTCTGGTTGTAAACTATCTTGTGTCATACGCACATTTGCATCAGCTTGTGCTATAGCTTCTTTTTGTGCCACAGCATCTGGCATAGACATAGGTTTGTTAGCTAAAAATTGATTGTAAGAACCTATCCATACAACACTATCAACTTGGTTTTGAAATGCTTGTTGTATAAAATATGCGTGTTTGTTTGTCCATGCGTTTATTTTTTGAAATTTATCTGGATTAATAATTAAATCATTTAATGTATCTTGTATATCAAACATTTGATTATTTTGACGTTGATCCATAAAAGGTGATAACTCTGCAATAATTTCTTGTGTTTTTGCAGGGTTCAAATAATATTGTTTTAAACCACTTCTCATATATTTGCCTTCAACTTTTATAAGTGATGGAAAATTACCAGTAAATTGTTGTACAGCATTTTGAAAATTAGCAAACATTATACTATGTCCAGTACGTTTTCTTAATCCTTTAAAAAATGCGTCTGCTAAATCGTTATTACCACGCAACATTGTTGTTTGCCGTGCTGCGTTATTAAGCCAAGGTAACAACATATAATTAATTGCAGATGGTTTAACGGCATCAAGTGCAGCAGCAAATTCTTTATTTTTAATTATTTTCAATACATCTGTTACGGCAGGTTGTACATATGCAAAACGCAAAGCGTCATCTATGTGTTTTACCATTGCATTTAAATGTAAAGATAATGGTCGGTTATATTCAACACGAGTCTTAGTAAAACCTTTTTGTACAGCAGGTAATGACAATCTAAAATCAGTTTTTAAATCTTCTAATGCTGCATTTCTTTTTGCATCATCAACCGCATCTATATCAACTTTTGCAGGTACATAACCACCTCTGTATGTACCATATTTATTTATAGTAGGACTTGCTTCAACAACTTTAAAATAATAACCAAAAACATTTCTATGGGTTTTTTGCATAAGAGGTAGCATTTCTTCGTTTAAATCCCATACAGCTTGTAAAAAATCAAAATCTTTTTTAGTTAAAATATTTGAATCAATCATGCGTTTAACAAACGTATCCCATTGTCTAGTATCTAACGATCCATCTTCTTTTAATTTGCCCCATCCTCTACCTAATAATAATTTTCTTAAATTACTTTTATTACCTGTGTGCAACATAGCTCCAAGCAATTCGACTTTACCTCTACCACTATGTATTTTGCCAAATTTATATGGGTCATCAAATTCGTTAGCAACAATAATAGTTTCTCCAAAATCTACGTCTTCCAACATTTCAGCATATCTTTTTGTGTATTTAATTTGTGCTGTTCTATATTCTGTAAGACTATTTTTAATTGGACGCCATATATATTTTGTAAATGGCCCTGCTTCTAATCCTTCACGTTGCAATACAGCACCACTCATTTGTCTTGTTGCACCATCAAATTCATCTGCCCAAGGCTCTACTCTTCTCATTCGTGCTTTCTGATCCTCAATCATAGAACCTAATTTTTCTAATCTTGATACAGCTTCTGTCATGCCTTTTATTTTTGCTTTAGGCATTTTTTGCATTGGTTCTACTAATTCTGGAATAATTGCATCTAATTCTAATTTTTTTCCTTCTATTTCTATCTGTCTTTCTCTTCTTGATTGATACCATAAAGATTGTATAACTTCATCTAGTGAATCAAAATCTTCTACTGTTAAATCTTTTATATCTTTAAGTTTAGTAATTTCATTAACTTCTTTAAAAATATTTGTAGTATTTCTAAGGTTTGATTGTTCTCTTATAATTGGTTCTAATTCTACATATAAATCCTCATTATTTTTTTTTAAATTTTCTATATATACGTTTGGTGATTCTACAGCAGGGCCAAAACCATAACTAGCTAATATAGTTTTTGCAACATTTACTAAATCTACATTTCTTGTATCTTTCATATCTTTGTCTGATTTCTTAAATAATTTTTTAAAATTATCTGTTGCTTTGTCATAGCGTTTATGTATTTCTATAGCTTCTTTTGCTAATTGGTTGTTTAGCAATTGTGCTTTTTTGGCTTGTATTGTTGCTTGATTATCGCCTTCACGCATTGCTTTTTCTGCTGCTTTAGTTGCTTTTGCTTCTTGTCGTGAAAATAATGTAGGTCTTACTTCTCTTAATGTTTTTTTAGCTAATATATCTTTTGCTACTTGTTTTGCTGCTGCTACTTGTAATCTTTGTGGCTGCATTACAGTAGCTAAAAATCTTAATTCAGTTGCAATAAATCTTGCTCTAGCTTCGTTATGAAGTGCTTCCTGTACTTCTAATTCTTGTTGTCGTGGATCTGTTAAATTACTAAACTCGTCAACCATACGTTGATCTGTTCTTTCTTTAATAACATTTTTTATTGGTTCTAAATCAACAAGTGCATTTATCATATTTATTGGATCTTCGTACCCAAACATTTCTGCAATTGTTTGTACTGGCATACCTTTTTTAGAAACCATGCCGTATTTACCTGTACCAAGTTCTTTAATTAATGCATTTGCTGCTGCATCGTCATAAAATGGCAAAATATTTTTTATACTATCTGGATGTATTTTATTACCTTCTTTTACTACAACTTTTTCACCTTTATCATTAATAGTTTCACCACGTTTTAAATATTTTTCTAATCTATATATTGTTTCATTTTCTGCTTTTGCTGTTTCTTCTGCAATAACTTGTTTGCGTGTAGCGTTAACTTGCTTTTGTAAATCTTTTAAAACTTTGCTTCTAGCATTTGACAACCATTTTACCTGTCTCATACTAGATTTACTTAATTGATCAATAGCAACTTCTTGTGCTTCTTGTATAGCAGCACTATATTTTTGCCATGTCTCGTTATCCATGCCACTTTCTTCCTGTGTAGTAAACATAGCTTTCATGCCATACACACGTTGTGATTCTATTATTTGTTCTTCACTTGCTATCATGCGATCCATTACACCTCTTACTTCATCTGTCAAAACTGGTAAATCTATTCCATTTTCTTGTCGATATATAACATTTAATTCATCTCTAATAGACTTATATATTTTGCGTAAAAATTGACCAAATCTATTAAATATATCTTGTAGGTTTTTATTAGGTGCTGCTTTTTTCTCAGTTATATATATTTCATAATTGTACGCAAAAGCTTCGTGATATTTTCTTTTTTGATTTATATCTAATTTGCTCCATGCATCTACACTTTCTACTCCCCAAAATTTTAACAATACATCAAAATCATTTTGTATTTCAGGAGTTGCCGTACCAGATACGGCTAAATCTTCCATAACAGTTAACATATAATGAGCAGTTTCATGTAAAAAGGTTGAAAGATCTGCTTCTTTTGTAAGTATTGCTGTTAATGTTTTTGGATCAAATCCACCTCTTGCACCTTTAGATTCTTGTTGTCTATAAAATTCTCCTACTTTTACTCGAATAGATCCTCTAGGCTTTCCAACTGAGAGTCTGTAATCTTTTCGTCCGTTAGGGAATTCATCATCGAGACTAAGTCTAGAAGGTTCGACCCGGATGGCAACTGCTGTATCGCCATAGCCAGTATCTGTGATAGCTCTGGTGGTAACGTAGACATCAGGTTCAGCAGCACTTCTGAGTTCACCTGTAGCCCTAATTCGTTCTGCGTTTCTTCTACTGGTGTGATGGTAGACGGTAACTGTTCCGTCTGGGTTAAGGGGGAGTTCTGTGGTTTCGTCAATGTTTGTGTCTCCTCTTCCTTGTTGTTGGAAAGTATCAACCTCTCGTATCTGTCCAGATCTTCCAACATCTCGTTGTGTGTCTCTTGATTGCTCCTCGGATTGTACTGATAACTCATTGTCTACCTCCTGTAATGTAGATTGTATGTCAGCTTCTGATATACCCATTCTAGCAACTAAAGTTGCAGCAGCATTGGCATAATCAGGTGCTGCGTTATCTTCGTAACCTGTTTCTATTACATCTTCCTTAAGTTTTGCAGTATCATATAATTTTTTTTCTGGATACCACATTAATGCTTGTAAATCAGCCATCGTTAAATTTGGATTTTGTTGTTGTAATACTGGCAACACTTGTCCAAAAACTTTTTCTATAAATCTTCTTTCTGGTGGTCCTTTAGGCTGTTCTTTTTGACCATCTAAATACCCTGCTAATGAATTACCTGCTTTTCTTATTTCATCTCCAATACTTATTCTTTTTTCACCTTTTATAGGTTTACCTTTAATGTTTGTTATTGTGTCTGCAACATCATTGTCGGGTTTGATTAAAGATATTTCTGCCATTAAATCACGATTTGCAGGTACAGTAGTTCTAGTTTCAATTCTTTTTGCAACTTCATCTAAATCACCTAAAGTTAGTTTTCTTCCAAGAATTGTTTCAAATGCCTTTTTTTGTTCTTTAGTTAATGCTTTTATATATTGTTTTAATTGCTCACGTTTATTTTTAGCTTGCTTTGTATAGTCAGTAACTAGCGTACCTGTCATTCGACCCCATGTACGCATAGCCCATCTATCTAAAGTTAATTGTTCATAGTTGCCATATAAATTTGCAAAAAATCCATTACCAATTTTTGGTCCTATAACAGCAGCACCATATACTATTTCAGTTTTACCAAACTCTTTAATTAAAACACCTGTGTATGTTTCTACTTCTTTTACTGTATGTGTTGTACTCATAAATTTTTCTACATCTTCTACACCATTTTTTTCAATTAATTCATTTATTAATTTAAAACTTTTTGTCATTGCACGACCTGCTTTACCTTGTCCAAAAGGTACTGGAAACTTACCATTTTCTTTCCAGTAGTTGTACACTTCTTGCGTAAGTTGAAAGTTTGTATTTACGTCTATGCCATTAGATGTAGTTGCTAAAGCCCAAGTAAAAGCAAAATTTGATGCTGTATCAGTAAGTAATTCTGGATAAACTTTTGCTAATAATGCTTTGGCTTTTGTAACTTTTTCGTTGTACCAACCTATTGCGTTTGGGTTTTCTACTAATGCGTATTGTGCATCTGCTAATAATGTTCGTACTAAATATTTTTCTGTCTCAACACTAAAATCTGATAAATTAGCACCTGCCCTTTTAGCAGCAGCTAGAATACGTTTTTGTATTTCAACTTTAAAATCTTTAATAGTTCCAAAAGGCTTGCTACTTGCAAAATCAAAATTTTCTACAATTTTTGCTAATTGAAATACTTCTTCTGATACTGGTTTGCCTTGCTCTTGTGGTTTTGCCTGTTGTGCAAACAATTCTTGTTGTTTTAATATGTCTGCTGTTTCTCTAGACCATGTACCGCTGTTAAATGTTGACTTAACTGCTGTATTATCAAAAACTACAACTTCGTCTGTACCGTTTTCACCTCTAAGTATTGCACCATCATGGCCTTCGTCAATTAATCTTTGCTTAAATCCTTCCGCAGCTTGTTCGCCACCCATCCGTATATCTGCTTTTTCTTTAAATGTTGCGTAATATGGATTTTCTAATCGTGCATACAATGGCATTATATTGCGACCTGCATCACCTCTTTTGTTTATTGTGTATACATTTGCACCTGCTGCTGCATCCTTACCTCGATACATATATACACCTTTACCTAGCCAACCAAAATCTTTTTTATTTGGATGATCTAAATTAAATTCGTTAACACTATCTCGTGTACCGTGATACAACACTTCTGGTTTACCATTTTTCTTTAAAACTGATTTTCCAAAAAAGTTTTTAAATTGTGGCGTATTTAATCGTACTGAACCATCTTGATTAAACAATTGTTGTTCTGGTGATATTTGTATTTGATCCTGTCTAACAACTGTATATGGAAATCTAGCTGCAAATTCTTTAGGTGTTATACCTAATTTATTTGCTTGTATAACAACAAAATCACGAAAAAATGTTGACGCAGCATTTACGTTAATAGGTGAATATAAACCAGTAGCTTTTAATTGATTAGCTAAATCTTTTTTTACTTGTGCTGCACTAGCTTCAAATTCTTTAGATATTTTGTTTTGTTTTTCAAGAACTTCAATAGCTTCTTTTCTTAATGCATCTTGGTTTTGTTTAAAATTTGCAGCTTCAGCACGGCTAAAACCATCTTGATCGACACGCAAATGATCTTGTAAAAAACCATCAAACTGTGTACCTGCTAATTTTGCTGCATATTCACTAGTGCTAACTACCACATCACCCTGCCCACCTGATTTATTAATTTCTATTAATTGTTTTGCAATGCTAGGTGATACTGCATCTATGTCTTCTAGTGTTATTCCATTGTCTATTATTGCTTGATTTAATATTTCTGCATCAATGTACAATTCTTTAACATTTTTATCTTCAGCTAAATTTTCTACAAACTTTTGAAATTCATTTGGATTTCTTATTCTTGTTTTATTGTTAACAGATTTTTCTGATAAATTTTCTATAAATGCAGTATCTGTTTTTGCCTTGTTAGCTTTGGTAATATCTGAAATAAATGTTGGTCCACTTCCTACTAAACCTACAAGAGTCATCCCTTTCATAGTTTGTATAAAAGTTTGACCTAGCCTTTGGCCTACTTCTTGTAATCCTTCTGCATTAGTAAGTTTATAATTTAAATCTTCCTTATCACTAAATGCTACTGCTATATCACGACCTACAATATTAGACAATTCTTGCAATACTTCTGTACCTGCTTCTGTTATATTTCCACCTATATAATTTTTAACAAATTGTGTAATTGCTTGGCGTCCAGTAGGTTTTGCTAATTCTTTTACAATTGATTTTGTAGCGTATTTAGATAATTGTTTTCTTATAGGAGCAGTAACAACACTAGCTCCATACCATTCCAATAACATATTAGTAAGACCAACACCAGTTGCTATGTGTTTTACTGTTTGATCATTAACACCTTCAGTTAATTTTAATTCTTCTACAAGATCAAGATATGTAGAACCTGCTTCTATTTGGTAAGTTTCATATCCTAACGTTCCTAAAAACCCTACAATAAATCCACCTTTAGCTGTAAATATAGATCCCGGTCCTGTAACTGAACCTAATCCAAATCCTAATGCTGCACCAACAGAACCACCTTCTAAAGCTGTAGGTAAAGTTTTAGAATATTGACCAAAAATAGCAAAACCTTCTTCTAATATTCCTGACCCATCACTATTTAATTCTTCTAACCTTTGATTAATTTCTGCTAATTCTGTATTTAATTCTTCATTCCCTTTACCAGATTTTTTTAAATTACCAATTTTTCCTCTTCGTACATTTAATCTACCTTTTTCCCAACCTTGCAATATGTTGTCTGGTGCTCTTTTAATAGCGTCAAATGCATATTCTAATCCTTCTAAATCATTTATATTGTCATACGCTAAAGCTGCAAATGTTGGATCAGTAAGTTGACGCATTAATACTGGACTTTTTTCTGCTAACGCAAAACTTAATATTTTTTCCTTTTTGTTTTTTTCAGCTAATAGTCTAATTGCTTCTTCGCTATCTAATGCAAAATCTTTTGGTAAATTTAATTCTTCTGCAAGTTTTAATCCTTCTCCAACCATGTCAGGATCTTTTTCTAAAACAGAAGTTAATGTTTGTTTTAATTCTGCTCTAATTTGATTTTGTCTATCTTCTTCTCTTTTTTTTAAAGTGTCTAAAAAAGGGTTTTCTGTATTTAAAGTATTTAAATTTTCAGCATAATTTTGACTAGGTGCTAATTCTTGTCTTTTATTTAAAGTGTCTAAAAAAGAATTTTCGCTCATAAATTGTTTTCCTCCTTAAATTTTATTATTTCTTTTTCAGATTTTTTCTTGCCATGCAACACCCATTCATTTGCAATCATTTGTTCTGTATACGGTATATTTGCTGCTTCATAACCTTTTATAAAATATTGTCTAACATCATTAGGTATACGTTTAACAAATATTTTTTCATTATCAACAAAAACAAACGCATCTTCAAATTGATCTGCTTCTAATGCAACTGAAGGTATGGTAATATCAAATTTTCTTAATAATCCATATCTTTTAGTTATTACACCATCTGCTAATATTTCGTTTAAAAGGTTTTGTTTTTCTGTTCTAGTTAATTTTCTGCCTTTGTTTGTTTGTTCTGAATCTATTCTAGTTAACCAAGCATCTTTAATTTGTTTGTAATCAAATTTAAAATTATATTGATCTTTTGCTTTTGGATCACTTGTTACTTTGTTTACTATATCTGTATAGCCATATCTAATTAAACTAGCGTCAAACATATCAGAATTACCAGTTGCTTCCAAAATTTTGGCATCACTATTTAGAGACTCGGCATATCTTTCAAATTCTAAATAATCTGATTGAGACAATTGATGGCTGTACGCTAATAAATTATTTTTAACTTCTAATGGATTTCTTTCTAAATCA
>CEPF01001169.1_pt1 | contig 11698 bp, 12 predicted proteins | sample 530441 | NCBI WGS metagenome assembly CEPF01 (sample SAMEA2620094, study PRJEB7988) | marine metagenome | biome: marine biome (ENVO:00000447); feature: deep chlorophyll maximum layer (ENVO:xxxxxxxx); material: "saline water (ENVO:00002010), including plankton (ENVO:xxxxxxxx)" | depth 25 m
CTTGTTTAAAATAACTACTCCCGCTCCACTAAAATCTGCAACTGAATCAAAAGCACCTGCAGATAATGATGTATCAGAGAATGTAAATCCTGATCCATCTAAACAGCTTAAATATTCTGCATTACTAAGCACTAGTTGCTGTGGTTCTCCTAACACATAAGTTGCTTTTTCCTTATCCAAGTTAACTGAGACCACATGTCTATTAGAAAGTGCATCAGTTCCAGAACTAGTTACTGAAACTACGGGATAAGCTAACGCCGTATAAACTGAACCAAATCCATCTCCTTTGTCAGCACCGTAAGGTAATCTAGATGCATAAACCGTTCCTGGAGAATTAAGTAACTCGCTGATAGAATGGTAAAAATATCGTTCAGCTGAGTTAGTAGGCGTACCAAAAGTATTATCTAATTCTTGTTTAGAAGAAATAAGTAAAACCTCATCAAGAGGCCCTTCCTGAGCAAACCCAGTAATATAAAAATTTGTACCTACGTTTTGTGGTGCGATGAGAGATAAGTCTGATTCTCTAATTTCAACACCTGGAGAGTTAATAGTTCGTTGAGCCATAAAATTATTTATTTAATTCCGCCCTAAAATATCAAAAATCTACAACTTCAGTATGAAGTTGTGAGTAAACGAAAGTAAAACCCGAAACTATTTCATCAGTATTTTGATAATCATAGTTTATAGTATCAATCGATACAGGAAAAGCTTTAGTATACGTAAATTTTATACGACTATTATTAAACTCATCTTTACCAAAAATAGTAAGATTTACTTGGTAATCATCAAAATTTTTGTCAACTTGAATTTCTCTAGCATTATATTTACCTTCTCTTTGATCGTGTAGTAGATTTAACCAATTATAAATAACCCAGTAGTTTTTATATTCGTTATCAATTTTAAATTTTACACTTACAGGAGGATAAGAATTTTTTGAATGAGAGCTCACATATAATGTGTTACCTGCGTATCTATTTTCTACTGCTGGTACTGTAATTTCAGGAACTGCAGTCCCAAAAACTGAAAATTGAACTGAATCCGGAATAATATGTTTATTATCTTGATTAAATTTTTTACTAAACTCTTTTAATATAGGCGGTACATCAAAAACAAGTAAAAACTTATCAGCTCTTGATTTATTTAGAACTGCTTGCTGTAAAGTGTTGCGTGCCATTATTTATATTTATTGTAAAGGTATAAAGCCATTGTCTATTAACTCACCCATATCTTCTTCAACCTCATCACCCATGCCCCACACAATAGGATTTAAATTAAAATTGCCTTCCCCTACTACTTCATTATCAAGATAAATCGAAGTATTATCTTCAAATAGAGCTACTCCGAAGTCCATAGGCTCTATTATTAGAGGCTGTCCAGTAGAATCAAATTCTACTATATCAAAGTATCTTTGAGCTAAATCTTTATCAAGAACGTATAAAGCATATAATAAAGACATAACTCTATCATCATGGCATCCGCTTCTCGCCTTCCAAGTTCCATTAGGATAACGTACAAAATCTTTCAATTCTTTTAAAGTCTCTTCATCTCTTAAAGTTACTACTCTAAGATCATTAAGCCAATATCTCATATTCAATACTCCTTTATGTTTAGTATTTGTATGAGCTATCATACCTAACATAATATTTTTTCTATGGGCTCTTTGATTACCATATGATACTATTTTTTCATACCCTAAATCATTAGCTAGTCTGTCTACTACCTGTGCTCCACAATTATTTCTTTCAATCAAAGCTAGTGGAGATCCGTAATTTCTTAAAATAGAATGAACTTTATTAGTATACTCTAGAGGTGGTATTTTATTATTATGGTAAGTAGCTACTTGTCTTATATCAGTAGGGTCTGTAATATCTAAAATTTGCATTACAGCAGCATCACTCCCCACACCTTCTGATGTATCAACCCCAGCAACATATATTCTGGACGGGTCGGGCTCTTCCCATATTTTATAATTACCTTCATCAAGAGTAATTTTAGGTTCTACTATTTTAGCAGCTAGAAGTTCATATAGTTCATCATCAATAGAAGATTCTCCAAAGTTTACAAACTCACATTCAAACTCTTGTATCCAGGCATCGTATGAACCTATAGCATGCCTTGTTAAACGAGCCCATTCCTCATCTCTACCCGGGACTTCATTCCACATTATTTTATCATGCGCCCAGTTATTCTCTTTATCAACAGCGCCGGTGTATATTTTATGAAAAAGATTACCTGTACCATTAGCTGTTGAGCAGACAAATACTTTAGAATTTTTAGAAGAAGTAATAATAGGGAAGACTGATTTCCAAAACTCCTCTACTAAATGAGGTTCAATAAACGCCATCTCATCAATAACTAAACAATTTACAGACTGACCTCGAGCAGCAGTACCAGTTGTTGTGGTAATACCTATCCTACTACCATTTTCTAACGTCATGGAGGTTTTAGCATATTCTTTAACAGGTGGTTTCAGCCAGTTAGGCAACTCCTCATAAGCCATTCTCACTCTTTGAAATATTTCAATAGCAGTTGCTTCTTTGTTAGCAACTAAGAGTATACGTTGATCACTATTAAAGCATGCTTGCCAAAGAATATAGATAGTCATCATAGTAGACTTTCCTATTTGTCTAGAAGCCAATAAACAAAAAAAGCGATTATCTCTCATTTTTCTTAAAGCTCTCTTTTGAGCTTTATATAGCTTAATTTTTTCTTTACCCCTATCTAAGTTAATGATATGGAAGAAGTTTTCAGCAAAAAATAATATATTTTGTGAAGCTTTTTTTAACTGTTTAACTTGATCTTTGGTATACTCACCACGCCATTTAGTATTGGGTAAATTTGTGTTACCCATGTAATACATATTATTATTGTTGTTAGGCATTAAAAATATTTATCAAAAGTATAAATAATTACATGTCTAAAAATAACGACTTGTATAGCCTAGGAGAAGCTTATGGAAAAATCCTAGATGGTGTTAATGTAGTTGAAGAGCAAGTACCTGCTGGTGAAATTGGGGCAGCTGATTTAGTAACCAAGGATACTGGTCCAACTGAAAAAGGAGGATTCAAAGAAGCAGAAGTGGATATAACTAAAGCGGGTGATAAAGAAAACAAATATAATATAAAAGGACTTTCTTATGGGGATGATAATGACCCTGGTACAGAATATCAAGGACCAGAACCTACAGGTAAAGGAAATGCTTATTCTGGAATAGTAGGTAAATCTGAGGAGGATGAGGAGGAGTTAGAAGAAAATGAAGAAAATTCAGAAGAAACAGAGAAAATTGCGCGCGAGAGCCTAAATAATTTTATGGCTAAAAAATCTGTATTTGATCGACTTTATGATAAAGTAATGGTTAACGAAAACTATGGTGAAATGGAAGAAGGTGACGATTCCATGGAAGAACTTGATGCTCTTGGATTAGATGATGCTGATCCAGATGGAGCTGAAGGTGAAGTTACTATTACACTAGACAAGGACACCGCTAAAACACTACATGATCTGATTGCACAGCAATTAGAAGATGATGTTGACGACGTTGAAGACGGTGGTCCAGAAGAATTTGAAGATGAAGAAGTGGGTGAAAGTGAAGAAGCTCTTCCTGAAGAAGATGAGGAAGGCTATACACCAATGAACACTAATTATAACGATGGTAAAAATAACAAAGTCGGTAATTTGAAGGCGAAGGGTGCTGCTTCTGAAAAAGGAGCAGGTAAAAAAGGAGTTGATCCTGGTTCGCCAATGAATACAAGTTATAACGATGGAAAGAATAACAAAGTCGGTAGTCTAAAGCCTGGTCATAACGCGTTCGAATAAGATTAAAATTAAATAGAAGAAAAGCCTGCTGACTTAGGTCATCAGGCTTTTTTTATATAAATATAATTGCTGTGAAGTTCTATAACAAAACTCTAAATAAAAAGTTTTGGTCTGAAGATAAAAAATTTGACCCAGACATACGAAAGAAACTTTTAGCTATTACAGATGATTTTATAGATAAGTTAAATTTAGAAGATGTAACTATACATGACGTTACATTAACTGGTAGCAATAGTAACTATAATTACAATAAATTTTCAGATTTAGATGTTCATGTATTAATTGATTATAAGGATATTAATGAAGATGAAGATTTAGTTAAAAAGGCATTAGATGGTCAAAGATTTATGTGGAATCTTAGACATAATATAAGCTTAAAAGATCATGGAGTAGAAATGTATATGCAAGATAAGGATGAACCTCATGTTGCTTCAGGTCTATATTCATTAAAAGATAACAAATGGATAACTGAACCTAGCTATAACCCACCGTCTATTGATGAGAGAGATGTATATAAAAAAGCTAAAACATTTCAAAATGATGTAAAGATTTTAAAAGAAAAAGTAGATAAAGTTAAAGGTGTAACTGCAAAAGATTTACACGAAAAAGCTAATAATTTAAAAAAGAAAATTTCTAAAATGCGTAAGAGTGGCTTAGAGAGAGATGGTGAATTTAGCATAGAAAATTTAGCTTTTAAAATTTTACGCAATACCGATACAATAGGTGATTTAATTGATATAATTGCTCAGTCATATGATAAAATATACACTGAAAACTTTAAAACCTATTTTGAATACTATCAAGGAGAAAAGCTTTTAAAGTTTAATATTGGTAACAAAAATCCTAATAGGGTTGGGCTAACAAAAAAGCATTTAACTACTACAAAAAAAGATTATAACCATAAAAATCATCATGTAAAAAATTTAATGGGAGGTGCAGCTGCTCAAATAAAGCTTATGGGTATACCTATGTTTAAAATGTTAAATGATTATAATATGTCTTTTGAACCCGGTAAAACAAAAATGTTAGGTAATTCTGATGTTGTATGTAAGATGTATGAAGATGAAGAAGGTAATAAATGTGCTAATATAAGTAGGAGAAATGGGATGTAACGAAAACAGATTGAATTGTACTCCTGATGAAGTACTAGCTGCAACTGCTATAAAACAATGTAGTAAGTTAGTAGATCCATCTGTTCTACAAGCAGAGCAGTTAGTTTTTGATAAAGCATATGAAGATCTAATTAATAGTTTTGGAGTTGAAATAGCGTATTATGTTAACTCCTTTTCATTATTATCAGCTGATTTATTATACGGTGAACAACCAGCTTCAGTGTATCTAGGACCTACTAATTTAATGATGTACATTGAGCTATCTCAAGACGCTCTACAACTATCTAAATTTGGTTTTGATCCTGGTGATGAATTTACCGGTTACGTACATATTGATACATTTTCAGATGTTTTATCAGCTAATACTTACTATATTCCATCTAATCAAGGTTTGTTAAGTTCAGCATTAGATCCTAATATTGAAGGATTAACTACCCTAAACTGGGAGTCGAGATTAAGTTCTGTAGAACCTAAAGCTGGTGACCTAATTCAAGTTACTCCTTTAGGATGTGATAGGCCTGGAGATAGAGGAGCTAAAGTATATGAGATTACTGAAAAAATGGATGAAGATGTATCAGCTCTAAACCCTGTTTTAGGTCATTACGTTTTTAGAATAAGAGCTAAAAGATTTGATTTCTCCTTTCAAACTGATGCACCTAGAGAGCCAGTTGATAGTCAAGTATTTGAAAATACGTTCTCTGGTACTTTGTCAACTAACCTTTCTGGAGATGAAGTTTCAAGAGATAAAGGCTTTGATTGGGATATTGATGATGAAAGTAAAGAGACTGTTTTTGATATGAGTACTAATAATACCGACATTTACGGTGATTATTACTAAGAGGTAGATAAATATGTATAATGGCTGATCAAAATAAATCGTATGTTTCTAACGATGGAAGAGCATCTACTTTCGGTAGAAGTTTAGTTCAATACATACAAAATAGATTGCCTTACGCGGCAACCGGTGAAGATGATTCATTGAACCCTAAGTATAAAATTTTTAGAAATACGGGTATGAGAAGAGCTGATGCGCTCGCTAAAACATCAGTTTCCTCTTCTAACCCTTACAACGCAACTCCTATAGGTGATTTTGGAAAGGATAATTCTTTTGGAGATGTAATGTATGCAGCTTTATCTCCAGAAAAGCCAGGTAGATTAAAGGATTATAGAATAATGGCGGCTGCTAGTGAAGTAGCAGATGCTTTAGATGAAATTTGCGATGAAGTAATAAATGTAGATGACAATGGAGATGTATGTAAACTTTCTTATGATAACATAGATTTATCTGTAGATGAAAAAACTGAACTTGATAAAGAGTTTGGTAAGTTTACTGATTATTTTGATCTTAAAAATAAAGGCTGGACATTTTTTAGACAGCTATTAGTTGAAGGTGAAGTATACTTCGAACTTATAGTACATGAAAGTTATACTAATGAAGGTATATTAGGTGTTATTAATATACCAGCTGATATTGTAGATCCTGTTTATAACAACATACAAAATATGCTGGTAAAGGGATTTATCTATAAAAAGCCTATTTTTAGTCCATCTAATCCAACAAAAGTCGAAAAAACTGAAATGATTCCTATGGAAGAGAATCAAATTGTGTATGTTAATTCGGGAGTTTATAATGAAACTAAAAACTTTGTAATACCGTTTTTAGAAAATGCTAGAAGACCATATAGGCAGTTATCCTTAATTGAAGATGCTATAGTAATTTATAGATTAGTAAGAGCACCAGAAAGACTAGTATTTAACGTTGATGTAGGTAATATGGCTCCTCCTAAAGCAGAAGCTTATTTACGTAAATTAATTCAAAATTATTGGTCTAGAAAAACTTTTGATAGAGATCAAACTGATATTGCTAAAAAGTTTGAGCCTCAATCAATGTTAGATGCTTTTTGGTTTGCAAAAAGACAGGGCTCTGAAGGTACATCAGTAACCCAATTACCGGGTGGAGCAAATTTAGGTGAGTTGGCTGACCTAATGTACTTTATAAAGAAACTATATAGAGCTTTAAAAGTACCCGGTGCTAGATTAGATCCACAAGATCAAGCTTCTGCAGATGGGTCAACTATGCTCAGAGAAGAACTTAAATTTGCTAAATTCGTTATTAGACAGCAACAGAGATTTGCAGCAGGTATTAAGAGAGGGTTCTTTACCCATCTTAAGATGAAAGGTCTTATAGATAAGTATGATATTAAAGAAAACAATTTAGAAGTTACTTTTAATGTTCCTACTAATTTTTATGAACTAAGAGAAAATCAAAAATTAGAAATAAAAGCTTCTAACTATAATAACCTAGCTGGTAATGAGTTTGTTTCTGCAACATATGCTCAGAAAAAATACTTAGGTTGGAAAGATAAAGATATTCTCGCTAACAGAGAGTTCTTAAGAAAAGATGCTGAGATGCAATGGGAATTAGCACAGATTCAAAATGCAGGCCCTTCGTGGAAAGAACAAGCAGCTATAGCTGACCTTCAAGCTGATGTTGCCGGGGGCGAAGGGGCAGGTGTAGGAACTGGTGACGTTGGAGGAGCTGGTATACCGGAATTTGGTGGAGGTGAAGCTCAAGTTGATGAGCCTGCTGAAGCCCCAGCAGCACCTGAACCAGAAGGAGGAGCTGAACCTACCTAGAAGGGTTATTACTAAAGAATTGAGTTCTATAATATATCATAGAGCCAGCTGAACCATTAGCTGCTTTTTTAGCTGATACTTGATCACTATTAGTTAAACCTCTAATTGTTATTTCATGTAAATGATCAGCGGTAGACTTAAGTAACAATACACCTCTTGCTTCATCAGAATATTTTGCAAATTCCCCTGCTGTGTTTATTGCAGCATTATCTCCTGGACCAACAAAAATTAAGACGTTTTGATCAGCATGATTCCATATAGTAACTTCAGAACATGGTTGGGAGCTTAACTGAACTAGTGCCTGGCTACCAGGCATATGGTTATTAAAAGAAAAGCATTGGTTGGTATTAAAGTATTCACTAGTACCATTTTCATTACTAGTAGGTATATTATAGTTTGAAGCCATGTAATTATTTATTAGATGAATAAATATTTTCATGGCCTTAGCATGTGAAATTTCTCCACTATCAGCATTTCTCTCAACTAATCTTAATAATAAAATAGAAACGTATGATAGATTGGGAGATAGAATAAAAAGAGCTTTAGGTTATCCACTTGTATCTTTAGAAATTCATACAGATCAATTAAGAGAGAATATACAAATTGCTTCAGAATATTTTACTAAGTATGCTGGTTTTACAAGAGAGTTTTTAATATTCGACTCAGATATGTATGAGACTAATAAAGGTATAAGATTAGATTTCTTATATACTTTAGCTAATACAGATTTAGATTCAAATTCAAAAAAACAAGCAGGTACTAATCCATTAGGCCCGGGCCCTGAATTTTATGGAGAATCACCTGATAGTGTTTATGTTGCAACCTCAACTTTAAGTGCAAGTGTGTTTGAAAGTATATCATTTGCTACTGAACCCACTTTATCAGGTTCATTATCAGCTGATTTCGGTACAAATATAGATAAAGGAGAAATAATTGATCAAACTATTTTTTCTGCTATAACCTCTTTAAGCTCTTCTACTGGTGCTAATTACGGTACGTCATTAAGCGGTCATTTTGATAAAACTGTAAAACATACGTATTCAGTAGCTGGGTCAGCTACTGATACAACATTCTTTCAAAATGTTTTTGACTACGATATAATGGATTATAGAAAAGTAGTAGATGTAGTTGACTTCGAAGAGGGGTCTTCTGAGGGAATCAATACGTTATTTACATTAGAGCAAACGTTAGCTCAGCAAACTTATTTCAGTTACGCGCTTGGAAATTACGGTTTCGATTTACTTTCATGGTATACTATGAAAGAGTTCTTGGATATGAGAGAACATGTACTTGCTACGCGTAGAGATGTACAATTTGATCCACGGACCCAATACCTAAGAATGTACCCCCAGCCTGGTACTTCTAGATTTTACGGTGTGGTATCTTGTTACCTGGAACGTCCATTAAGAGACGTAATCAAAGAACAGTGGGTTTATGAATATGCACTAGCTTTAAGTATGATTACTATAGGCAGGGTAAGAGGTAAATTTGGTAATGTCAATCTATTAGGTGGTGGTGCTTTAAATTATGATTTAATACAAGAAGGTACAACTAAAAAGGCAGAATTAGAGCAAAAACTTCTAGAAGGTTCTTCACCTGGTTTAGGTGACGGTGAACCTCCTATTTTCTTTGTAGGATAATGAGAAAGAAAAAAAATTGGAGACAGGGAATTTTTGTTCCAAAAAATAAAAAAAAGTTTATAGGTGAAAGGGCAGTATATCGCTCAGGCCTAGAACTTAAATTTTTTAGATTTTGTGATCAAAGTAAAAATGTAGTTCGATGGGGAAGTGAAAATGTAGTCATTCCATACCGCAATCCATTGGATGATAGACTACATAGATATTATGTTGATAATTATGTAGTTATAAAAGAAAAGGATGTACTAAAAAAATATTGTGTTGAAATAAAACCTTCAATGCAAACTAAAAAACCTAACACTAAGTACCGTAAAAAGTCCCATCTTATTTACGAGCAAAAAATGTATATAACTAACCAAGCTAAGTGGAAAGCTGCTAGAGAATATTGTAAAAAAAGAGGTTATAGCTTTATTATATTAACAGAGAAGGAGCTTTTTAGTCGCTAAGGCATAAATAACTTATATGGCTTTAAAATTAAATCTCGTTGTAGAAAAACCTGATATTGCAGATGAGTTCGAATACATTGAAGAAGAAACAAATAAAGATGCTCCGTCTAATCTCTATATTAAAGGTCCTTATATGATGGCTGAAGGTGTTAATAGAAATAATCGATTATATCCTATTAATGAATTAAAAAGAGAGGTTAAACGTTATAATGAGGAGATGGTAATACCAGGTAGGGCTATGGGCGAGCTTAATCATCCTACATCAGCAGATGTTGATCTAGAAAGAGCATGTCATATGGTAACTGAGATTACTCAAGATGGAAACGTATTTTATGGAAAGTCAAAAGTTTTAACAACTCCATGTGGCCAAATAGTAAGGTCGTTAATAAATGATGGAGTAAAAGTAGGTATGTCATCAAGAGCATTAGGTACATTAGAAGAGAGTTCTGACCATAACGTAGTAAAAAATATGAAGTTGGTAGCTATTGATTGTGTTGCTGATCCTTCCTACCCTAAAGCATTTGTGAATGGTATTTTAGAATCTAAACAATGGGTATTAGCAGAAGATGGAAAGTTTGAAGAACATTATGATAATTTTGCAGCTAGCCTAGTAAATATGCCTAAAAAAGAAGTAGAATCATTTTTAACTAACAGAATTTTAAGCTTTATTAAAAATCTGTAATAAATATTATTATGTCTGATAAAACCAATATTGCTAAGTTTATAGAGCGACTTTCTTCTAAAAATTATGCTGCAGCGCATAAATATTTAAAGCAAGTTGTTGAAGACAAAATTTTAAAACGTATCAACAAAGCAACAGAAAAACCACTCTTTTAATTATGAACCAAGAATTATTACCTGAAAGCTTAAAGGAAGTATTAACAGAAGAAAATGTTAGTGCTATTGAAACAGCTATTAAAGAAAAAGTAGAACTAACAGTTGAAGCAGCATTAGCAGATCAAGATGAATTATATTCTGAAAAACTTGAAGAATTAGTTTCAGCTATTGATAAAGATCATACTTCTAAATTAAAAAGAGTGGTAGAAGCAGTTGATACTAATAATGCTAATAAATTAGTTAAGGTGGTTAAAAAATATGAGAAGGATTTAAATGAGAGTGCTAGTGAGTTTAAAGAAACTTTAGTTGAGTCTATTTCAGAGTATCTTGAAGAGTATATTGATGAAAGTATTCCTCAAAAAGCTATTGAAGAAGCAACTCAAAATAGAACCGCTACAGAAGTTCTTAGTAACTTAAGAAAGGTACTTGCAGTAGACTCCTCTTTGATGTCGGAGTCAGTTAAAGCAGCTGTAGTTGACGGTAAGACTCAGATCGATGAACTTAATGCAAGAGTAGAAGAGCTTGAAAAAGAGAATATATCTCTTAAAGAAGGTTTCATGGAAACTAAAGCAAACCTGTTTTTAGAGCAAAAAACTGCTAAGTTACCTCAAAAGAAAAAAGAATACTTAGTAAAAGTTTTAGGAGATAAATCACCATCATTTATTGAAGAGAATTTTGAATACACTGCAAGACTTTTTGATAAAAAGGAGCAAGAAAGGATAGATGTTATAAAAGAAGAAGCTTTCGATAATCGTCAAGTCAAAGCTGATGCTCCTGTTGAAACTATTTCGGAAGAGAAAAAAGAAGTGCGCAATCCATATTTGCAAGAATTAAAGCGCATGAAATAATTTATCGCCCCGAACAATGAGGTGTTAGACACCTGAGTAGCATGGGTTTTACCCATGAGGTTACAATAAGAAAGGAAACGATTATGAACAAACCACAATCATTTATCGATAGAGATAGAGCCGATGCACTGCTTGAAAAGTGGGCACCTGTTCTTGACTATACTTCTGATAGTATTAAGCCTATTGAAGACGATCACACTCGTTTAAATACAGCAGTTCTCTTGGAAAACCAGGAGAGATGGTGTATTGAGGAAGATAACTCTGCAGGTCAGGGTGGAGCTCTCGGTAGTGGTCCTACTATGGGATCTGTTTACAATCCTAACGATGGCGGCGGAGCCGGCCTCGGAAGGGCTGATTCACACGAC
>CEPF01011484.1_pt1 | contig 11689 bp, 18 predicted proteins | sample 530441 | NCBI WGS metagenome assembly CEPF01 (sample SAMEA2620094, study PRJEB7988) | marine metagenome | biome: marine biome (ENVO:00000447); feature: deep chlorophyll maximum layer (ENVO:xxxxxxxx); material: "saline water (ENVO:00002010), including plankton (ENVO:xxxxxxxx)" | depth 25 m
TTTTTCTTGATCATGGCTTCAACTTACATCACCAAAGCCCAGCGCAAAATCTTGATCGACTCTTATATAGAGTGCGCTGACGAGATGGGTCTTGATGACCTGGATGAAACTCAAGCAAGACTTGAGAAGCTAAGCAACACAAAGCTCATCGCAGAATGTGTTGCATTTGTGCCTGATTGCATGGAGGAAATTTGATCATGATTATTGAATTAAACAACGACGAGATCGAACTTCTTTATTACTGTCTGGAACAACAGGAGTATGAATTCAACTTTGACGAACAAACATTGTGTAATCAAATGATTTGTAAGTTTCAAACTGCTCAAGCAAACTCGACTGAATCATGAACATCCAACTGAACTACGATCAGATTCTGACTGTTACTCTTCCTGATGGTCAGACTGTCGAGATTGACGCTCGATCCCGTGCCGAAACTGACATTTATGTCAACAATCCGCATGGTGATTGCTATGAGTCACTAAGCTTTGCAGAGTGGCAAGACGATCAACCTGATCCCTCTCTGTCTGCCACTGAACGTAACCCTAACCTCCGCTGATCATGACTCCTGAACAACGCAACCAGCTGATCAAGGACTACTGCTATGCAGCTGTGATGGATTTATCTGTCAACGAACTGTGCGAATTTGTCGTTGAGCTGATGATTGATGGCTTTGCTGAAACCTCAGATGCAGATCTGATCAAGCAAGTGAAAGCAAACTATCCCGAAGTTTTCGAGGACAATGATGATGACGATGCTGATGTTGGCTCTGTTGTAATTAAATCTAAGCCTGCACCTGTTTCAAAATCTGCACCACCTTGGGCACCTAAAGGATTCAAGAATTGACCATGGATTTACAACAACGTTACCAAGAGTATTTAAGTGACTTTGATCCCACGCCTCAGTATCTCTACGACGAACCTTATTCGCCGCTTGAGTATGAAGAATGGGTCGAAGAATCACACCCTGAGATGCTCACACAGTTGACTTATTCGCAACTGAATGATGCACACCATCAAACGTTAGTTGCTGATGCACACACTCCCATGTGGTGCAGATACTTCTACGCTTACCTGGAATTTATCACGGACAATGATCATGACTGACAAGAATTCTCCGCTGACTGTGGATGAGATCAGCAAAGCTGCTGATGAATTCTTTCCTCTCTTCAATGAGATTCTGACTCGTATGCCAGACGGTTCAAAGATCGAAGACACTCTCAAAGTTATGGAGAATGTCGCTCGTGTTGCACAGCGCAATCGTGCTGAGGAACGTGAGAAGTTTGGCTTTAACAAACTGAACGGAGGTAATGCTGATGGCTAAGAGAATCAAACGCATCATTATCACTCGCACGATTGTTTACGACCGTGTTGTATTTGATCAGAAGCAAGGTATCACCGACGACGAACAGTTTGTTCGATGGGTGAACGACGTTGCTGATGATGATTTCAAGTATCCATCTAATTTCACAGAAGACTTTTCACTTCAACAATCAAATGGCTAAACCAAACGGCTACGTTCTTCAGCGTGGTTTCTCTCCTATTGACGGGAAACCTTTCGTGGTGATCATGACCATGAACAGCAACAATCGCAAGACCGGGAAGATGCTTCAGGTCTGGATTCTTAACGAGAGTGTGAATCCTGTGGAAGCTATCGCAACAGGAGCAGACTACACAATCTGCGGAGATTGCCCACACCGCAAGCAATCTGACGGTTCACGCTCTTGTTATGTAAATGTGGGTCAGGCCCCAAACAGTATCTGGAAAGCTTACAAACGTGGTAGCTACGGCAACTTGTCCGACCTTGATCTGGCTGACATCAAAGGCAAGCGCATCAGGTGGGGAGCTTACGGCGATCCATCCATCATCGATCGCTACTTAGTTAAAGCACTCAATAAACATGCTGCTGGTCACACTGGTTACACACATCAGTGGAGACAACCATGGGCACAATGGTGCAAAGGTTTGTTTCAAGCATCGTGTGATGGCATGGCTGACTACTTAGATGCAACAGCTCACGGCTGGAAAACATTTGCTGTGATCCCGCAAGGTGGTGAGGCATACAGTGGTAAACTCTGCCCTGCCACGGCTGACAACAGTCAGGCAACTTGTGCGACATGTAAGCTCTGCGATGGTGCCAAGACTGACATCTTCGTAGAGGCTCACGGGACTGGCGCTAAGTACGTCTAACCGTAGATCTCATTACTCTCTTCTCTCTAGTATTAACTTGGTTCAATTATGGGAATGATCATGGATCTTTCTACAACAGAAGCTAACTTTCTTGCACATGCTGTTGAAGTTTGGTCGGGTGTCCAGCCAGGAGAGAAGGACGGCAAGCTAACCTACATCGACACGAAGGACGAGAAGATCTTGCTCACCAGTGACGAGATCGAATCCCTTTACAAACGACTCGAATTCAGGAGCTGCACTTGAAACGCAACCACAGAGCTAAGACGGTTCTTTATATCCAGAAGCGCAGTTTTAACTCAGCAGGCAGGGTTCAAATTGAAACTGTCGCTGAGTGCAAAACTAACAAGGAGGCCATCAAACTTATCAACAAATTCTCCTCTGAGGATCCCAACGCAAAGTATTACACAATGCACCGTCCTTGTGACGCGTACATAAATCAAACCAACACCTAATTTCAAATGGCTAAAACTTACAAACTTCCGATGTCTCGTGAAGACTGGCAGTGTTACTTAGACACACCGCAAGAAGTTGTTGATCTGATCAACACCAGCTGCCAGCGAGCACTCAAAGCATCACAAGATCCGCACACAGGTCTACGCCGTGTTTACATGGTTCTGAATGACTTCGTGGAGTTCGGTCTGCGAGACACAGAGTGTGACCACGTTGCTGTTGCTGTGGTTAACGCACACTTCAAAGATCAACCTGACGTCAACAGGTATTCAGTTGGTTTCGTTTGAACATCATCACTTGACACCATCTGCATTTTGCTTTTATATTGCCAACGTTGGCACAATCCCATCAAAACAACATGACCTTACGCTCCTGGCGCATCAGTGAGAACAACTTCGTGACGACTGACATCTACAAGTCACCACGCTTGCGTCACACTCTCGCTCGTTTCATTGCACGTTTGCTCCGTATCTAATCATGAAACTAACTAAGTACGACATCAACTTGCTCATTCAGAAACTTGATGATGATCTTGATGAACTGAGGAAAGGTAACTGGTGGTCAGTTGCTGCTGCTCAGGCACAGATCGTTGAGATTCAAAGCAAGTTGTACAACCATCTCGTGGAAGTTTTGGAGGAGGATCCAGGCGAATGACAACTAAGATCGACGAGAAACTCTCAAATGCAATTCTCACAGGGTGTGATCTCAAGGCCAGCAAGTACCGAGTGGATCACTTTAAGTTCCCTTGGCTACCTGAGACTGAGATACAATCTCGCATCGACATCTACTTCCAAGACAAACGCATCGTTGAGATAACTGACGAACACGTCAGGATGAATCACCAGGGCTTTAACACTCAAGCTTTTGCATCTCGCTTGCGGTGCATTTTCAAAACGGCTTGTGACAATCTCCACGACATCCAATATGGAAACGGGAGGATCTATGTTAGAACACCGAGTGATGTAGAAGGTATTCAATACAACTTCTACTTACTTGATCAAGATCCAAACTGGGTCACAGTCAGACGCCCTTCACACAAAGAATCTAATGTCAACGACTGATGAGGTTTACACAGAGGCAATTCTGTTCATGCTCGATAGCATCGCGCCTACCGAACGCTTGAACATCAAGAATGATCTGAAGCTTAAGCTCGAACGAGCATACGAACTACAGCCTTCAACCCTTGCTGGACTGAAGGCTCTAGAACGTATTCTTTTGGCGTCAGACTTCTCACGCCAGCTCAGTGGTTAACTTCACGTAAGGGACACCGCGATAGACGAGAACTTGTTCTTTGACCACAGCGTTCTCCATCATCATGCGGTCGAGTTGGTTTTTCACTTCAGCGCGATGGGCACGAGCCTTGTTGCGGTTGAGGTGAAGCAGGAAAGCAGCGTTCATGACGTTTGCAAACTGTAGTAATTGCTACTTTAACACTGCACATTCTTCTTTGTAGTTCACTCTGTAACACAAATGAACAACCAAAACCTATCACCATTTTTCACGTTTGGTCTCGCGGGACTGGCAGGATTTGTCCTTTGCATGGCAACCACGCGGATCATGGTTGAAGTAGCAAACTCGAAAGCTCGACAAGAATGTCGGGTCAACCATCATCGCAGATACATTTACATGCACACTGTCGTCGGTGACACCTGGCACTGCGTACCTGCTCACTTCTTCCATCAAGAATGATGAAATTGTCTCAACTCATGCGAATTGTTGACGAGCACAAACTTACACCGTCTGCGATGCGTTTGTTCTTTCTTGTCTGTGAAGAATATCCTGTGGGTGTTGACCAGTCTCAAGTTGCTAAATACCCTCCCACGCTCGGTATGTCTGCATCTTCAATTGGACGACACCTTCGCAAGTTCGAAGAGCTGGGTTGGCTGAAACGGTCTCTCGTAGATAAGAAATCATTTCAAATTGATCTAACTCATCGAGGTTTAACTCTGTGGCATCAATTCTCAGACTATAGTGTTCCCGAGATCACCCACGCTCACATAAATGATCCTGCCTGATTTCGAAATTGCTCGTATGTGTTTGGGCGGATTAGTAACTCCTTTTGACTCGACACTAATCAACCCGGCATCACTCGATGTTCGTCTGGGCGACAAGGTTTTACTCGAAGTCGAAGATCAAAGAAACTTCAGAGCATTTGATATCTCTATTTACAACCGAGACACACCCTTTTTACTTGATCCAGGAGAGTTTATTTTGGCTCACACTCTTGAAACTTTTAACGTCCCTGATGACGTAGCGGGTCAGTTTGCACTCAAAAGCTCAGTTGCGAGGAGCGGAATCGAACATTTGATGGCCGGTTATATAGATCCTGGATTTAACAATAGTGTTCTTACGCTTGAGTTAAAGAACGCAAGAAGAAGTCATCCAGTGTTCTTGTGGCCTGGGATGCGGATTGGTCAAATCATTTGGCAAAGAATGGCAGCGACACCGACAACAAGTTACCGAGAGTCAGGTAGGTACAACGGAGACAAGTCAGTCACAGCATCAAAAGGACTTCTATAGGAGTCTCGTGCGAACGACGGACGGTCTTGAGGTATTTAATAGACCTCAGCTTATTTAACTAACGTAAACAAACGTCAATCGATGGTAAACAATCTCTTGTATAGAAAAGTTTTTTTATTAACACTTTTGAGTTTGGTATCTCATCACGGTATCCGTAGTTACATCCTGTAAAATGCTTGACACCAGCTAACTCCTGGCATACACTGCTCTCAGTGACAAACCAAGTCACTCAAATGTACATCAACAGTCTTTTGTATGAAACTCTCTGAACTCATCAACCGAGGTCACGACACTGCTCTTAAGTGGAGCGAGTGCGACGAAGCATTGGTGGCCGTAAACGAAACTTTCGGTGAGCCCTACGAGTCAGCTCGCAAAGCTCTTCACAACGATCTTTTGGTTGCCACGTCGCGTGAGATTCCTCTCGATACTTTCAAAGGAGATAACAATCCGCTTCGCTTTGAAGACCTCAAAGTGCTTGTGGTTGTAAAACCTTCGCTCGTACCCGCACCAGATAAGAAACTCGAAAACATCGACACAAGAATCGAAAGGCTCGAACAAGAGTTGAAACTCGCTCGAACCGAGCGCAAGTCGATCATCGAGAAGCTCAAGATCAAAGATCATGAGTTTGTTATCAGTCAAATCAGCACACAATTCCGCCACATCAAATGAACCAAGATCAAGTTTTCATTCTTCACTGCTCGATCAGCGCAAGTGTTCGGCAGAGTGTACAGATTGCTTTCGAAGACTACAAACTTCCTCAGGATGTTGTAGAGACACTTCGGGAAGCTAACTCAATCTCGATTCGACCCAACCTTTCTCAAGCACTTAAGAAATCACTTGATGAGCTTCGGCTCATGCAAAGATATCTTTACGACCGATGCACTATTCACCACGGTGATGTTCACTTTCTCCACGCTGATTATTTCGACGAAGCAAAGCAACGCATCGAAGAAATCAAGGAGCATGCATCAACTTCTAATGCCAAACTTCGTGAAGCGTGGGCTGAAGAACTAGAGAAGTGGAAACAAACAGTTGATAACTTCTTCTCTCCTTTATTTACAGACGAAGAACAGTTAGCGTTGGTAAGAGAAGCGTATCTACGCATCTTCCCGACACAGAAAGAATACAGTAATCCTATTTCTGTAAACGTCGTTGGTCCTTACCCAGCTGTTATTGAACGTTGTGATGACCCGCAAGATGTTCAACAGATTATCGCCAACGAAGCTTCGATAAATACTGAGCAGGTTCTCAAAGCCGCCCGAGAGGGAGCAGTTGATTCGAGTCTGGGTAAAATCGCAGAGCTTCTGGACGATTTGGATGCACGCCCTGCAAACAAAGTAGGAGAGCGAGTGCTTAGCGATAACCCTAAGAAGCGGGGTACGTGGCAAATAATCGCACAAGAGATATCTCTTGCTGCTAAACACAATCCAATGCTCGTGGACATGGCGAAGCTTTGTGAAGACCTTCTCAAAGTTGGAGAACTTATGCGCGATCCGTCGTCTGGTTCAGTCAGAGCTGCTGCGTTTCAACGTTATACAGATGTCAGGCAAGACATCGCAGATGAAGCTAAGAACCTTATGCTCAAGGCTTCGTCATCTAAGGGTCTTGAACAACTTCAAAAATCCGTTGCTTTGACTGGAACTTACCAGTCACTGATTGGAGACCTCGCTGGTTGTCAGACAGAAGAAGAGTTAACTCTTCTGAAAGATAAGATTGACACAGAAACATCTATCTACAAACACCGTGCGAAACATCTTTCGAGGCTTCTTCAGAAGGTTGAGGAACGAATGGCTTTATCTGACGCTATCGCCGACGCTACTGTTTCTCTACAGGAAGCCATCGACGAAAACAAATCGTTCGAGGTAGATTTCTGAGTCGACTTAGCTAAGTCGACTAAGCTCACCTGAAACTAATCACCCTTCATCAATCAAATGAACAACACTTTGTTTACCAACTTCCAGAGCTTTCGTGCCTCACTGAACGGATCGTTCCTTGACAGATCAGATGTTATCGACGGTCTACTGACAAGCCTCATAACTAAACAGAATGCATTTTTGTTTGGTCCGCCAGGAACAGGTAAGTCTGAGCTGGTTCGTGCAATTACTGGTGGCTTCGACGGATCAAAGTATTTCGGGTATTTGCTGAGCCCAACCACAGATCCATCAGAACTGTATGGTCCTGTCGCTGTCAGCAAACTTCTCAAAGACGAGTACACCCGCGATGTTTCTGGTTATCTGCCAGATTGCAACGTTGCTTTTCTTGATGAGTTGTTCAGAGGTTCTTCAGCTGTCTTAAATTCCCTGCTGCAGATCCTGAACGAAAGAACATTTAATAACGGCAAGCAAGCTATCGACACTGAGATACAGTCGATCGTCGCTGCGACTAACTCGTTCCCAACTGAAGAAGCACTTCAGGCATTTTGTGATCGCTTCTTGTTTCGTCCAACAATTACTGGGTTGAAATCACCTACACATAAACGAACGCTCATGCGTTGGGCGGTGGCTCAGGACAACGAAAATAGTCGCCCTGAAGTTCAGTCAACTTTGACTTACAAAGATCTGGTTGAGCTTCAGAAACAAGCTGCGAAAACAACTGTGCCTGATGCTTTCATCGATCAGTTTGCAGAAATCCTCGACATGTTGGAGTCACGAGGTATCTCAGTGTCTGATCGTCGACGAGTTCAAATTCTTTCTTTTATGAAAGGTTGGGCTGTCGTTCAGGGTGAGACAGAGGTCCACGCTGCCATGCTTCATCAGACCTTAAAACATATTATTTACACCAACCCTGACGAAATTGAAGACATCAATGAGGTCGTTAAACAAGTTGTTCCAACTGCGGAAGAGTTTATGGCTGGTGTTAAAAGAGCAGCTCAAAATACCATGCGTAGATTCGAATCGACTAAACAATCGATCAACGACAGAACTGCCAGTGTCGGTGATTTAAACCGAGCAGTCACAGAGTTCGGAGACATGCTTCGCGAGTTAAAGTTACTGAACCAAAAAGCAGAAGAAGAGTTAGATAACGGCAACCTTAAATTCACCGCAGCTGCACGCCTTAAGTTCACCAAAATTATTCGTGAACTTGACGTCAATATCAGCACCATCACCACCACCATCTCACGTTTCAAAAACGATTGAACATGCAAAACGAAACTATTCGCCTCAACACTGAGCCTCCTCTTGTTCTGAAAGTCGGGGCCATGACTGATTTTCTTTGGCCCTCTTTTGTTCGTGAGATGAAACCTCGCGTTCAATATCTGGCTGATCGGTTTGACATCAAACGTCTCTCACGTTTTGGAAAAGAACTGTTCGAGTTCCTCTACATGGGTGGAGACGTTGATCCTGTAGTGAGTCTCGACGCGGTAGAAGAATATTTTCGGGCTAAACAAGATGGACAAAGCGTTGAGTACCCACGCGGGTACAAACCTGAAAATGCACTGTGGCATTTGATTCTGGAGGATGTAATGAACAGTCCTGTGTATCACACAATGCAACGACACTGCCTTGGTGATCACTTCAACTCAGGTAACAACGCAGTCAATATATTGAATGAGCTTGGTCAAGTAGTAGAAAATATGCTTGGCGAAGACACGGTTCTTACAGATGCTTTGGCTGAAAAAGGAGAGCAGCTGGAGCAGATTCGCTCTCAGTTCGTTGACGCTATGCAACAGGGTGACAGCAAGTCTGCTGCAGAGTTGAGAGCAAAAGGCAAGCAAATCGGTGAAGAAATGGAGGAGATTCTCAACGCTCTTCACAAAGGCAAGCAGGCAAGTATCCAGAAGGGTATCGAGAAAGCTCACGAGGATGCTGTTGACCAGCAAAACGCAATGTCGAAGCTGGCAGGCAATGGTGATGGTTTTGGTCATAAGCTCGACAACATCGATGACAAGATAAAACTTGCCAAGAAACTTCAAAGCAGCCGATTCTTACAGCTGTTTATCGATCGTCTTGGCGCTTTTAAAGCTGCTTGGACTCAACGCAAAAGGGAAAGAACAGTCAAATCTAATTATTCAAATATTGTTGGGGCTGAACTTTCCAACAACATCACTAAAACATTTCCGTCTGAGCTTGCGTTAGCAGCCACGGATGAAGGTAAGGCTCTTTTCGCCCTGAAGTATGCACAGAAAACAATGCTGTGCAAAGACTTCGAAGCGAAGAGTAAAAATGTCCAGCAAGGTCCTGTCGTTATGTACGTTGACGTAAGTGGATCTATGCACGGTGATGACGAACTGTGGTCTAAAGCTCTCACTTACTGCGTGGTTGAAGAATGCACTAACAACAATCGTCCAATTTACGTGCGTCTTTTCAACAGTACTATTGCAGACTCAATCGATATCAAACCAAATACAAAAGACAGCGACGACCTTTTGAAATTTATTATGAAATGGGGCACATCAGGTGGCACTTCTTTCAATCGAGTGATGGTAGACGCTCGACAACTGAAACCAGAGATGACCAAAGCCGACATTCTCATCATTACCGATGGGGAGTGCGAGGTCGAAGACAGACATGTGCGAGAGTTCAACAAATTTGTGGACTCTCATAAAATCGATGTGCGTGGTTTTTGTATTGGTAAGAAGTCAGAGTCGATGGAAAAGTTCTGTGATGAAGTCGTTCTTGTAAACACTTCTAACGACACAGAGATGTCTGAGATATTTCAGAAGGCAATCGGATAAAACGATGTATGCTTTAAATAGTTCTCACTTTCTAAAAGTGAACAGTCTCACAAAAAATTACCAGTGGATAAACGAGCTTGGTAATAAGTATGGAGACTATGCGTGTGACAGTGAACTAAAAGGTTGGCTAACAATCTGTTTGCTGAGCGATGAATTTGATGTGATGAGTATGTCCTTCGAGAGTTTCATCGTCACTTATGTTTCATCGTCTGAGTTGTTTAATGTGATAAACCTTACTACAGAGGACATTACAGATAAGGAGAAGACAGTACTGATTGATAAACACATCATTAAAAATTTCGGAGTGTCTAACCTCAAGGAGTTACGTAAAAGCACTCTGTGCTCTACATGCGATATATGCACATTAATAGACGATATTGAGAGTGACATACGAGGTTGCTTTGTAGTTGACGGAATGTTCAAGAACCGTAAGCTGACTGGCAGTTGAACTTTTTTTCAATGAATGTCCAATTCAATCTGAATGGAATCAGTTTGAAACAATCTGAAGCTGAGACACTGCTTGCCACAGCAGGTACTCCTTCAATCCAGCTTGACATCGGCAAGTACTTGAGCAAAGGGCAAGTAAGCGTTAAGAAGCTATTCGATCTAAGCATTGAAAAGCAACGTCCTGAACTCGCTGCTCTTGCGGCCAAGCTTGCGATCCAAGCTCCCGCACATCAGCAAGACTTTCCAGAACCTAAAGCACGTCAGCGCAGAAAAGGAATTCGACGTCTTCATGAAATTGAGGCTACGGATGCTCCGGCGATCGAGTGTCTTGACTATCTCCTAACTCATAAGAAGCTTGGCTCGATCGGAGCGGCGATGATTATTGAGGCTGTAGGGAGCGGACGACCAACAACTCTGCGCGACATTGCGGTCATGCAAGTAAACAAAGCGTGGAACAAAGGAATTACTGAGCACTCCACGATCTTTAGAGGCTTCGAGGACGACGGTAAATCTTTTGTCCCGATTGTGACCCGTGCAGAAAAGGGAGGTACTACTTTTCACGCCTCTCCGTTGTACAACGCTTTGCGAGAAGGGTTGAAGTACCTAGTGAAGAATGGCCTCGCTGAGGCGACGGCAAAAACGAGCTGGGGCTCTGACGACAAGGAGCTTACCGAGAACGAGAAACAGCTTTGTAGAACCGTCTACGAAGTCAACCTCAGCAGCAAAGGAAAGGAGCTTAATGAGATCTGGGGAGACGCTGAGAAGTTTATTTACTCTTATTGGGAAGAGCGAGTGGTCTGACAAAAGCGGACTAACATTCAGGGGCTGCGACGGAAGCAGCCCTTTTTTAATGCCATGCAACTTCGCTACATAACCACGCGGGACCAGCTCGAACAAGCCTTCACAGAGTTGTGGACAATCCCCAAGCTTTGCTTAGACACGGAAACTACAGGACTAGACGCAAGAGTTTGTGACGTTCGTCTTCTTCAACTTTGTACGACCCAGGCAGATGTAGAAGACCGTGTGGTTTATGTTATTGATTTATTCAAATGCAAAGACATCGATGGTTTGAAAGCGTTGATCGAATCACGCGAAATGATTCTGGGACACAACCTGAACTTTGATCTCCAGTTCTTACTTCAATTAGGTATCGACTTTAAACACAAAATATTTGACACATTTATAGCCGAACGTTGTTTAGTAGCTGGTTCCAAAGAAAAGAAAGTGTCTCCGAAAACTGAGAAGGTTTTCTTCGGGGAAATCAGCTGTTCCCTCAAGGCAGTTGTTGATAGGAGATTGAATTTAGAAATCTCAAAAGAACAACAAGTTTCGGACTGGAGCAAGCTTGACTTAGATATCGAACAGATCGAATACGCAGCAAAGGACGTAGATATCCTCCCACAGGTTGCGA
>CEPF01002621.1_pt1 | contig 11570 bp, 8 predicted proteins | sample 530441 | NCBI WGS metagenome assembly CEPF01 (sample SAMEA2620094, study PRJEB7988) | marine metagenome | biome: marine biome (ENVO:00000447); feature: deep chlorophyll maximum layer (ENVO:xxxxxxxx); material: "saline water (ENVO:00002010), including plankton (ENVO:xxxxxxxx)" | depth 25 m
AGCTTTCTCAATAGCCTTTGGTGTATTAGGTACTCCTAACACATCCGCTATCATGTTTGCAGCCATACCACCCATTGGACCGCCTAGAGCAGTACCTATTGTAGGTGCAACCGCTCCTACTAGATTCTTTAACATATCTTTCATGCTTCTTCGTCCTTATATATAACTTCCATTAAGTCTTCAAACATATTTCTAAAATCGTCTAGACTCATGAAGGGCATATCTTGTTTTATTTGATGTAGACAATATTGCCTATAGCATCCTTCTAGTTGATCCTCTAAGTACAATATCATTATACGGTCCTTATTTTAATTTGTCAATAGCTGTAACAAAATCTTCTACTCTAACTGGTGTTTGTTCTTTCCATTTAGATTGTCCATCCTTTCCAGAGCCTGTTGAGACTTGTTTTATAGCCTCATCGTAGTCTTTACTAGCCAAGGCTCTATAGGCTGACGGGAACTTATCCATCCATCTAGTGCCTAGTTGAAAGTTTACTGAGCCTAGTGCAATTATAAAGTCTGTATCTTCTATCCCAAGGTCTTGAATCTGTTGTGCTGCAGCCTCCCATGCTTTCACAGCATCTTGTTCTAACCATGCATTTCTTTGTTCTTCGGAAACCTGATCACCTACTTGGTATACTTGACGTTCTCTTTCTGTCAAGAGATGTCCAACACCACAGGTAGGTTTGCCTAGTGTATCAAGGTATACGCATTCTTCGTTACCTTCTCTAAGTTCAAGGTGTTCTAAGTAGTCGTTGTATTTCATGATCCTAACATTTTGTAAATTAAATGTTCTTCAATTTCATCGGTAGCTAAACCACCATCATTAAAGTTAAATTTCTTACCCTCACCTTTTTTGAAAAATCTATCTATTTCAAACTGTTTGTCTGTTGGTTTAGTTTTTTTAATATTTTTTGCAAGAACTAATGGACCAATCTGTATTACTTCAGATGCAGAAACTACCGGATCACCTGTTGCTTTTTCATAAAAGTAACTGTGTCTATATGGGTTAAAACCAACCTGTGTCCACTCAGGATCATTTAAAAGTTCTTTAGCTTTTTTGTTTAAAAATTCAGGATCGTGTTTTTTCCACTTACCAAACATTCTTCCTATAGTACTTTTAGGTTTACTCGTAGCAATATTAAAAGCAGCTAATGGACTAGTTCCAAACTCAACATCTTTTATCCACCCCGTTTGAGAATATGCTTTAGCTTTACCTGATGTTTTTGTACCGTCATGTATAGAAACTATCCAAGTATCATAGCTATTATAAGCAGGTATATCTAAACGTAAACCGACTAATTCATTCTGTTTTAGTTTAGTATTAACATTTAAAATACCTTTCTCTACTTGATCTGATTTTAAAGCTGCAGCTATTTCAACATTTGTAGGCATGGGAGGAACTTCTTTTGCAAGCTTTATAGGCATCTGTTCTCTAACAACTCTAATATATTCATCTTGGTTTATATCACCTTCTTTTAATTTATTTGCAGCAGCAACAACTTCGTTATTACGCTCAACTCTTTGAGGTAAGCCTGACTGTTCTTCTTTTATTTTAACTTCAATATCTTTATCGGCTCTCCATTTTGTTATAAATTTTTCATCAATACCTAACTCATCATAAGCATTTTTTATTATTTTGGATAATGGACCGCCTATACCTAAAGCAACTCTATCTCTTTGATAAAGTGCAGTATAAGGTTCACCTGTAAAAGGATTAACTCTTTCCTTGGAGTCTTCTTTTACATAAGGAACATCATCAACTTTATACTCATCTCCTATTGCACCGCCTGTACTTTTTAAAAGTCTTTCCAATTCAGATAAAGTTTCTCTATTAGGATCATCTTTAATATCTACTACACCTGCTTTACGTAACATATTTTTGAAGTCTCTACCAAATGGAGTAACATCTAAAACATTAGAAGCAACTCCAACATAATCATCTGCTCTAACATTAAGATAAGATTTCTTAGGTACTCTAACTAAATCATCCATTAATGATAAAACTGGAACCATTGATGTAACTGGAGATGTAGCTCCCGGACCTGCAAAAGCATTAGCAATTTTATCTACTTGAAAAGGAACATTGCCTGACAATGTAAAAGCTTGACCTAGCCATTTACTTGAAAATCTTTCAGGAACATTGTCTTCGTTTTCAAAGTAGGCTGATGGACTAAGAGCAATTTGCAATTCTCGGACACCCCCATATAAAGATAGAGCAGCTAACATTCTAACAGCTTGTTTAGTATCACCATCTTCAATACGTGTAAGTAACGCATTTGTCTGTGTTGTTTTAGCTTGTGCCCATGACAAGAATTGTCCTAGTGCTCGTATTCCCGGATTATTAGATTGTGCAAAAAGTAATCTATTACCTACTGTTGGTATTAACGCATCTCTTTCAGCAGATTTAAAACCGGCAGTATGTAATATTTTTTTACCTACTGCATCTTTATAAGCTTCTTCTGCATTTGTAAATTGACGTAAAACTTTTAACTCATTTTCTCCTAACCCTAAAGCTTCTGCTTCTGTTTTTAATGAACTTTTAAATTTTTTCTTTTTAGATATGTCAAATGCACGATATACTCCTGCATCATAAGCCCTAGCCCTTGCATAGTTTGTTATCCTTTCTAACTGTACAATTTGAAAAAATTTCCTATTAAAATCTGCGATTCCTTTTTGCCAAACATTATTAGGATTGACTCCAAATTGCAACGCTCTTAATTCATTTTCAATTTGAGAACTATATTTGATACCTAATCCCTGATCAGCAAAGGTTTTACCTTCTCTAAATTGTTTACCATATGCTCTTATCACAGGCATAAAACCACTATTCTGTAAAGGTTGTATTAAGTCTCCTAAACTAGGTATGGCTACACGAGTCAGCATAGTACTGTTAGCTAATCCTGTTAAGCCTGCTACTGTTGTTTGTGCTGTATCGCTCCATCTTTGATTAGCTTGATACAAACCAAAGTAACCATCTATAGAATTATTTAATTGATCTAATTCTTTCTGTTTTAATTTCCTACTTCTAATACCTTTAGGGTCTACTTCTTCAATAGAATATTTATCATGGACTTGTTTTCTAATACTTCTTAATAGCTCGCCTTTTGGTCCAAAGGTTCTAGCAAACTCAACACTCTTTGTTGTGTTATTTACTAATGTTTGTAAAGTTAAACGAGGATCATTTATCAAAAAATCCTCCATTAATAATCTTGATTTTTGATCTGTTAGTATTCTTTTCTTTTCAAAGTTTTTAGTTAAAGGGATAATGACATTATTGTTTTTATCAAAAACTGTTTTAGTTTGTAAGCCTGCTAATGAAGCTGTAAATTCATCTGCTATTTTTTCAATTCGAGTAGAGTCTTTTAATGGATGTAAACTATTTTGTTGTGCAATAGCAGAATATAATTTTTCTTTAAATTTAACAGGAGACTTGTGAATTGCATCCCAATCCCACATTTGCGTAAGACCATAAACTTCATTTTCATCAAGCCTATTCCAAACAATACCTACATCATCTACGGAATTTGCAATTTCATCTGTAAATTTTTGAATATTATCCCTATATAAAAGAACTTTACGTGCTTTATCTTCAGAAAATTTAGCAAATACATCCTGCTCTGTTATGAATCTATTCTGTAATTTACCTGCAGCTATAGCCATCTCATCATCAATAAACGGAAGCACCTCTTCATTTATAACTCTACTATATTCTTGTATAGCTAACATCTCTCTCTCTTCTACAGATAAAGATGCCTTACCTTTTAAAGTTGCTCCCTGTTGTTTAAATAACAATTTACTAGTAGTGTCTAATGGACCTCCATACGCACTTAATCTAGAAGCAGTAGTGCCCGCAGTATTAATTTTAGCCCACGTAGCTACGCTTCTTCTTAATTGCTTTTCAACAACTTCTTCAGCTATCTTTTTATTCTTAAAAGAAAAATCACTTTCTTGTATTCTTTTTTGAAATACTCCTGCTGTAATACCTAAAGCAGTTAAACCCCACATTAAACTACTATCATCTTCATCACCAAAAGCAGAACCAAGACCATAACCTACTGCTCCTCCAAAAATAGGTCTAGTAGTTTCAAACATAATAGAACGAGTTAAATTTTCAGTAAGGTTTCCTTTTTTATTTAACTCAACTGCAGCCGATAATCCAACATCAGCAATATTATTAGCTTGGTCATATAATTTATCATATTGAGAACTACTAGCTTTTCTAGCATTATTTGCAGCTTCTTTTAATTCATCAAAATTCTTGACACCTACCCTAGTATATATTGAATTTAATTCTTCTAAAGGTTGTTTTAATACTTCATCAACATCATAAAGTTTGTTTAATTCTTTATTTAAAACTTCAGATTGATTTATTTGTTTTTTAACTATACCACGTTCTTTATTAATAACAGACTCTCGTATTTTAGATAGTGGAGTATATGTAGGACTAACTTTACGAGCAGGAGCTTGTCTAATTTTATCTAAATCTTCTTTACTTACGACTCTCATTTTTTGATCGTCACGTAAGACAGCAGGTTTTGCTCTTAATTCAGCTAACTCCTTACCATATTGTTTTTCTTTAAGAGATATATCTTTTTCTATTTTTTTCTTTTTACCCTCTAAACTTTTATAGTCTCCACCCCTCATACTTTTTTTAAGTTTAACAGCATCTAAATACGCATATCTAACTTTTTCTAGATCGTTTACAATTTGCCCATTATTGGGGGCATCTTGTAAAGCCATTACACTTTTTTGAACATAAGGTTGGGCTAATGCACTAGACGTAACTTCGTCAAGGTCTGTTAATTCTTTATCAGATAATGTGCCCCTGCCAAATTTTCTAGCCACCACATCTCCTAATAAACTAGAACCACCGCCTATTGTTCCTGCAATAGCTAGAGTTGTTGGATCAACTTCTCCATATAAAGTTTTTTCTCGTAATGCCACGTCTGCTGTAGTTATTCCTGCTCCGGTAGCAGCTACAGCAACCTTTCCAGATTTAGCAATTTTGGTCCAAGGAACTAAGAATGTTATAGGGTCTGCTAAAGCAACACCTACTCTTCCTGATAATATTGCAGCATCTTCCTCTTTTTCTTTTAATCCTTTAAATTCAGGGAAGTCTTCATATATCTTTGCTTGTCTCTCAGCTTCTATTCTTTTAGAAGCCTCATCAAAAGTTTCTTCTGAAAATGCAGATTGTAATGCTGCTTTACCTAATCTATAAGCACTCCCTATTATAGCAGGCTCTTGAGCAGCCCCATATGCAAATTTTCTAGAAGTGTCTATGTTTTCTAGATTTACGGATTGTGCGAAGTCTATAGGTTGAGTAGGAGAAGATGAAGATGAATCTTGCAATTCACTAAACATAGTTTGAAAATCATTAGATTTTTCTTCTTTTTCATCAGACTCTAACTGACTAAAAAGATTTTGAAAATTATTAGACATTATAAATTAACTTAAAAATTCAGATATTCTATCTAGTAGAGTAGGGTCTTTTTCTAATCTTTTTTCTAACGTAATACCCATTCCTCTGGTTGCTTCTTTTACAAATGTATCCATACTGAAACCAAACAACTCTTCAAATTGCTCTTGTTTGTTTTGAGATTCTTTTAGTTTTTGTTCATAAGCATCATATTCTGAAGCAGTTAATGTATATTTAAATCTAGGTTTAGAAACAGAGCTTCTTCTTATATCTACAATCATATTAGTAACATTATCTAAAACACTTTGTTCTTTTTCTTGTGCTTCATCACGTGCTTGTTGCTCTCTTCGTTTGTCAGGTATTCCTGCTTCTATTTGATATTTACTGTATACATTTCTATCATCTACACTTTCATCAAAAGTTAATGGAAAGTCTCCTCCTAACTCCTCACCATACTCTGCTTCAAAACTTCTAGCAAATTCTTGTCTAAATTCATCCGTTAAACCTCTCCATTTTTTCATGGTAATCATTCTTCTTGCTTCTTCTGCATTCGTAGGAATACCTGTATTTTCATACTCTTCTTTTTCATATGGTTGACTATCAAAAACATATTCATCTTTAGTAAAGCCACTAAACAAACCTTCTTTATTCGCTAAACTAATACCACGTAATTGTGTTTTTAATGCATATTCAATTGCTACTGGTTCTAAATTTGTATTTAGTGTACCTTTCTCAACAATACCATATCTAATTGCATAGTCAGCATTACGTATAACTTCGTCTAGAAAATATGCCATTTCTCCGTCATTTAAGTTTTTAATTTTTTCGGCTTGCTTTTCAGGTAATCTAGTAATTTTAGAAAGTATAGCATTTTTTGTTTCTTTAACATTAAAAGAAGATTGTGGTAAAGGTACAATACCTTCTCTAGTTATAGCACTATATAATCTTTTATCAGATTGTTTTTCAGATTGTCTTAATTTATTTAGTAATTGATTTTCATTTAATGCTTCATCTACAAAATTAGTTTGTTTCCAATTACTCCAATCAGCCACATACTCACTCCTATCTTTCGGTTTTAATCGTATAGATATTGAAGGCTTTAACATGTCTCCCATTTCCTTTTCAGTAAACATTGTAAATGATTCGTTACCGTCTACGTCTGTTATTATTTTATAGGCTTTACCATCCCTAAACTCAATTCTAGTTTTTTCTTTTCTAAACTGACCTTTGGCAGGATTAAATAAATCTAGATCAGCAGCTACTTGAGTACTAACTCCTGCTTTCCCTGTACCTCTTCTAGATTCTAATAAATCAGGAGAATATGTTGTTTTAGTTTTATCTATATCAGCAAGTTCAATTGGATCACGCCATCCAACTTTTTCTGCTATAAAATTGAATACTCCTGCAGGAACTTCTTTTTTCTGCATATCTCGTAATGGTGAAATATATTCTTCTAATGTAGGAGCAGGCATACTAACTCTATTTTTGTTATAAGCATCTAGTTTAACTTGAGCAATCCTATCTAAATCAGCTAAATAATCTTTAGAAAATTCATCATTTGCATCTATAGTACTAAAATCTGCGTCAGCATATTTAGGTAGTTTAGCTAAGTCAGCAGCAGCTAATGTTCTTGCATGATACATAGCCCCATCACCATTTTCTATAGCATCTCTAAAACCTTTTTGACTGTCATACTCTTTTTGAAGTCTATTATAATCTGCTTTTTCTTTTATAATTAATTTTTCAATTTCGTTGTTGCGTTCATCTAAATTTCGAGTTGCTCTATTTTTCATTATTTGATCAATAGTAGAAATTCCTGTAAGCCAATTTTCAATTTTTACATCTTTAGCAACTCTTTTTTGATATTCTTCATCTCGTCTTTGTTTTTGCTGCAACAACTGACTTCCATATTCTACCGAGGAAAGATTTGTTGGGTCTATTTTATCTACCATTTTATGTTCTCTCTAATAAACTATTATTTTTTTCTTCTTTACGTCTTTCCAAAAGACTAACCAGTTCTTGAGGAGGTTCAAAATTTTCAACCACTTCTAATGCTTCTTCTGGTACAGATTGTTTAGTAATTTGTGATGGTCTTAAATCTTTAAATTTTAAATGTTGACTCATTTGAGAATTTATATTTTTTATATCCTCTAAAGATTTTTTATCATTTTCTTCTTCATCTTCTTCATAAGATTCAAACGTATCGCCTTCATATAATAGATAATCAATACCACACTGCTCGGCAATAGATGCTAGTATATACATAGTAGGCTCTATTAGTAACATCATTAAATCTGGATTCCATTTACCTTCTTGAAATCCGGCTTGAAGAATTAATGACGCTAAACTACCAACGGGCATACCATCTGCTAAAGTTAAAGCAATCATTTCATATGTTTCTTTTTCATATGAATCAGCAACAATTTCCATAGTAGCAGAAGATACGTTTGTAAACTTAGGAGGTTGCTCCCAAGGATACTTAGTATCAGGGTCATTTGTTAATGACTGTCCGGGAACAGGTCTTTCAAAAGGTGTTCTTCCCCCGAAACCTTCTACATTTATTAACTCATCTGGATTGATTGACATGTATATTCTCCTTAACTAGCTAACAGGGTCGTGTCGTAAATATGTCCTGCTTGTTTATATTTGTTTAATAAACTTAACGCAGTGGTAGGTGAAGGGCTTGGTAAACTCGTTTGAGATGCAAACTGCTCCATTGGCATTTGTCCATAGAGTCTTTCTTCATTTGCTGATAATGCACTAATTGCTCCTGAAGTATCGCTCCTTCCTTGAACATAAGGATCAGGAGGGCTTGCTAATAAACTTGCAACTGTCATACCTTCTCCAATAGTAGTATTTCTTACAAACTTTGGTAGGTTAGTATCTTGAAGCGGAGCATAACCTAATGATTTATCATATACTTCTGTTAAAGTTTTAGACTCATCTAAAATATCTGCAACTCTAGGAAAGTTCCTTTCTATAAATCCGGGTTGTTTAGGGTTTACTGTAGGTAACGTAGGATCAGTTAATGCGAAATCAGGAGATACACTTTCCATTGCTAGGTCTGTACCAAATTCTACTGGTTTAGTAGATTCTAATAAAGATGTAGGTGTTTGTTTCATAGAACCTACTCGACTTGTTTCTTCAAGTAATCTTCCTCCTCCAGTTTCTGTTCCTGCAGTTACAATACTACCATCTGTTGTAGTTCTTACAGCTTGCTCAGTTACATCTGTAGGAGATGGCATACCGGCAAGTTTATCTCCAATTATATCTGCTTTTTGTCCTCCACTTACAACTGCATCACTTGCAAAATCAACTGATGATCCTGCATTTTTCGCAACTTCATTACTTAATTTTTCAGCACTTGCTTTTTGTGCTGTTGCAGTTTCACCAAACATTCCTTTAATACCATCGGTAATTGTACTAAACGTAGCATTGGCAGCATTACCCATAGCTCCTAAACCATTAGAAAATGCTGTGCCCATTCCTTGTCCTGCCCATAAAGTACTCGTAAAAGCTTTTGCTCCACTTAGCATCCAACCTCCAATCATCATCATACCTATAGTACCGACAATCTTGCCTAGTTTAGTTTTCATAAGTTTCTTAAAAGGCTTACCAATAGCTTTACCTATTTTCTTTATTCCTTTACCTATCTTTTTAACAAATTTCTTAAGCATAATTTTTACCTTCCATAATCTGGATCATCCGCACCAGTAGCAGTTTGTGTAGTATATCCATTAAAAACTCCTTGAACTGCCTTTAATGCTTGACTAACATTCCTACCTTTATATATTAAACCATCATTACCAAGCGCAGCAATCGTTAATGAAGCTTTACGTTGTAGTTCATTCTCATCTCTTTTAAATGCAAAGTCAGCTTCATCTCTAAGTTCTTGCCATAAAAAAGCTTGAGCTTGCATACTCATACCAAAAGCATTCTGTGCATTCTGTTGATTAATTGCATTTTGTGCTGCAGTATTAATTGTATTTGCCTGTCTTCTCCATTGTGTATTAGCTTGTTCAATAGCCTGTGCATTCTGTACATTCCATTGATTCTTAGCAAACTCTTGTTGAGCATTGTATTGATTAATCTGTGTTTCAAGCTGTGCATTTAATTTAGAAACATCGGCTGCTCTATTTGCATTCTGTGCAGCAATTGCATTTTCTTGTTGTACATTAAACTGTTCCATTGCATTTTGCTGTCTAGTATTATCCATTGCAACTTGCGTAGCTAAGTTAGCCATAAACTGATTAGTTTGATTTTCACTAGCAGCATTAAATTGTCTAGCTGCATTTGTCGCAGCTTGATTACTTAACATAGCTTGCTGTTCTGCTTGAGCAGTAAACATCTTAGCTTGTTGATCATTAGACAGGTTTGCCATATCCATTTGTAGAAATGCTGCTGCATTCTGTGCAGTTAGTTTAGTTATGTTGTTTGCTTCTGCTAAATTAATCTGTGACTGTATAACTGCATTTTGTATTGTAGCTTGTTGATCAGCACTAGCCTCGGTTAAACTAACTGTTTGTAAGAATTTACTATTACTTAATGCTGTTTGTTGATCAGCACTAAACTGTGCCATATCCATTTTAAAAACATTACTAGCATTAGTCAATGCAGTTTGCTGTGCTCTTTGTGCATTAGCTTCAGCTTCTGCAGCCTCTATACTTCTTTGCTGTGTTGCTGCTTGTTGTAGTGCAGTTGCATTACTTTGAGCAAGAGGCATAGCAGCTTGTATAATAGAATTAAATAAAGCATCTCTTCCTACACTAGAAGCACTTAAACCTCTAGCTGCTAACATTTGTTCTACTTTAGCTACTGCCGGAGAAGCCCATACAGGTATTTCTCCATTTTCCATTCCCTCTAATAAACCATTCAATTGCCCTGTGACTAGAATTTCTTTATCTACTCCTGCAATAATTCCTCTTTCTTCTTCTGTAAAATCTGTAAGCCTATCTTCAAGAGCTTCTATATCATCACCAATTTCAGCAATTTGATCTTCTGTAAGACCTGCATTTCTTAATTGTTTTTTAGCTCTAGTAATTTTTCTTAAACTTGTACCTGCATTAACTGCGGCTGTAGCTTTTGCACCATCACTAATTTTACCTACAACTCTTTTTGTTAAAGCACCTTCCTGTATTTCTACATCTGCTCCTTCAATTTTTTCAACATCTGCAACATCTGCTGCTGCTGCGATTTCATCTTCAGTTAGTTCTGCATCTTCGGATACTTCACCTTGAGCAGCTTCAGCTACTGCAGAATCTGTCTGAACAGCATCCATTTTAGCTGCAGTTACTGTATCTGGTGCAGCAGTTGTAGTAGCAGTACCTGTAGTTGCGGTAGCATCTGTAGCTGTAGCAACTCCTGCTTCTGCAACTGACAAATCTGCATCAGTCATTTGCTTAGTTTCAGCCTCTATAGTCTCATCAACTTTTTCAGCATCAGGTATAACAGCTTCCGGAGGTACTTCTCCTTTAGCAGAAGACTCAACAGTTTCTGTAGTTCTTGCTATTCTTTTTCTTCTTTCATCCGGATCAACTGAGGGAGGTGGTTCTGTAGGAGTTGGAGTAGGAGTAGGAGTAGGCGTAGGAGTAGCAGTCGGCGTAGGCGTAGGCGTTGGTGTTGGTGTTGGTGTTGGTGTTGGAGTAGGCGTAGGAGTTGCGTCACTTCCATTTTCCTGTTGAGCATCCATCTCATCTTGACGACCTGTTTCACGCTCACCACCATCTTGATAACCTACACGTCCACCTTGAGTATAGTCTTCTCTCAATCCTTTATTATACCTTTTTCTCTGTTTAGTTTTATTCTTCATTATTTAACCTCGAAAAGCTTGTCAAGTTTCTCTTCAATTTTATCTAACGTATCAAACACTCTATTCATTCCATCTGATAGTTCTTGTTTAGTTACGTATTCTTTTGCCATCTCTTCTCTTGTTTTATTTAAAAGTATGTCAAGTCTTTTAAGCTCTGACGTGTTTGCACGGATGCTGTAGAGTATTGGAGCTACAACTAATGTAAGGAATATGTTCCACAGTAAGTAGCCTGTAAGCTCCATAGTCTTTTACTTCTTTTTAAGTTTTGATTTAATTAATTCAATCCACTCAGGTTTCTTCGCAGATATTATAAAGTATGCGAACACACCTAATATTGCTA
>CEPF01008236.1_pt1 | contig 11534 bp, 15 predicted proteins | sample 530441 | NCBI WGS metagenome assembly CEPF01 (sample SAMEA2620094, study PRJEB7988) | marine metagenome | biome: marine biome (ENVO:00000447); feature: deep chlorophyll maximum layer (ENVO:xxxxxxxx); material: "saline water (ENVO:00002010), including plankton (ENVO:xxxxxxxx)" | depth 25 m
CTCAGCTGCTATAAATACGTCAGCTACGACGATTACGTTGGACAGCGGCCAAGGCTCTAGGTTTCCCACACTTGGCTCAGGGGATTATTTCTTTGGTACACTTGTTGATACAAGTAATAATCTAGAGATCGTTAAAGTAACTGCACGCTCTTCTGATTCTCTTACTGTAGTTCGCGGCCAAGATGGTACTTCAGGAACTGCGTTTGCCATTGGTGACCGCTTTGAACTTCGTCCTGTAGCTGCGTTGTTTGAGGACATTATTGATAATGCTTCTGTAGACGGCATAACTTCAGCGTCTTCATCTGGTGTTGCTATGTCTATTACTTCTGGCAACGACGTAGGTTTTAACACATCAGCTCCTTGTCCAACTCAAGTTGCAATTCAAACAGGTGGCGGCGGACAAGGTGTACTGCTTGCTAGAAATGCTTCAGGTACAAGTCCAACGCAGGGGCAAGAGTTTGGAGCTTTTGGTTGGAAAGGGATTATGGATGGCGCTAATACCCTTAATGCAGCAGAAGCTAAAATTGTTGCTCTAGCTACAGAAAATCATTCAGGTACCGCTGCAGGTACAAGAATGGAGTTTCATGTAAAAGATAACGGTGTAGGGCCAGGGTCTGCTGCTTCTGAAGCCATGAGGATTACGCAAGAAGGTTTTGTTAACAAATTTAAACAACCATCTTGGCATGTAGCTATTAGTAGTAGAACTAATTGGACAGCAACAGGCTTACAAAAGACTCCTTATGATAATGCTATCCATCGCACGCCGACTAGCGCATATGACCCCACTACTAATTTTAGGTTTACTGCCCCAGTAGCGGGTAAATATCAAGCAACTATAAGCCAAAACGGTATAGGAGATATTATAATCTACCTATATAAAAATGGTACCGTATATCATGCTGGGGAATTTCGCGATAACGGGAGTAGCGCATGGATGCACAACACTATTTCAACAGTAGTAACTATGGCTGCAAACGATTACTTAGAAGCATATGTTAAGTTAACAGGATCAGGTAATGCTTGGAACGGTGGCAGCAGCACTTGGGATAGCTTTAGCGGCTTTTTAATAGGGTAGGAGGTTAAACATGCCAGAAATAACAGTAACTGTAACAGACGCAGAAAATAAAGCTTTGGAGTACGCAGCTGCCTCTGTTCAAGATTGGTGCGATAATGCAATTAAAGTTCGTGCTGCTGCAGCAACAGACGAGATTATAGGTATCCTCGTAGCCCACTGCAACGCAAATGATATTACTATTGCGACAGGTCAAGCTGCTCAAATTGATCAGGCTTATGAACTTGATCTCATAATGACAGGTGCAGAACGTCTCGCGGCAGCAGAACAAGCAGCAGGCGGCGAATGAAAAGAGTTCCTTTATACATGTTTCCTAACGGTACGTTTGCTAGGACAGCAGATCCTGTTGAGGAAGGATGTGTATTGGTTGTTGAACCTGAGTTACCAGATGAACCGGAGGTAAAAGTAGAAGATCAAACCCAAGCAGTATTGGAGGCTATGAGTGCCGAAAATGACAGTAGCTGAGTTACAGCAAGAGTTGCTCACGCATGAAGCTGTCTGCGCCGAGCGCTACCAAACATTTATCACAAGGGTTGATCGACTCGAACGTATTCTAATTGTTGCAGCAGGTGCAATAATCGTTGGACTAGCGTCCATATTAAGTGCCATTCTAATAGGAGGTTAATATGCCAGGTGGTAAAAAAGTAGGAATGAAAGCTAAGGACGGTAAAAAAATAGCGCAATACGGTCATGGTGGAAAAATTAAAAAACCAAAGAAGCCAATGTCTTATAAAAAAGGCGGCGTTATTAAAAAGAAATAATGTTGAGTCATGTTAGCTGAACTCGCTGCCGCGAACGCTGCGTTTGCGGTAATCAAAAATGCCATAAACAATGGCCGCGAGTTAAGCTCGTATGCTAACAAGATAGGTGAGATTACTAACGCTAAAGAAGATCTGCAGCGTAAAGTAAATAAAAAGAGAGCCGCTCATCAGACTACGGACTTTGAAGAGTTCATGGCTTTAGAGCGGATAAAGGAGCAAGAAGACGAACTAAAACAATGGATGATATATGCTGGACGGCCAGGGCTATGGGGCGATTGGGTAAAGTTTCAGAAAGACGCTAGAGTAGCTAGGCGTGAAGCCGAGGTAGCTGCAGAGAAAAAGCGAAAAGAAACTATAGAGCTTATAATAGTTATATTAGCTGTAGCTGTACTTGCAGCAACCATAATAGGGTTCTTCTATTGGATACTTTGGTTGAAAGGAATTGTAAAATGGCCGTAGCAATGGAAAAAATTTTAGCTTGGAAAATACTGCCAAGGCTAATGATGGCGGTTATGACGTTTATGTATATACGAGTTATCGAATGGGGAATGTCTCTCGACGATTTAACCACTCAACAAAGCGCAATGATTTCTGTAGTTAGCGGCGCTATGACTGGTGCATTTGCTGTTTGGTTAGGCTCTGAAAAGAAATGAGTAATGTATGGCGGCTAAGCTCAACGAAAACACAGAAGTAGCTTTACCCCTTCGAAACATTATTTCGATGGTTGTTGCTGCGTCTGTCGCCACTTGGGCTTACTTTGGTATTATAGAACGCCTTAACCAGATAGAAACTAACATCACTATGATGAAGTCAGATCTGGAACATAACACAGAATTTAGAATCAAATGGCCTCGCGGTGAGATGGGCAGTCTGCCTGCTGACAGCGAGCAGTTTATGTTGATCGAACATCTAGCACAGCAACTTGATGAGTTGGCTACGCAGATAGATGAAGGTCGTGCACCACATGACCAGCAGCAAAAACTTACACTAGACTTTTACGAGAAAAGGATTGCAGGACTAGAAGCGCAAATAGAAAAACTAAGAAACGGTGGTCAGTAATGGGTGGAATTATAAGTATAGTGTTAATTTTATACCTAAGTGGTGAAGCTATAGAATATAGCCACCATGAGAATATATCTGACTGCTTAGGTAAAAAACGAAAGATAGAACGCCTTGGCTGGAAAGATTCTCGCAGCACTAGGTATGCCTGTGAACAACGCGAGATAGAACTAGAGGTAGGCCCAGATGGCAAACAGTTTGTCACGCGGCTACTAGATTAATAGAAAGGGAAGGAAACAATGTTAGGACAATTATTAGGGCCAGTTGCAGGTTTAGCTAGCAGTTGGCTTGACGCAAAGACTACAAAGCAAGCTGCAGAAGCAAAGCTAAAGCTTACGGAGGCTGAAGCCAAAGCAAAAATACTACTGTCAGAAAAGACAAGCGTTGCTGATTGGGAACGTATCATGGCGGAGAACAGCGGTTCGAGCTGGAAAGACGAATTTTTTGTAATTGTCCTATCAATCCCACTTGTGCTTGCCTTCATTCCTGGCGCAGAAGGTATTGTAGACAGAGGCTTTGAACAGCTTCACAAGGCACCAGACTGGTATTTTTACAGTTTAGGTATTGCAATAAGTGCCTCTTTCGGTGTGAAAGGGTATAAACAATTCGTTAGGAAGCGATAATGGAAATGTGGCAGTGGATAATGTTGTTTTCGGCGGTAAGCCTTAACACTATTGTTAACTGCTGGAGACTGCACTTAGAGAGGAAGCGACATGCAAGAGAACTTTAAAAAATGTTTAACACTAATCTTACATCATGAAGGAGGCTGGGTAAATCACCCCCGCGACCCTGGAGGCGAAACTAATCTCGGTGTAACTAAGCGTGTATGGGAAGAGTGGGGCGGTACTAAAGACATGAAGGAGCTTACACCAGAAGATGTTGCTCCGTTGTATGAGAAAAACTACTGGCTGAGAGCAAAATGCCAGCATCTTCCTGCGGGTCTTGACCTCGCCGTTTTTGATTGGAGCGTTAATTCTGGGGTTGGTAGAGCTGCTAAAAAACTGCAGACTATGATTGGTACAGAAGCAGATGGAGGTATCGGCCCCAATACTTTACGCGCACTTGATGAGTATATTGAGCACCACGGTATAGAGAAAACGATTGAAAATTACAGAAAAATACGGCAAGATTTTTATGAGTCTTTATCTACGTTTGACACTTTCGGAAAAGGCTGGACTCGTAGAAATGAAGAGACATGTGAGGCGGCTCTAGGAATGGTACAGTAATGGCGTCAGTAAAGCTTATAAAGTTTCTAGGTGAAGCACCTAAGATTTCATCTGAGCTACTGCCTGACGGCGTGGCTCAAGAAGCTTTTAATGTAAAGCTTTACTCCGGTGACTTAATACCTTACCGAACGCCTAAACTAGTTGATGCAACTGAACGCAGCCAAGAAGCTAAAACTTTACATGCTTTGCGTAATCCAACTACAGATGCTCTTGTGTGGTTGTCTTGGACTACTGACGTAGATATTGCTGTTGCGTCTGACAGCGCTGATAACGCTCAGCGGTTTTATTATTCAGGCGATGGCGCACCTAAAGTATCTGATTACGCCTTAGCCACTAATGGTTCTGAGCCGTATCCTGTGACTAATGGATACTACGACTTAGGTTTGCCACTGCCAGACACAACAGTAACAGCAACTGCAGCATCGTTTTCTGTTGTAAGCTCTACTCATTACGAACGAGATTCTGGTAACACAGCTACATTTTACGGTAACGGTGCTCACAACTTACGCACAGGTAATATCGTAACGGTTCGTGACTTTGGTACTTCCGATGAAGCTAAATCTTTTAACGCTAAAAACGTTGAAATTACTGTAGTTAACAGCACAGATTTTCAGTACTTTAGCTCTGGTGACCAAGTTTCTAAGACAGCTAACACTACAGGCCGCTCTGACCTAGCAGGCAACACACAGATCAGAACATATTTATATACGTTTATAACACCGTGGGATGAAGAATCTATCCCATCTATTGTATCTAACGAACTTTACATCAAAGAAGGTCAAATTGTAACTGTTTCATCCCTGCCACAGTCCGCACCGAGCGGGGACAACTTTATCCGTGGCATTAGACTATATAGAAGTGTGGCTTCTGCGTCGGCCACGGATTATTTTTTATTGCAAACTCTTTGGTTCCCTACAAACATAACTACAGTAGAGCGTGCTGATAATGTGTCTATCGTTACGCTATCGCATCCGCACAACTTTATAGTAGGAGATAGGTTTAAAATTAAAGATTGTACTAATGCCACCTTTAATATTACTGGCGGTATAGTTACTGAAGTTGTTAATGACTATAAATTTAAATACGCACAATCAGCTACAAATGTAGGATCTACTGCGGTTGGAGCAGGTAAAGTATATCATGACGTATCGGAGCTTGCCACTAGCACTGCTAGGTACTGGGGCGATAGTGACTATGATTTTACAGATGATTTCCTAGTAACCGGACTTAGTACAATATTACCGTCAGAAGATTATGACCCGCCTCCCGCTACTATGCAGGGGCTAATTACTGCTCACAATAACATTCTTGTAGGGTTTTTTGGTAATCAGCTTTGTTTTTCATTTCCTGATAAACCACACGCGTGGCCTGAAAAATATAGGCTGACTTTTGACTCTGATATTGTCGCAATCCAAGCTGTGTCTGGATATATACTTGTTCTCACAGAAGAGTATCCTTTTCAGGTATCTGGTAATGATCCAGCAACAATGGTGTCAGCCCGTATTGATACGCTATACCCATGCTATTCAAAACGTTCCGTTCTAAACATGGGGTACGGAGTTGTGTGGGCTACACATGGGGGGCTAGCTTCATGGAGTCCTACTACTGGTATTGATTTAATCACTAAGTTTGTTCATGACTGGGATACTTGGAACACTGCCTTAGATCCTACAACTATTGTTGGCCATTACTATGATGGTAAGTATTTTGGCTCGCATAGTACAGGTTCGTTTATTTTTGAACGTGATGATAAGGTAGGCGGATATTTTGTACAGATTCAATATCGGTTTAGTGCTGCGTATTCAGATCCGCAAACTGGTACAATGTACTATACCCTAGGATCTAGCGGAGACATTCACGAATGGGATAATGAAAACCAAACGCTATCACCTATGGAGTGGAAGTCTAAAACTATTGTTACCAAAGATTATCTAAACTTAGGTGCGGCTAGGGTTATAGCTGACTTTGAGACTAGTAGCCAAGAAACACTTAACATCATTGCGTATAATAACGGTGTGCCTGTGTTTAACACAGCTATCTGGGCTAGGAGTCAGCAGATTGGTACTCTGAACGGGCCAACAAACTATATTTCAGGTGGTATTACATATATAAACAACGGTTCAATCAACGGGTTTACTCTAAACGGCGACCCCCAAACTAGATACACAAAGTTAAATACAGGTGTTCAACCGATTACGTTTAAACTTTTTGTTGACAAACAGCTTGTATTTCAAGCCTCTGTACAGAATGACGAGATATTTAGATTGCCTACTGGCTACAGATCGGATACCTTTGAAGTAGCGGTGTCAGGTTCATCCCGTGTTAGAGCTATACACTTTGGCGAGACACCGTTTGGACTGAGGACATCGTAATGGCAAGGTTTACAGCTATACCAGCCGTACCACAAGGCGGCATAACAGACTGGCAAAGTGTACTTATCACATCTGTTAAAGAGAATGTTGAGCTTCTTACAGGGCTAAGAGGTGAAGCTGATCTAGCTAGCAAAGCCGTTACAAAAGGCGAAATAACTTTACTTGAACAACCCCTGCAAAATATGAAGCAAGTGTCTGCTAAAGGCTCAGGCTTTACAATCAGTGGTCAAGAGGTTGCTGGACTAGACGACTATGGTCTGCTATTAAATGACGTACAGACTTTAGCAAATGATTTGGCTCAGACCAGAAGTGTATTAAACCTACTAATTAAACAGCTAAGAGGATGATGTGACATGGCTATGAATCCAACACCACAAACTCCAGCGATGGCACAGAATCCTACTGTCAGTCCCGCTGGCGCAAACAGACAAGCAATACCTACTACTGTATCTATGGATCTACCCCCCAGTATCCAAACTTTACTTAACCAACCTGTAGCAGGCGTTGATCAACAAGCAATCGGTAATATGCCCACAGGCGTAGGGCGAACTAATCCACAGGCACCTGTCTTGGACTTTCGCAGTCAGCCTATGTCAATGGCTATGGGCGGACAAGTTCCAGTACTTGACGATTTTCGTAATAAACAGAACAGCTATCAAGAAGGCGGTATGGTTCCTGCAGCTGGTATGCAGATGGGGCAAGCTCCTGCACCTATGAACCCACAAATGGCGGATATGCAAATCAATGACATGATGGCTAAGAACCCTGAAGTAGTTGCGCGTATTCGTGCTGCTATCGAAGCAGGGATACAGTCAGGAGAACTTTCACAACAGGAAGTAAACATGGCTGTACAGTTAGCACAAGTAGCTCTACAGAATCCACAGATGTATCCACAGCTTAGACAGTTTGCTATTGACCGTGGACTTGCTGCTCCAACTGATCTGCCAGAGCAATACGACCAAGGTTTGGTTATTGCGTTTGTTACTGCAGGTAAAGCTATGCAGGCAGATGTGCAGATTGAAAGTGTCCAGATGAATCCTGAGGTCGGTAATGTTGCACCTATGCAGCCTACTGCACCGCCAGCTCCAGGCCAGCCACCAGAGATGAAACTCGGTGGTCTGCTGCAAGGGCCATCTCACGATCAAGGTGGCATCCCCATCAAAGTAAAAGGTGGCGGTATGATTGAGGCTGAAGGCGGAGAGTACGTTATTCCTGAGGCTGTTGTAAGAGCAAAAGGCACAGAGTTCTTCGACAAACTAATCGGTAAGGACAAGGCATGACCCTGCAAGTAGTAGACGAATATATAAAAGATAAGCCTGAGGCTCCTGTAGATAGAAGCTATCAGGCTATTGTGTTGTCTACTAAAGAAATGATCGACAGGTATTGGGCACAGTCAGTACCGCACCTAGAAAAATGTTTAGAGGGTATGCATGGTGAAGCTACTCTTGATGATATTTATACTCAGGTACTGCAGGGCCAAATGTTTTTAATCGCTGTCAAAAACGACGAGACAGAGATACCAGATGTTAAAATTATTCTTGTTTTACAGCTAGTATACTACCCACAGTATACGGCTATGAATGTTGTCGCTATGGGCGGTAGAGACCTAAGACACTCTATCAAAGACCATTGGGATCACATACTTGGGTGGGCGCGACTCTGCGGCGTTACGCGGATGGAGTGTTCAGTAGCACCAGCAATGGAGCGGATTCTTACGAAAGCTACTGGGTTTGAACGTAAATATGTCCAGCTTCAACAGAAATTATCGGAGGTCTAAAATGACAGCTATCAAAATAAATCCGATGGTGGTTTCGGTTAGTCCTACTAGCACAACTCCCATCACACCAATTAACCCTACTTATCACGGCGGCGGTCTGAAAAAACTTGCCACAGTCGTGGTTGCTGTGGTTATCCCAGTCGCTGCTCCTGCTATTGCTTCAGCTGTAGGTCTTTCAGGCGCTATTGCAGCTGCGGGTGCAAGCACCACAGTAGCTTCTGTTGCAGGTTCTGCCATTGTAGGCGCAGGACTCGGAGCGGTATCAGCTAAAGTTACAGGCGGAGATGTTAAGACAGGCGCACTTATGGGTGCTATCGGTGGCGGTATCGGTGGTTATAGTGCAGCTACAAAAGCAGCGGCAGCAGCGGCTGAACCAGTAGCAGCAGGATCAGCAGCAACACCAGCGGTTGCAACAGATGGAGGGCTTTCAGCAACACCAGCGGTTGCAACAGATGCAGCACTTAGTGGCGCTACCGTAACACCAGCGGTGGCTACCAACACATTAGCAGATGCAGCTGTAACTAACGCAGTTGCAGGACAAACAGTTGCTCAAGGCGCACAAGCAGTTGCTACAGATGCAGCAACACAGACTCTAGGCGCTCAACTTATGTCAGGCGCAAAAGCAGCAGGCTCAGCAGTAGTCAGTGCGGTTACAAACCCTGAAAATCTGGCCTCTATTACTATTCAGGCGGGTGCACAGCTTATAGGTGCTGCACTAGCTCCTGACCCAGAGATGTCACCAGAGCAAAAAGAGCTTATTGAACTGCGTAAACAAGAACTTGCTGTACTGAAAGAAAAAGACGAAGCAGCATTTAACGCACAGATGGACGCAGCTGAGCAGTATCTAGCACAGGCTGACCAGTACAACCCTGTATACATGGCTTTCCAAGCAGCAAACAAAGCGGCTATCGACAGCCAAAAGAAGCTGCGTGATCTGGAACGTCAGTACGCTCTTGCCAGTGGTAGAGAGCTTAGCGCTGCTGAAAGACGGCGTATGCAACTTGATGCTGCTAGAAATGTTAGCTCTAGTTACGACCAAGGTTTCCAACAAGGTCTGACTGCTCAGAACAAAACTACACAAGCAGGACTGTCTGCAATTCCTAACGCAGCTAGCTATGCAAACTACACAAACGCACTGGCTGGTCTGCAGGAAGAGGTTCGAACTTCTGAAGAGGCAGCACTGGCAAGATCGTCTATGGCAGCTAAGAACATTGCTGATATGTTTGCTAGCTTTGACACTAAAAGACAAACCACTGATGACGAGCAAGACGCTATTACCAAGACAAATGAGATGGCAGATGGTATAACTAATAGCAGTGGTGCTGCTGGGCTAAACTTGAAAAACGCGCCCAAAAAAGCTGGGGCAGGCCAACCAATGTATAATATATAGGAGTAGGTCATGGCGCTACTTGGAAATTTTATAGGCGGTGCTCTTGGACTAAGGTCTGCTGCTGAGTATGCATCTGCGGTTGAGTCAGCTGATAGGCTGAAGAAAATGCGCCGTCAAAACGCTTTAGAAGAAAATGAGCGTTTAAACAGAAGCAAAGATATTTTCCGAGAAGACAGCGAAAAAGCCAATGAGTTTACGCCTGACAACGCGTTTAAGTTTGATGACCTAAACCAACCTGGCCTGAAGAATGTTCCTAAGCCGCCACCAGTGGTTACAGACAAGCCTGTAGACCAAACTACAACTACAGATACAACTACTGACACGACTACAGATCAAACTACTGACACTACTGACACGACTACAGATCAGACTACTGACACTGATGTATCTACTGTGTTTAATGATGTTCTTCAGCAAACTGAAACTGTTACTATTACAGACCCGTTTCAGCCAGGTAATTCTCCTGATGAAATTTTGCTACCTAAACCTGGCCCTGTTGTACCAGATGCTAGCGGTAAATCTTCTGCAGCTAGACTTGAAAGGAAACGCCAGAACGATCTGAAAAAAGCCATTGCAGACATCTATAAAGGCACAGGTATTCGTCGCAAAGGCGGACAAGGTACGCAGAATGTAACTAAAGAGCAGGGTGATGCACACTCTTGGTATAACAGCGAAGAAGCTTTTACTCTTTTCTACAACAATCCAAGGCTTATACAGACAGCTAAAACTAATCCACTGGCATTTGCTTTAAAATATATAGCACAGAAAGATAAGCGTACTACCTCTCGTGTTGTACAAAACAGTACTACACAGACTGACAAACTTATCGCTGGTCGAATTGAAACGCTACCAAATTCTTTAAAGAACCCTAAGACTAGAGAGCTTATAGACCTAGCTAATAAGTTAGGTATTGACCCTATTGCTGCGCTTGCAATTTATGGTATTGAATCTGACTTTGGCAGAAGTAAAGATACTAGCATAGCAGGTGCTAAGGGCGGTATGCAGGTCATGCCAGCCCAGTTTGAAAGACTAAAAAGATTTTTTGCCGACCCTGCTAATCGTGAAGTGATTGCAAACGCTTTCAAGCGTGCAGACGGAACCGTTGACCAAGCTCGTATGGAACTGGCTATTGCTTCGTTCTCTAACATGCGTAAGCCAAACTTCAGAGGCCAAGGCCCACAGTCTCCTGCTAGTGATTTGATGGGTGGCCTTGCTCAGCTTGTATACAACAAAGCTATCGGCCTTGATAAGGCTCTCTGGGGCGCTGGGTATCAGGCTAACGCCAATACTGTATTAGAAAAAGGTCGTCCGCTAAAAGCTCACGATGGCAACATTACCAACTCTGACTACAGCCGTGCGTATATCACGCTGTATAACCACATCTATAATACTTACGGGGCGCAGTTTGGCGTAACTCCGACAAGCACACAGACCACTACTACTGAAACAACTACGGATACGTCTACTGAGACTGATACGTCTACTGACACTGATACGTCTACTGACACTGATACGTCTACTGACACTGTTGTGCTACCTGAGATCGTGGTAGATGGATCAGATGGCGAACAAACGCCGTCTCTTGCAAACGATGGTCAAGAGCCTGACGACGATACAATTATTAAGTTTCTTAAAGACCCGCCTAAGATTGGTATAGAAATCCAAAACCTTTTGGATCAGCGCAAGCGTGTTGTAGATACTGTCAATGAGCGTATTAACCTCATCAACCGCAGAGTAGAAAGAAACAACCAGAAAGCTAGAGAACTAGAGCGTTTAGCAGAGATTGCTGCTATCCAGCCAGGTGGTTTAAATAGGTATAATGAGCTTAGAGCGCAGGCAGAAGCACTACGCGAGCAAAACTTCCTTCTTTTAGAAGG
>CEPF01036890.1_pt1 | contig 11369 bp, 9 predicted proteins | sample 530441 | NCBI WGS metagenome assembly CEPF01 (sample SAMEA2620094, study PRJEB7988) | marine metagenome | biome: marine biome (ENVO:00000447); feature: deep chlorophyll maximum layer (ENVO:xxxxxxxx); material: "saline water (ENVO:00002010), including plankton (ENVO:xxxxxxxx)" | depth 25 m
TTCAAGTAACCCGAACCTACAGCAAATTCCGGCTAGGGATCCAGAGATTAAGTCTTTGATCCGTGGGTTGTTTCTACCAGAGGAAGGAACAAAGTGGGGTAGCTTCGACTATGCTTCTCAAGAACCTCGTTGGTTGGCGCATTACTGTGCTCAGTTGTCCGGGGTCCATCGTCATCCCCAGATCGACAATGTAGTTGAAATGTATCAGAAGGGCAACGCTGACTTTCATCAGATGGTAGCGGATTTAGCAAGTATTACTCGCAAGGAAGCAAAGACCGTGAACCTTGGCATTATGTACGGCATGGGCCGCAAGAAACTAGCTGGTGTTATGGGCATCGACGAGGAGCAGGCCAAAGCTTTGTTGGCTCAGTACCACGAGAACGTCCCCTTCGTTAAAGGGATAGCCGACTTAGCTGCCGAAACAGCGTCTACTTCTGGATCCATAAGGACATGGTTAGGACGTAAGTGTAGGTTTGATATGTGGGAGCCCATATCCTTTGGGTACAGCAAAGCTCTAAAAATAGAAGAGGCTCTAAAAGAATATGGTGGCAAGGGCAGGATACGACGGGCTTTTACATACAAGGCGTTGAATAAATTAATTCAGGGTTCGAGTGCGGATCAGACCAAGAAAGCAATGGTTGACTGTTACAAGGAAGGTTTGATACCTATGTTAACAGTGCATGATGAATTGTGTTTCAGCATAAAATCTAAAGATCAAGCAAATAGAATTGTAGAAATTATGGAAAACTGCATACCAAAGTTAAACGTGCCATTTGAAGTTGACATGGCTTTGGTAAACAATTGGGGTGAGGTGGAATGAGGTAAAATGTTTGAGGCGATGATATTAGTGTGTCTAGTTATCAATACGTCGGATTGTAAAGTATTCGAGGACACGCGAGGACCGTATGAAACTATCGGTCAATGCAACGACAGAGCAGCAGAAATGACGATTGAACTTATGTCTGATCCAGAATTTAAAGAGTTAGTTGTTTCTGGGGCTAGGTGCGATAGGATTTCTGGGTTGAAGACGTAACTGAACATGTCTCACCCTGACAACAGTCGTCGATCACTGCTTTACAGTAAGCACATTGCCCATGACCATGCACTTGGATCACTTTTAGAGGTGATTGACACCTCGGACAGCGATTCTCAGGGCCTTGAGGGTATACTGGTACGTTCATTAATCACGAGCTCCACGAGAATCGATGTTTTTATATAGTAAACACAGTGACTTAGCAATGCTGCTGATTAGCCTCTGGTTCCTTACTTTTATGCTGGGGTTAGTTTTTGGTTAGTTTTACTCTATTATTTTTACAATATAGCTAGTGCCATCCGCATTTTTTGATACCTCAACGGTTTTGTTCTCGCATGAATACCTGACGGACTGGCTTCTTTTATACAAATTTCTTTCAATAGTGCGCTTGGCTTTAAGACACTTGGATATCTTTTCGTAGGCGGTGTGTTCCGCTACATCACCGCCCATATATAGTATGAGAGTTATGGTTTTAATGATTTCCATTACGCATCTTCTCTAGGTTTTCTTCTAACGAATTTAAACGCTTCTCGTAAAATTCTAGTGTTAGCTTCTGCTGCTGATCATATGGGGCTTTGCCCTCATCTATCTGTGCAGACAAATCATCTAACTGATTCGACAGGTGTTCAATTAACATAAACTGTTCGCTGTCTGCGGGAAGACTACCCATTTCGCCTCGGGGCCACTTAATCCGAAACTCGGTGTTCTGACCCAAGTCAGCTTCCATCATGGTTATGTTTGTTTCTATCTGATTCAGTCGTTCTATAATACCAAAATATGCCCATGTCGCTATGCTTGCCGCAGCCACCATACTTATGATGTTGCGTAAAGGTAGAGCGACCTCTGTGTTTTCGTTAAGCTTCGTAGCCATTGTTACTAAGCTAGATCACGAATCCGCTTAACCAAACGCTTGGCCCGGTTCGGAACCTGATCATGCCACCTCGAATCGACCATCTCGTCTGCGGCCCTATTCCAGTCCCGAGCATCAACTCCAGCCTTCATGCCTTTGAATTTGGATAGGCGGGGCCGACCCATATTAAACATCATATTGCAAATAACTAATTGTGCCTCTTCGGGCAGATCATCAAAGTCATCGTACAATACTTTGCATTCGTCGATAGTCACAGCCACATCTAAGTTGAATGCTTTACGCACCCTCTCTTCGGATACCTCCGTACCAATGGGTTGACCAAACTCTGGGTCGGACTCGGTAATGAGGTGACCGATTCCGAAAGTTGGTAAATTTAGATGGTCCAAATATATCTCGTACTTGCAGCCCTCATCGTCCGCAAGCTCTTGTCTTAATTGATCTTTGTTCATCCTACACCTCTTAATCTCTGTGCTAACATCTGATCTCTTGGATCAGGAAGCGTGATTGGGTTTACATTAGCCAATTGATTTGTTGCGGGAATCGCCAAAGGGGCTGAAGCGATTCCCGCTTGCGCTGCTACGGGAGGAGCCGTAGCTGCGGCAACTGGTTGTTCTGGTGCTTGCGCTATATTCAAGGTCCGTGGTTCGGGGACCGTGGCACTACTTAATTCGTCAACTATTTCTGGTCTTTCTATTTCTATAGGTTCACCAGTTAGTTTTCTACGAAGCAAGCTTCTGCGTATTGCGTTTATCTCTCTTACCGGGAACTCTCCTCCAAGTTTTCTTTGCGTTTTTATAGCCGCGCTTTTTACCTGATCAGATATGTTTTGTGGACTAAATTCACCACGCATTATTTTGTTTGCGTTGCCAACCTTGTATCTGTTCAAGGCTCTACGAATATCCCTGTCTTCCATACCAAGTTGGCGCATATCTTTAACCAACCTAAACATGTCATTTTGAAGAGTATACAACACCTCGTTCGCTTTTGCATATGCCTCAATAATATTGTTTGGGTCCATGCGAGATTCTATTTTAGCCGCACGGTTAAATATTTGCGATGCTCCCCGGACGGCAGTTCCGTACTGAGCAGCGCCATACTTGACCACTTTTTCTGCGTCTATCTTTTGCTCTCTAATACCTGTGATGAAGGCAGCGATCTCTTCCTCAAACTGTCTTACGTTACCACGAGGATCTTTGCCATCAGGAGCAGTCAACGCAGTCATTAATCTACTTGGGTTGTACCCAACCTGTCCACCCAGTTCTGGTTTAGGTCCTATGCCACCGACAACCTGTTCAACCGCACCCGGGTTGAATGCGTCAAAAATGTGAGCAAAACTTTTAGCGAGGATGGTCCCGCCATCGTCTACACCAAACTCTCCAGAGCCGTCGTTATATACTCTAGCTCCCGTTCTTGTTACCCCGCCCCGTATAGCTATGTCCGCTATACGCTCCGCTAGGATGGATTCTTCGGTAAGAAAAGGTTTTGTCATCTCGTCGATGATCCCAAGGCCAGCATCCAAAACCACCTTGTCTGCGTCCAATTTATCTATCTCACCCTTGTTGACCGCATTTAAAACTGCACGAGCGGGACGCTGCCAGTAATCGTATGGGTTAAGGTAACTATAATCGACGTACCCTGTTACATAGTTTTTGCCGTCTTTGCCCTTCTTAACAGATGTCGGGATAAGAGTGGAGTTTCTGCTCCAAGGAGCAACTCTTCTTTGCAGAGCATCCATTTGTTCTTGAGTAACACCAGCAAGATACATACCAAGACCTTGCGCTGCTGGCGCGGCAACAGCAGTCGTCGCAGTGAACCCCATAAGTCTACGCATACCAATATCACGGACTTTAGAATTAGGTGATTGAAGTTCTTTTATGGCGTACCTTAGTGTGTTTGCGCTGGTACGAATAATTTCAGCAGGGAACGCTATAAAGTTACCAAGTGGTGCTTTTCGTAAAAGCTTAATTGCTTCCGGCACACGCTCGTAGTTAGGCACTACGTTTTTAACAATGTCTGCCGCGTACTCATCAACGCTTCTAAAACCCATGTCTGTCGCATACCTTAGAGCATCTGTTTCAGAGCCAAGAGCAGATATAAGTTTGTTACGTTCAAACTCAAAGTTATATATCTTCCATATATCATCGCCGCCCTGATATGCGTCCCTTGCTCCCTTGGCTATTCTTTGCCCCGGCTTTATAACGGCTGAGTCAAAGAACTGTCCAAGCTTACTCCTGCCAAGAGTTCTTCTTATGTACCCTTTTTCTCTGCCAACAGAAACACCGAGCTCATCAAGTTCTGCCTTTAAGCTGCCGCCAAAACCTTCTTCAAGAAGACGATCAATCTCTCGAACTTGCGCCTGTGTTCCAACAACTCCAAGCTCCTGTAGTTTCCTGAAGTAAACACCACGAGCTTGATCATTGGATATCCCCATAGCCTTGGCTAATCGTGGGATCTCACCCTTGTATATGTTGTCAACAACTAATCCTATGGACTCGCCTAAATTGGCTCCTCTTCCTATATTACCCTGCGCTGCGGCAAACAAGCTGGCAGTTGTTACATTACGGACTTGAGTGATAGGGGACAGAACTGTCTTCGCAAACTGCACCAAACCTTTACCACGAAGAAAGTTTCCGTAGGTAAGTCTGGTTGCGTTTGTAAGGGCGGTGCCCTGTGCCATTGTCAAGTTAGTAAGATTATTGTAGACAGGTTTCTTTACATAAGTTCCTTGCAAGGCTCCAAAAGCTACGTCTTGATCACCGCCCCCAGAATCAAGCTTTCTGTACTCATTCTTTTTTGCAAGACTTAAATTATCAAATGTTTCTTGACTTATAAATTCATCGCCCTGATCTAAAAAGTTATTGGCAAGATACTGATAGTATGAATCAACAGCCCGGAACTCTGCCAAGTCGTTAACGGTACTAACAAAAGCTTCCATTGGATCTTTAATTTCACCCAGCACCGCTCGAAGAGCAGGCTCGTTTAACTTTTCTTTTGTAAGTAACGAGGTGCGAAGTCTGTCTTTAACTGCTCGGGTAACCGTTCCATCTTGCGCTATAGGCTTAGAAGGCTTTTCATACCGCTTAACAAAAGCATCCATCATCTCTCTTGCGGCTGTGTCAGTCATTCGACGGTTGACACCAACACCAACAGTAAAGTTTTCTGGAACAGGACCTACCAACTTCGTGTATAAGTCCTCTGCAATATCTGGACTTTCCTTATAGAATTGAACTGCGTTTTCGTAAGCTGTGGTAAATGCTTCGTTGTCGCTACGGAACCAATTAGGGTCTTCAAACGCTGCGAACTTCCGGCGCATATAGTTCTGTAAGTTATTTGTTACAATGTTTTCAACGTCAGGTATCATGCCGCCCTGAACAAAATCAGACCGTGATATTGACCTTGAAAGCAAATCAATTTGCGAACGCATTTTTATTGCGTCAGATCTCATAAAGTCAGGTAAGAATTTTGCTAGATCTGTTGCGCTGTTGGGGTCAAAGTTCTGTCCTAACCTTCTGGCTTCGGCTGCTGCCGCTTCAACAAAGCTTTTGTCCTTTGTTAAAAATCCGTACAAAAGGTTCATGGCTTCGACTTGAGTATTAGAATCGCCGTCAATCATAATGTTGCGGAATGAGGGATTGTTTGTGCCAAATATTTTATCTAGCTTTTTTTGTAAGTTAGCTACAATTATGCCCGTCTTATTTAATTGTGACTCTACCTTACCAATCAGCCCTGCTTTTTCTTCAAACGCTTGTTGCGGCAGCATGCCACGAGAACGAAACAAACCTAGTAGCTGATCAGCCACAGGGTACTTATCTATAATTTTTTGAGTAGAGCCAGCTATTGTTTCGCCAGTTCGCGCCGCTAACGTAGAAAACCCTGTAACATCAGAGACTGCTCTAGTGCCTTTAATACCAGCTTGACCAGCAATTCCTAGAGCTTTAAACACTGGTCCGGCAGCCGCCGTTGCGCCAGCAGCTTCCAACCCCAACTTTAACTTGTTACCAATTCTTCGCGCTGCTTCTTCTCTACCAGTCTCCCCAATATTTTCGGAGCTCATCGTGGGACCACCCTCGAAGAAGTCACCGATAGTTGTTGTGCCGTCACTCGCCACAAGAGCATCCGTTACACCTGCACCGACAACTTGGGAAGCTGTCTTGGAAGCTTTACTAAAGTTTCGTAGCTTTGCAGCTTTACCTATAAGTCCAGCGGCCCCGAGACCCGGGACCACGAACTGTACAAGTGCTTCGGTTATTTCACCGGCTGCACCAGTTGGATCAATACCAAGGTCATCTTTTAGTTCGTTCTTAGCCTTGGATATGCGGACGGCATAGTCAGTGCCAGCGGCAAGATCTGGAATAAGAGCGGCGGACTCAAGAAGACCAGAGCCTGCTTCTATCACACCACCAACAATACCTTCACCTATCTCCTGTAGTGTTCCTTCGCTTTCGTCTTCAACACTAGTTTCAGGCGTAGGTCTAGTGTCATCAAACTGTGCTCGTATCTTAGCACGAATCTGATCCATCGATGTCCCGTCTGGAGCGGTGACTTTAAATGATCGTCCGTCGGGGAGTGTTACCTTATACTCAGGCATTTTGCCCCCTAGTCTGTTATTCGCTCTATGGTAATTCCGTCGCTGCTGCCGCTGTCTTGTGGGGTTTCATCTTGCATACCCAAACCACCTTCTGGAGGTGTTTGTGCAATGCCCATAATCATGGCGACATCTGGATGGTCAGGGGGTAGACCCAACGCTTGAGCGATAGCCGTTTGATCAAAATTTTCACCCACATATTTTAATCCACCTGTGGAACGTAACGCCGCTACAAAAATTGGATTTGCATCTGGGTATTTAGAAAGAATTCTTGAAACAATTTGAGAACTAGCTGAAGCTGATCTAGAACCTTTCATTGCTTGAACTTGTTTAAGTGCGTCAAAAAGGGGCATATCCTGTTCTTCCGCCACGGCTCTTGCTATTTGTAAATCATTCGGACCAAGAGCAGCTTTATACTGTTCTGTTAACATTGCTAGTTCTGCTTCGTCCAGCTTCGCACCACGAGCAATGGCCGCGTCGTAATCTGCTTTAGCCATTTCAGCGGCGGCTAGATTAACGGCACGTTCTGCTTCTTTCTCTTTAGCTTTTAGCTCACCAAACGTACCAAGAGTTTCTTTAGCTCCAGTTGCTACGTTTGTAAGAAAATCGCCTGACTGTCCTGCTGCAATGTTAAGACCTAAAGTCATAAGCATGAAGTCCTTGGAGGTTCTGATGTCATCTACATCCGACACACCAGCTTCTTTCAAAAACTCTTTGGCCTCCTTCAACCTGTCTTTCTTTGTCCTCGGGGTTTTAGTCCCTCGTAATTCGGACAATCTATCTGTGAAGTTTTTAAGAGCCGCGTCGGGCTTGCTTATCCTCTTATCGTCAGGAGCTTTGTCAGGATCTTTTTCTTTAGCTTTCTTGGCCGCCGCTTTCGCTTTTGATTCTGCTATTATTTCTGCGTCAGTGATACCTGAAAATTTTGGTTTTTTCTTTTGTCTTACTACAGGGTTCTCTGTTACGATACTTTCTTCTTGTTTTTCTTCTCTTCTTCTTCTTCTATCACCACGTTTTCCAGCATTTGGATCAACAGCACCTGCATCTGGTTGCTGATCAAAACCCATAAAGCCTGTGTTAATTACAGGAGACGGCATTTGATTTTGAACTACTGCGTTGATTAACTCAGGGCTGGAAGCTAGAACTCCGAGCGGGGCACGAGCGTCCGCCGCGTCCATACTTCTGTTGCGAAAAGCAGGGCGCTTTAATACAGCACTTTCCTGATAGTCTTTTAATCTGTTTCCTAAACTAGTTATAGCCATTACTAACTCCCAAACTGACCATAAGCGCCAAGACCTGCAATACCCAGACCCATAAGCTGTGAACCAATACTAGGAGAAGGGATTGTTTGTGTTGTAGTTTGCTGCGCGGACGGAACACCACGGAACAAGTCTGACAAGAAACCAAGTTTCTGAAAAGGTTCTGATGCTTTTTGCAACATGTTTCTTCTAGCGATGTCAAGTCCCTGCTGACCCATTTGCTGTGTTAGTCCACCAATTCCAAGCAAAGTATTTATGTCCTGCACACCCATTTGCTGCGCCTGACCACCAAGCTGTCCAAACAAACCGGCCTGTTGCGCTTGTAGTTGCGCTGCATTTTGCGCCGCCTGTTGCGCTTGTGCGTAGCCCTGCTGCCTGAGATTAGCTGCTGCTCTGGATTGTTCTTGTAAGTTAGCTTCGCCAAGTGCTGCTTGACCGACAGCAAAACGTGATCCACCAAAAGCTCCTGCTTGTGCTGCTTGAGCACTAAGTTGATTTTGCTGCTGTTGTCCAGCCCTTTGAATGTCAGCCATCGTTTGATCAACAACAGCCTGCTCATAGGGGTTCATAAACTGTTGTGCTGCTCCCGGCTGTGCAAAAGCTCCTGCCTGCGTCATCGCTCCTTGAGCTTGTTGCAAGAAAGGCAGGTAGGCTCCCAATCCACCTCCACCGGGGGCAACCATTTGTTGAGCTCGTTGCTGCTCCGCAGATAAACCAAACTGCTTTTCTGGAGCAAACGGCATTTTTGTGCTACCAAGGGCGGTAGCATCATCAAAGATTTTCTTTAAAAACTCTTCCTGAAACGGGGCTAACCGTTGGGTAACTTCTTGTGTTTGTGTTGCCATTACGCTGTAGCCTCCAACTCAGACATCATGTCGTATAATCTAGCGGCACCTACATCTCTGTCTCCGCCACCTGCCCCACGAACAGCTTTCGCCGTCAAAACAAATTCTCCATCTGACAATCTAGCAGGAACGGAATCAGATGTTCCTGTCCCCGGTCCGCTGACCTCACCCGTTATCGGGGTATCATAACTCATTTTATCGCGTCCGTACATAGCCCCGCCATCCGCTGCATTGACAGGCTCTTCATCTTCGTACTCGAAATCATCATCGTACATCCTGTCTACTTCTTTGTTGTACTCTGCCATGTCTATCGGGTTAGTTATGTCATATTCTTTGTCTGTTAACGGCCCGTATACTTTTTCGACAAGAGTCCCACCCACCGGGTCAGGTTGAGGTGTTCCTTCTTCAGGTTTGTCAAGTGCTTGTAGCGCAGTCCCTGCTAAACTAGATGCAAGGAAAGCATCTTTCAGTGTAAAATCGTCAAACAAGCCCCCTATCCCGCTACTAGCTTTTCCCGCACCGGCAGAGCCAGCATCCATTGGTGTCTGCATATCCATTAAAGAGGGGTTAGTAATACCCGCTCCCGCTGCTTTTTCTATACCATACAGCTTGCTCTGTAAGAAACTAGGAGGTGACCCTGCACCACCACCCATTTGCAGCTTGCTTGTGACAGCGGGGGACAAGAAGGAGGTTACACCATATGAGAGAGCGGCATTGGTCAGGGCATCGTTGACCGATCTACCTCCAGCTAGGCTACCCACACCAGAACCAAGGGCTGAACCCATTGCGCCGGACATGCCTAAAGCCGGAGCAAAGTAAAAACCAGCAGCCGCACCAATCAAAGGCAGCACTTCTTTTGCACTGCCTAGTCCTAATGCTTTTCCAAGATCACCAAATATTGCCATTATGCTACCTTTACAGTGCCGGAATCATTATACAGCGTCCCCGTCTCAAGTCCAGTGGCGCTTGTGGGCAAGTCTGTTATTGTTATAGTCGATGCCCGTATATCACCCGGGTTACGTTCCTGCTCAATAAATATCTCCAGTGCTCGAACAAGGTCAGACATGTAGCCAACGCTATACTCTTGCGGAGCTTCCGGCAGTCTTGGTGCTGGCGTTTGATTGCTAGACACTAGCGCCTCCCATCCTGACGTAAGTCAACTCTAGGACTGCCAAGCCGCCACTTAGCGCCAAGTGCAGTTGACTCGACTCTCAATGCAAAAGATCGACCTCGGGCACGGACGTACAACTGTTTTGTGTATTCTTCAACAGGACTAGTCTGCGTCCTCGTCGTTGTGGATGCTGCTGTATTACCAAAATCTTCACCCGGAAAGTCTCTTGACTTAATTGTAAATGTGGCTTGCGGGGTAGATATAGCAGTAGAACCAGAGAAACTTAAATCCGGTATAACCCTTCTGACATAAGTAAAGTGGTCCCCATCTCCTATGTCCATCACGGCTGACTCAATGTATGATGTCATTGCGCTGCCATCGTCATCATGCCCAAACTCTTGGTTGTATACATACCCGCCCTCTGTAGCCAAAGGAAAGGGCCGAGTACCGCGATCCAACCACGCACTTCTTGCTAACGTACCGAAGTACCACAGCTTTTCTAGGTAGTTGTACACCACATAGCGGTCATTCTCCGTTGATCCAGATGCCGGGTAAAACCAGAACACCTCACTGAACTCAGAGTTTACCCCACCGTATATCTTGTCACTCTGTTCCAGATTGATATCATTGAATACTTTGTCCTTGACAGTGCATGGTAGCTGGGCTGTCTGACCAGCATAGACGTAAAAGTTATCGTCACCCATCCAGAACACAAAATCTTCCGTGGCAACAGCGGCGTTTGGTCCGGCGATAGTTATGTTGGATGCAAGCTGCTGTAGACCAAAGGTAAAGGGAGGCCCGATAAATCTCATGGAGGTTAGTGCAGTGTCAGTCCATATCAGGATTTCACGCTTTGTTTCAATGGCTTTTACAAAGGTAGAGCCAGAGCCAAGCCGCAAGTCCCCGGCGGTGTTGGTTGTTACAGGATACCAGTCAATTGGGTTTTCCTGACTGGAGAAACGTATTAACAACGGATCTTGGACCCCGTCTCCTTGTGCGTCTGTCGCGCCACCGAGACCATCACAACCAAAAGCAAGAACGTGACGATCTCTGTCCGACACCATGATCTGCTTACAAATGGTGGGTACGCTTCTCTTTGTGCCTGATCGGGTGGATAGTTCTACTGCTCTGGCTCCTGTGCCAGTGGACTTGTCCCAGTAAAACACACCGGAGTCACGAGGATTTATAAGGAGATCTTCTCCGAAATTATCGTGTGACCACAGACGTATCTGTGTTGTAGTTGTCAGACCACCGGAAGCTGCAACACCCCAACCAGAGAAGTCGTCGGCTGGATCAGCGTTACCTTTAGCTAGGATAACTAGACTTCCATCCACATGACTAGCCGCAGTTGTGCCGGAATGCCCACGGGTACAACCCGTTAGATCATTGCCAGAGATACCACCAACAAGAATTAACTCATTGTCAATCATCACAATGTCAGTAGCCACAATGCCTGTGGTGCTGGTTACGGTAATTGTGGTATCACTATTTGAAAGAGTGCCGCCCTCGTTGACCGTTGTCTGTAGTGGTGCTGAAGTTCTACCACCATACAAACCTGCGCCCCAACCTGTGCCACCCACTGTGGTATTAAGACCTACGTTGATCTGATAGTTACCTACCGTGCTGCCGCCGCCATTACCTGTGTCAGAGCCGTTGGACGTTACT
>CEPF01035869.1_pt1 | contig 11280 bp, 4 predicted proteins | sample 530441 | NCBI WGS metagenome assembly CEPF01 (sample SAMEA2620094, study PRJEB7988) | marine metagenome | biome: marine biome (ENVO:00000447); feature: deep chlorophyll maximum layer (ENVO:xxxxxxxx); material: "saline water (ENVO:00002010), including plankton (ENVO:xxxxxxxx)" | depth 25 m
TAAATTTGCTTAAGTTGAGCTGGTCTATTTTTAATACTACCTTCCATTAAAAACTTTGAACCATATCCTTTTTCTAGCTCAGCAGCAATATCTCTAGTAGCAGCTCTATATGAATTTTTAATATATTCACCTGGCGAATTACTAAACATCACTTTAGGTTTACCTATACTAATAGGTGCAGCAGGTTGTTTAGCTGCAACTCTAGCTGCTTGATTAATTGTTAACACAGACTCAGCAACAACAACACCTTTTATCATACCATCTTTAAAACCTTTTTTATATGGTAATAATTTATAATCTGGAGTTAAGCCAAACATTTCAGCTAGCTGTGCTTCTGTAAATTTATCTAAATTTAAAACTCTACCTCTAATATTATCTATTCTAATAGGTTTACCGTTTTCATTTACAGCATCTGTGTAAAGCGATCTTATTAGTCCTGCCCAAGTACCAATTGATTTTTTAGTTTTAGGATTATAGTTTCTATCAGGTAGTATTTTTTCTAAGTATTTTTTTAATGAACCTTCTTTTTTAACTCTATCTGCTATAGCTTTTCTACCATCTACATTTTCTGATTTACTTAATGTTTGTTTTCTAGCCATTATTGATTTAGCTTGAACTCCAAATTCTTTTTCAGAAATAGAATTAAAAGCATCAAATAAAGAGCCTGTAGGCTTAACACCAGTTCTAACATCAGTTTCATTTTCCATAGACATCATGTCGTCTTTAACTGCTTCAAACGGCTTGTTAACATCATAATTAACTCTTTCAACAACACCCTCAACTTTTTTATTAGTTTCTTTACTATGATTATATTCTTTATTTACAAACTTACCTGTTTGTTTTTGTTCTAATAAACCTTGTTGTTTTCTTTTTTTAGCATCTCTTATCTGCTTAGCCTGCTTTGCTATAGATAAATCTTCAGTTTCAATACTAGGTTCTTTTGTCACATCTTCTACTTGCCTAGTCTGTACACCTTCAGGAGTTTTAACTTCCAAAGAAGCTGCTCCTCTATCCACTCTTTTAGCGTAATCTTTTTTAACATTTAGTAATGATTTAAAAGCTATACCACCTTTACCTTTTTGTGCAGCCGCACCGTATATATAACTAAATAAACTTCTATAGTTTCCATCAACAATAGGTTTGTATTCACTTCTTATCTTTTTTAATAACTCAAACTTAACATTTTCAATAATATCATCTCTATTAGTTATACCACCTAAATCTTTATCTGCTATAACTAATCCACTTATATAGCCATCAAGCACGTTATTAGCCATTATTTCAACTAAAACATTGTCGTAAGGACTCATTCTTGTTTGAGGGTCTTTACTTATAAATTGCTCGTTTGTAGTTATATCCTTAGGTACATGTTGATCAATAGCATCTGATAATTCTTGGGTATTTATTGATCTTGATGCAGCAATTTCACCAGTTTCAACTTTCTTTTTAGCGCTAATAGCAGCTACTTTTTTAACACGATCACTTATTTCTTTTTTATTTTTAACACTAGTACTATAGTCTTTCATAAAAGTAAATACCTGTCTAGCGTTACTAAATTCTTTTCTGTAAAGACTTCTGTTTTCACCTATAAAACCAGCTTCACTAAGTTTTCTAAGCATGTCTTCAAAAAAGTTTTTTAATCCACTAAAAACGCCTTGATCAAAACCATATGCTTCTTCTACAATACCGTCAGAAAAAAGATTAAACCACTCAACGGTGTCATCTAAATCTATGTTGTCATAAGCTTCTAATCTTCTATTAATATAATCTAATTGTTTTTTAGATAGTAGTCCTTTAAAATCTTTTATTAATTTTTTTCTTTGTTCTTCAGGTAGACTTTCAAAAAAACCATCAATAATACCATGTAATAACTCGTGACCCCCAACGTTTATTCTACCACTTCTAGCTGCAACTTGCTTGTTGATAACATAGTTGTCACCTATGAAAAAACCATCTGCATCAGCTACATTTTCTATTTTGATTTGATTATTTTTATTTTCTGGTTTAGAGTTAAACTCGTTTACATATGTTTCGTGAGCCTTTTGAGCTTGCTCAGGTGTTTCAGCGTATATAAACCTACCCTTGCCTTTTAAAGTGAATTTCATATTATTTTCAAGATATGCTTTAGTATCTTTTAATAACATGTCATCAAATAAGCTTTGACCTTTTACCTGCATCTTTTTTCTTTGCCTAACTTCAGATCTTCTACTATCTAATTCTAAAAATCTTTCCGCTATTTGAGCTAATTCATTTTCAACTTCTTTAAGTTGTTTTTCAAGTATAACTTTGGTTGAGTGGGGTAATCCTTCTTTTGATAGCTTATTTTTTATTCGTATTCTTTCTTTTTCTTTTTGTATAGCCTCCCTTCTCATTTCAGGATCTTCGATGTTGACATCGATTTGAGTATCTAAATAACCGTCTTGACCTCTTTGTTTAATACGATTTAAAGTAAAGTTGTCGTTTTTTATGTCAATACCTTTACCTTCAGGTTTTGATAGTAATTCTAAAATTTCAATATCAGACATGTTTTTAGTTATGTCATTAAACTCCTGCTCAGTATAATACTCTCCATTTATTTGATATGTAGCTCTTCCTCTAAGTAGAGTTGGTATTGTTGTTATACCTGTCATAGCTATACCTTTTTCTGCAAAACCCTCTGTAAGTATTTCACCAGCATCATACTCTTGACCACCAAGTGTTTGTCCAGCTACTTCGCTACCAATTCCACCTGCTACAGCTGTACCTGTTCCAATACCAGCTATTTGTTTTTTACTATACGTAAATCCACCTTTTTTATTAATTTTTCTAGCAGCTCTATTAACTATACTTCCACCAATCAAAGCACTTATACCATCAACAAAACCTATAGCTAAACCACGTCTTGTAGCTCTTTTTTTAAATATTTCAAATGGAGTACCTGTTATATCTAAAGCTTTAAATCTAGGATCTTTATATGTTTCAATCTTATCATCTAACAGTAAAGACTTCATGTTTTGTATAGTAAAATCTTCACCTCTTCTTTTTAACTCTTCCTGCATTAGCTCTACAAAAGTAAAACTTTGCTCCATTGTTCCTGATACTGCACCCATCATACCAGACATGAAGGCTGTAGCGTTCTTAGCAACAACACCACCAGGTAAAAAATTAACAAGCTTTCCTTTGCCTGTTGGAATATTAGCAGCAGCCGTTGTTCCAATACCTGATTTTAAAGCTCTTTTTCTAGCTGTTTCGCTATTCACAAAGCTACTACCTATTAAAGCCATTGAACCAACACTTGTCTGCATTATAAAAGCAGGATTTTCAAAAACACCTTGAATCCAAGCTGCTACGCCACCATGCTTTTCTTTATTAGCATCATATACCTTTTGGTAACCTTTAACAGCTTCAGATGTACCTACAGATTCTATGTCTATGTTTTTTTCAATTATTTCTTGAAGATCACTTTGTCTTGGGGCACTCCCTCTACTAACAGACTGTATTATATCTATACCAGGTTGAACCAACTCTCCTCTTTTAACACCCTTTTCAGCCTCTTGAGCGGTTCCTTTAACCGTCTCTTTTCCCCAACGCACTAAGTGTGATAATACTTCAGACATACCGTTGTCACCTATAACACCAGAAATTCCATCATACTCAGATGTTTGAGTTATATCTACTTTTTCCATCTGTTCACTTAACGTACCCTCTGTTTCTTTTACTTTACTTTCTTTTATAACTTGAGTTGCTATAGAATCATCTTCCTCAACTTCATCGCCTGTTAAAAGATTTACAACACCTCTTGTTAAACCTAATATAGCAGACGTGCCTAATCCTAAATCTTTTGTATTATTCCACCTGTAGTTTAAGTTTTCTTTAAGCGCTTGTTTTTTTTGCTCTGGAGTAGTATAAACTTCATGATACAGTTTATTATATCTTTTAAGTTCTTTAAAGTTTAAATCTCCAGATCTAAATCTATTTTGTAAATCTTCAAATTCAGTATCTAATGATACCGAAGAACCATCTCCCGACTGTAATTCCGTATTTGTTTGTTGATTTGTTTGAGGCTGGCCCGCCTCTTGAGACTTTCCCGGCACTGTAGATTTTATTGCCGTAGGATTATTTTGTAGAAATTGTTGCTCATGCTCTGGCTTAACCTTTACAGGTTTACCATTTAATATATATTCTATTTTCATACTGTATCGTTAGTTACCCGTTATTATTTTACTTCTAATGTTGCAGCGTTCATGGTACCTCTACCACTTTGTGTATGACCCATTAAAGTTGCTGCGTACTCAGGATCACTTTCAACTAGCTTAATAAATTCATTAAATGAAGCTTGTTGTTCTTTTGTTGCTTTTTGCTTAAATAATTTTTGATATTCAGAATTTGCTTCCCATTTGTATTTATTTCCAGATTTTTTAAATTCTCCAAACGGTCTACTCATACCCAAACTAGTATCAACCATTATTTTTAAACCATCAACTCTCATTCCTGTAATATTAGCAGGACCTAGAGGAGTAGGAACATCTTTCACTGTTATAGCTTTACCATTTTCTAGTATAGCTCCTTTACCTGTAATACCAAGAGGAGATAAAGCTTGATTTTGTGTATCGTTCAAAGATGGCTTATAGACTTGTGGTTCTTTGTCTTTAGCATCACCACCAACTTTACTAGCTTCAACATTATCTGGTACGTAGTTTCCATCGTCATCAATAGATCCACCTTTAATTTCTATCTGCTGTTCACTAATCTCTTTATTTCTTTCCGCTTCATTTTTTTGTTTCTCTCTTGTAGTATAAGCATAGTGTTGTTGTTCTATAGCTTTAGTAAAGTAATTAGATAAATGCTCTTTTAACATACCTTGGTCACTCATTAAAGCTTCAACTATTGTTTCTGCATCTTGCTGAGATATTTTATCGTCATCACCATCTGTATTTGGATCTAGGCTTTCAACCTTTTCGTTAAAGCTTTTTTCTAATTTTCTTTTAGTAAGAATTTTAGCATCACCAAATATACCTAAGTCATCATAGTTAGCTGTTTGTAAAGCTTGTGTTAAATCTGATTTAAAAGAACTATTTGTAATATTATTTTTGTCTGATGCTAGTGATTTTAAATTTGTATTTTCGTCATTTATTATCTTCATCATGTCATTTCTAACAGCATCACGGTTAAACTCTTTACCGGTCTTAGCATCTTCTATAATTTTAGCGGTAGCAGTGTCAACTTTACCGAATGTAGCCTTATCTTTTAAATTACCTTTAACATGATCTTGTATGTCTTCTATTTTTACAAATTGAGGCTTATCATCTAGTAGTTGTTGCGCTTCATCTGGGGTTAAGTACTCTCTTTTACCTGTTGTTGAATTAAAATGTAGCAGTTTGTTACCAGTTTTTCTAGCTTGATTTATCCAATACAACTTTGCCTCTCTTTGAAATTTTTCAAACCCAGCTGTAGTATTTTCATACTTATTACCATATTTATCAGTTTTAAATTTACCATCTAATGAAACTTTGAATCTACCATCATCCCAAGCTTTTCTGTAACTTAATAAAGTTTGCTTACCATTTTCATCTTCGACAACAAACTCTTTTAGAGATGGTCTTTTATCAGCAAATTGAGGTCTCATAATATAACCAACGTCTCCATTTTCATTTGTAATAGGAGGATTTGTACCATCTAATATATCTTTAATATCATCAACATCATCTCCTAGCTTTTCAACTATAGCTCCTTCGTTTTCAAGATCACTGGCTATTGTATTTTTAGCTATTTTTTCTTTTTTAATATTATCAGCAAATTTAAGTAAATCTCTTTCAGATAATAATCTTTCTTTCTTATTTAAATAAACATAGCCAGCTCTTTTTCTTTCAAGAGTTTTTGATAACTTCTTGTATGTTTCGTCGTCCATGCTTTCTGTTTTAGCTAAAGTAGCTTTAACAATCGCATTAAACTCTCTATTTCTTTTTTGTACAACGGTGCTTATGCCTTCAGCTAAGTGTGCTGCAACTTTTGTTGCGCCTTGAGCTGCAGCTAATTTACCTGCTCCTTCTGTTTGTGCTACTAAACCAGCACCTTGTACTAATGTTTGATCTGCCATGTTGTATTATTTATTATACTAAATATATCCTATTATTTGTCCGTTTTCGTCTCTAAGAGGAGTTCTTCCACCTGTTGTGTCTGTGCCAGAAGTACTACCACCATCACCGAAACCAGCAAACATGTCTGCCATGCCGGTCATACCTCCAGTTATAGAATCTGTCATAGCTTGTCTAGCTGCTCCTTCTTGAGCTTGATAAGCTGCAGTTTCTTGCTGTGCCATACCTAGTAGTGTAGATGCTCTTTCTCTTTCTAAATTTCTTGAATAAACTTCACCCTCTCGCTCCCTTGCTTGTATCGCTGCAGCTTGTTGAGCTGCTGCCCTTTGATTAGCTGCTTCTTGTTGACCTATGCTAGCAGAAGATTGTTGAGCTGCTATCTGGCCTTGCCTAGCTAACGATTGAGCTAATGCTGCTATACCACTACCACCAGCTGCACCTCTAAGTCCCTGCATTATATTAGCTTGACTTTGTTGAAACGATTGTCGTTGAAAATCAGCTTGCTGTTGATTGATTGTTAAATCCTCCATGGTATTCTCCATGTTTAAATATGGATTACTAGTATCAAGGCTTTCGTATTGAGCTCTTAATGAGTTCATTTTTTCTCTAGCTTCATCTGCTTTCTTTTTAGCAGCTTCTTCTTCTTTTTTAGCTTTAACTGCCCCAAATATACTCGCGCCAATTTGCAGACCTATACCTATTATTGTTCCAATTGCCATATTATTTTCTATTTATTACTATATTATAGTTACATTTATTACTATTTATTTACTGCTTTCTGTAATCTCACATGATGTAGCAAATAGTTCGGCTTTTTCTGTAGAGTCATTTATAAACTTAGCTGTACCAAAGTAACCAACTAGACCACTCAAATTTACCGTGTTATCTTTTGCAAATAAAATAAAATCTGTTGTTGTAGGTGGAGTTGTGTCAGAAGATATGTTACATATTATCTCTATAGTTTCACTAGTTGTTGAAACACTAGTTATTGTACCTATTGTAACTAAATTTTGTTCTGATAAAGAAAAGTTATTAAAACCACCTGTATCACTTATATTAGTTCCTGATGCGTAAAATGCTATATCACCAACTTGTAGAGAAGGTATTGCACCCGTATTATTTGGAAATTGTAATTCTATTAAAGGCATATTTATATATTAGTGTGTTTCTATTATTTGATCTAAATCTAAATTCATTGTAACATCTTCTGTACCCCACTTATGTATAATAACATCTGCTGTTAAAGTAATCGTACCAGCTGCGCCAGACGGTAAACCGGCCATTTTGATATTCTCTATTTCTATTTGAGTTCCACCATTGTCCGCAGAAACAGAATTTGTCCACATCGAAGAAGAAGCGTCAGTGCTTGACCAAGTTGGTATACCACTAGTAGAACCTACAGCTCTAAGGCTTTTTCCACCATCCGCTGTTATTGAGTAACTAATACTAAACTTACTAGATGTTGTTCCAGAAGAATACACTTGTGTGTGTGATATCTCGTGTGGCTGCTTATTTGCTCTACCAGTCTTAGTATAAACTGTTGTTGGACCAGTATAACCACCATCTGTTTCTGATACTGTTAATTTTAAAACAGGGTCCATATATTGATTTATCGTATAATGAGGTTCTTCCGTTGGAATATTACTAGCTAAAGTTGTATCACCCACAGGAAATAAATTTATAAAATACTTTTGATCTCTAGTAAATACAGCTACAGCATCGTTCGCAGCTGTGACAGATTGAGATAATACAGCTTCAGTTGAGCTATTTAGCGACACTACTGTAACAGTATCTCCAGTTGATATTGTGTCCATTTTTAATCTATCACCAACTCTAACATTAGTTAAAGCATCAAACGTAGCTGTAGTTCCACTTAATCCACCACCCATATTAATAGCTGTTGTTAGTATAGTAGAACTATACGCAGGAAATGTTTGTCTAAAAGTACAGAAACCGTTTTTAGTAAACTTTTTATTAATAGCGTTTATTGATCCGTAAACAGGGTTTAACACAGTTGTTTCTGTTAAATCACTGTAAGTAGACAATGAAATACCAGTTACATCTGGATTTGTTCTTGTACCAATTCCATCTAATATTGATTTTTTATCAGTGTCATCTGTAATAGTTAGATTAAATTCAGCATCTTTTGTTCCTTGAATCTTTATTACTCTTTCTTCTCCACCCGCGACAACTTGAGAAGAACCAAAAGAGACAGCTATTATTTTTTTAGGAATAGTTTTTATAGCTTCTGTTTTAACGACTAATAACACCCCATTACCAGAATTAGCAAGTGTGCTAACGCTATTTTTATATATTAAATGAAATGTGTATTTAGTTACTCTATCATCAGCGTTTCTAACTGGTTGATTGTCTCCATCTATAACTAATCTTAGTGATTCTCTAGGTGTTCCAAAATACTGTAATTTTGGTTGAGACGTAAAATAATAACCAGACTTAGCCTCAACAACAACCTTCGCTATTTTTTTAGATTTATTTGGAACAGCTTGCCCTGTTATTACAGTGGTGTTAATTCCAGAACTAGATGTTGTACTAACAGACATTCCACCTATTTGTGTTATCTCTGTTTCAAATTGAGTGTCATTTGTAATATCAAACACTTCTTGATCAACATCTACGTTTATTGTATCAACATTACCAAAGTAAGTTGCTGTTCCATCTATGTCCACTACTATTGCAGTTTCGCCAACTAATTCTTGTGTTACATTAAAGGATGAAACAAAATTAACCGTAGCTATAACCGTATTTCCAGGTTGATTAGCTGTGCCGCTATTAGTAAAAACAACTGATTGAACTTGAGATGGCAACGCATCTCCAATAGAAAAATCTGATGCTTGAACAACATAATTTATATCAGGAGTTATAGTTAAATCACATGATGTTATCATGTTTCCAGCCGCAACACTATCACCTATAGTTTCAGTAAATCTAAAAACATTTTGATTATTAATTGTACTATTTCCAGTTATTGTGTAATTTGCCATATTTTAATCTTTATTAAGGATTATCACCTTTATCTCGAACATCAATATTAACATCACCATATCCACCAGATGGAGTATTAGTGTCAGAAGGAAAACCTATACCTTGCACAGATATTTCTGAAGCGTCTATATTTGCAAGACTTGTTGACTCTCCATTAAAAGTAGAAAACCACTTACCTTCTTTGTTTTTAAACTCTTTATTAGAACCTTGTTGTAAGTCAGTATTAAAAACATTTACGTACCATCCATTCTGTGCTGTCAAATTATAGTACTCTCCATCTGCTAAATCTGTTAGTGTATTACCAGCTGCATCTGTTACGGTCGATTGAGTGTATTGATTAACCTTAGCCTGTGTTCCCTCATAATTAATAGTATGAAAAGATTTTATGTTACTAGGTAGATCGTTAAATACAACTTCTATTTCAGAATTATATTGAGTTCCATAAAAATTATTTCTCAAAACAGTATCATTGTTAAAATCTAAATCTCTATGATGTTCATATATTAAACTGTCTTTAGAGGTTAAGTATTTTCCAGAAACACTAATACCAGTGTCTGGAACAAAAGACTTAAAACTAACCCAACCTTTACTACCCTCGTTAAAAGAAATTGTTATAGGTTGATTAGTAGTTGTTTGTGCTGATGGCTGTATATTTAATGATAAATTATATTCACCATTAACAATGTCAAAAGTACCAACTAAGTCTTTACATAGTTTTAAATTTTCTCTAAAGTATGTTTTCATACCTACGTTTGATATAGGTGTTAGTCCATCCATTGACAGTCTTAAAACAGCACCTCTTTGCTTGTCAGTAAAGTACAATCTATATTGATCGCTAGCTAATGATTCTGGATTTTTAGATATTCCATAGTCACCAACAAAAGGAGTTGCATCACCAAGAACTCTATTTGTAGCAACTAGTTGAGAATTTCCATCAGCATTAAATACAGCATCTTTATTAGCTAAAACTTTTAATACTTTATCTTCAGAAAAAACCACTAAATTATTATCTCTTGTTTTTAGCGCTTGAATAGATCCGTATGCTGGATTTATATTTTTAGTTATTTTTTCAGCCATATTAAATTCATTCAAGTTATTAACGCTTGATGTTGAATTATATAACCCAGAGTGTATTAAACCACTACTTATTTGTTCTTCACCATACTCTAAAAAAGTAGAAGACACTCTACATCCATTGTCTATTTGTGGTGCGTTAAAATCATCTCTAATTCTATCTGATTCTACTCCATTTCCAAATGAATAACAATTGAACCAACTTAATTGAACAGGGTATTCATAAGCGTTTACATCAACTTTAAAATTACCAGTTGTAGTAATAAAATCAACATTATTTAAAGCACCCATTATAGTGATGTTATTACTTACCGCATAAAATAATCCAAATAAAACACCAGTAATAAATGTTCCCTCAGGAATAACAGCAGGTCCAGTGACTTCCATTCCTATTACTAAATCTTCTATTTGAGAATTACTGAGACCATTAGTAAATCCAACTATATTATTAGGTACATATAAAAATTGTTGTCCAGTATTTACAAATGAAAAAATACCATCTACATCAAGATATCTATCACTTGGAGTAGGAGCTGAATTAACTATTTTCATGTGATCAAGTACTTTTGTAAATACAACCGTACCGTCTTTTCTACTAACCTTTAGTTCGTCGTTTATAGCTATACCTATACCGTCGCTTGAACTTAACAGCTGTGTACCACTACCAGTGCTATTAATTTCTCTAACTGTTATAGTATTATTATTATAAACTTTAGAAATAAATGTGTTGTTAATTAAAAAATCTTGAAGTGTAGATTGTGTTATAGGTACATATCTTCTACTAACGTTAACAGGGCTGCCGTTTTCTACATCAGGAAGAAAATATGAAGTCATACTTTGTATCGTGTCTAATCTCAATGGTAGCGCAGCGCTAGCCTCGTAGTATATATCTAAGTCAGAATCATCTTTTGGTTCTGTTTCCCAACAAGCATGATCTGTTATAGTAACAGAGTTAAACGCATCTTCATCGTCAACTTCATCTAAAGTTTCTATAACAAAATAACCCGTTCCATTATGCAGTACTTGACCTCTTGGGTCCCAAACATTACAATCAATTCCTGATGCAAAAATTTCATTACCATTGCCATCTAATCTAACAAACTTAACAACTATAGATTCTCTATTTTTA
>CEPF01006538.1_pt1 | contig 11253 bp, 7 predicted proteins | sample 530441 | NCBI WGS metagenome assembly CEPF01 (sample SAMEA2620094, study PRJEB7988) | marine metagenome | biome: marine biome (ENVO:00000447); feature: deep chlorophyll maximum layer (ENVO:xxxxxxxx); material: "saline water (ENVO:00002010), including plankton (ENVO:xxxxxxxx)" | depth 25 m
CTTCGAGGATAAGCGTGAGCTCATGATGCTCTTCGCTGAGAAGACGGCATCCTCTGGTAACTTTACTGGAACTAACGCACCTGGTGGTGTTGAGGGTTCCGAGGGCTACTTCTCCGCTGTCGATAACCGTGGTATCGTTATAAGCAACGCTTCCGCCAACCCGCTCGACAGCTTCGCCGAGTTCGACTCCATCATTCTGGAGCTGGACAAGCAAGGTGCCCCGTCCGAGTACGCTATGTACGTGAACAGAACCCAGTCCTTGGCTATCGACGACATGCTGGCTAGCGGTATCGCTACCAACGTGACGGCTGGTCTGGCTGGTCAGTTCGGTGCATTCAACAACGACGCTGACATGGCTGTTCAGCTTGGCTTCAAGAGCTTCACGAGAGGTGGCTACACTTTCCACAAGCACGACTGGAAGCTGATGAACGACCCGACCCTCTTGGGTGCTTCTACCAAGTTTGTGGGTGCTATGGTTCCGATGACGCAGGTCACTGACCCTGTCAGCGGTGCTAAGGCTCCTGCTCTGGAGATGAACTACAAGGAGTCTAACGGCTACAGCCGTGAGCTGGAGCACTGGGTGCGTGGTGGTGGTGTCCTCGGACACAACGAGCTCTCCAAGGACATCCTGGAGATGAACTACCGCTCCGAGATCGCTCTCGTCACTCGTGCCGCTAACCAGCACGTCATCATCAAGGGCTAATCTTTAAATACAAGAAAATATGCCTGGTAAAATGCTTTACTTTCAGACGGCTGCCGACGATGCAGTCGTCATCCCTGGCGAAAACGTTCTCGCCATTGACGTTGCAACAACTTCTGTGGTTGTGTACGCTAATGCTGGATCGCACGCCAACGTTTCTCTCTCTGCTGCCTTGACTGTTACGGCGGGTGAAGAGGAAAAGGTTGCAAAGGCGATTGCTCAGGAACTCCTTAACGGGTCTTCTGGGTTGATCACCGTTGCAGACGACGACAATAGTGAGTACCTCCACGCTGGCATCACCGCCTGCGGAACGCTTACTGTTGACTTCGACAAATCTTCCTAATAACTAACTGTAAGGAGGGGAGGAGAAATGCTTCTCCCCTCACTTACTCAAAAAAAAGACCATGAGCAAGTTTATATTTGGAGACAACGTTTTTACACCAGTTGACACCATTTTGGGAGTTAACTGCGATGTGGCCGAAGCAGTCACTATCTATTGCATTAATCATGTAAAAGAGGCGGGGACTTCGGATGTCAACAACAGCACGTATGTTCTTACTGTGACTTCTGGAAAGGAAGTTACTGTGGGGAAGAGACTTGCTGAAGAGCTGAACTTTGGAAAGCTTGAAGTGATTGACTTGGTTGAGTTTGACGACGAAGTCACTTCTGTCACCTTCACTGCTACTCCTTCCTAATGAAGAAATTCTTCCTATTTAGGAGGGAACAGATAACGCTATTCTCCTCAACGTCATCCAATGACGGAGAGGGGCTTAGCGTTATTGCTATACCAGCAAATAAACTTTCGTTTATAACCGCCACGCTGGGTAAGGTACACTTCAACTTTGACGATGCCAGTGTCTACGACTATGTCACGCTTCCGAGCTCTGATGTAATCGACAAGACGCACATCACAGTGTCCTGTCAGGACGGAAAAGAGGTGGCCCTTATGGAGTCGGTTATGAACTTTCTGGCCGCTGACGACAAGCGCAACATACTCAGGTTTGACTCTGTCGATAAGAACGCGACACTCAAAGAGGCTAAGGTTGATGGATTTGAGGATGTAGCTGCCATAGTCAATGACACCCCGATCAACATCATTACACAGAAAGCTGATCCGTCAACAGCCATTATAGCAGGTGTTGATTTCTTGTCTGATGTGAACAAGCCAGACATAGACTACAATCACACTGGAATAACCCAGTCTGATGGTCAGCACATCAGTACCTGGGACAACGACACAAATGCCCTCCTCGGAACCGACTATAACACTACGGACGAGGGTGTATCTAATACGCTCGCGGAAGAGGCGGGTACTACCTCGTACTCTAAAGAGAACTCCGCATACATTGCACCTGGTAACTACTTTGAGCTTGCCAACGCATACGAATCTACGGCAGACTACACTATGTACTGCGCGTTTGGATTTCCTGCATACACAAATATCTACGAGATCTTTGGTAGTGACAACAATACCTGTAAGGGATTCTCTAACGGAAAGCAGGATATATTCTCGATGATTCACCAGAACATCGTTGGCCTTCCTGCTACTCAGACCACAAACAACAAGGACAACCTGACCAAGGAGTACAGGTTCCCAGATCTGGGATTGGAGACGAACGCTACGGACCACCAGTCCATGTATGTGTTTGTAATTCGAAGAGATGAAAAATACAACTTATATTTGTATAACTTCAGAGGAGATGTGGTAGCCATTATACCGTCCAAGGTTAGTGGCAATGGAGGAAGAACAGATGGAACCCTTGAGGTAAAAACCTTCGGGGGCGTTGGACCTGACTACCTGTTTAAAGGGTACTTGAGCAGGTTCGGCGTGGTGGGGAGAGATGTCGGGCATAACGTTGCTCGAAGCATTGCAAAGGATCTGTACAAGACCTACGCATACAACTACGCAACTTTTAATTAAATCTAAATACAATGGCACAACAAGCTAAAAGGGCACCTGGGCGCCCTAGAACAACCCAGGCCAAAAAGACCGAGGCTCAACCCAAGCAAGCCCCGAAAAAGTCATTCAAAAGAAAAGTAGACGCGCCCAATCACAGGGTGTATCAGCTGGTAAAAGGAGGGGGCGTGGTGTACATGCTTCAGACTAAGGGAATCTCCATGTTCGACGAGGACACTGAAACGATGAGAGAGCTTCGTTACTGTCCTTCTGAGCACAGTGTGTGGTCTGATGAGCAGCGCGACGACGCAGTCCGCAAACCGATTCTTTTCAGAGATGGAAATCTGCTTGTTAAAAAGACAGAGCCTAACCTGATGGAGTATCTTGACCGCCACCCTCAAAACGTGGCTAATGGAGGAAACGTATTCAAAGTCCTTGATAAGTCTGTTGATGCAGAAAAAGAGCTTGATACGGAGTTTTTGTTGGTTGAAGCTATTTCTATGGTTAGAGACAAGGACCTCAACGACCTGCTCCCTATCGCCGTGTACTTCGGAATCGGAACTGGTGGTAGTTCTTCTGAGATCAGACACAACTTGTTGCGCACTGCAAAGAAGAGTCCTCGTAGATTCATCGACGCTTTTGACGATCCAGTCGTGAAGGTCAAGTCTATGATTCATCAGGCCAAGGAATACAACATCATCAAGCTGTCTGAATCTGGTGCGTACTGGTTCGACAGCAACACTATCATCATCGCAAACCCTGCGGGTGCAAATTGCGCAGACACCCTTGCTCGATTCTGCATGACGGAGAAGGGCGCGGCTGTTTTGGCCACACTTGAAGACCACATTGATAAACTGTAAGCTTAGAACTTACACTGCAGAGATAGGGGGGCTAACAGCCCCTCTTTCTTTTTGTATATTTGTCGTATGATTAGTGTTATAGAGATATTCAATGTAGTCAGAGACATTGCTAATAAAGAGCAGAAGGGCTTCGTCACACCTGAAGTCTTTAACACGTTTGCTGACATCGCACAGAAGAACATCTTCAACGAGATGTTTAGGGAAATGATCCTTAGTCAGCAGGTCAGACGCCAGAGCGTAGATCCTGGCCGATATAAGTCGATTAAGAAAAACGTTCAAGAGGACCTCTCTAGATACATTCAGGAGGCTTTCCTTGCTGGTGGTCAGGGGCAGGTTTTGGCCAACGAAGACGTTGTGGTGTTTGACAAGCCTGACGACTTTGCTAGAATGATTTCTGCAAGAACAGAAGAGGGAGTTACTATAGAGTTGATGTACGACACTGAGAAGGTGTCTAGGATGCTTAATAGTAGACTTTCTTCCCCTACTGATGAGTTCCCTGTTATGGCTGTCGGAAACGACCTTAGAGTGTACCCTGCGAACGTTCAAGACGTGGTGCTCAGGTACTATAGACAGCCTACCTCTGTCTTGAACAATCAGGTTGACCCCAACGCCCTCCCGACTTACTCTGTCACTTTTGGTGTTGAGCCAGGGACTTACATTGTTAATCCGTTTGACATTAGAGACTTCGATCTTCCTAATCACTACAAAAACGAGCTGGTTACAGAAATCCTGAAGCTGATTGGTGTGAGGCTGAGAGACGCCGATATATTTAATTATACTAACGCTGAAGACGCTGCCGAATGATGAACTACGTTCCCCTTAGAGAGATTGTCGATGACTTCATCATGACTCTCGATACTGATGACTACGTAAGTGGTGCGTCTGATCTTGCTATTAGAAACTTTGCTCTCAGAGGCATACGTGAAATCGGTTTTGATGTTGTCCCCAAGATTAAGTCTCTCAAGCTAGCTGTCACAGCTCAAGATGAGGTTGTCATACCCGATGACTTCGTGGATATGATCAAGCTTGGTATCGTTCACTCTGACGGAAATGTGTACGTGTTTGGAGAGAACAAGAACATCAATATGTCTCGTTCCATCAACAACCCCGCTACGCAGCAGGTGTTTAATGCTGGGCCTCTAGACATCGCTGAGAATCAGATTGACGATAGGTCTGACAACAAGGGACCTACATCTGGATTCGGAACTTCTAATTCAGGGTCTAACAACAACTTCGACTCTTACATTTTCCGAAACTACATTTACGAGAATCAGGTTGGGAGATTGTACGGGATGGGTGGTGGCCACCTTCACGGAGAGTACAGAGTAAATCTCGATAGAAATAGAATCGAACTGTCAACCAACAACGACTTTACTGAGGTCGTCATGGAGTACATCGCTGACGAGGCGAGAAGCTCTGATCCCATGGTTCACGTATACGCAGAGGAGACTCTGAGATCCTACATATACTACAAGCTTTGTGAGCGGAAGTCGACTGTTCCAGCTAATGAAAAGGCAAGAGCCAGGGCTGAATTTTACAACGAGCGGAGAAAGGCTAAGGCCAGAATAAGCAACTTCACGAAAGAAGAGGCTATGAAGGTTATTAGAAAGAACTACAAGCAATCACCTAAGTATTAATGATTGATAAGCGACTTCCTAGGTCCCTAAATAACTCAGCGGACTCAAGAATACGTGGCGTCAGTGAGATGACGGACGCCCTCAATATTTTGGTTACTGGAGAGTCTAGCAACGGAAGTGCTGACGGAAGTGAGTCTGGTGACGCGGGTGTAATCAAACCAATAAACGGAAACCAAGTCGCAGCCGTCATGGAGGAGTACTTCGCTGACGGGTATCAAAAGGTTGTCATTGGATCTGTTCAGGATCAGAAGTATGGTTTCGTATACTTCTTCGTGTTCTCTGAGGAGGCGAACGAGATGGGGGTGTATAGGGTAAATGCGAACCTAAACGTTCAGCGAATCTTCGCCTCACCTTATTTCAACTTCAGGTCCGACGGATTTGTCAAGGGTGACATTGCTCACCTAAACTCTCAAAACGTAGACGAGGCTGATAGAACAATACTATACTTTACCGACAATGTCAATGAACCACGCCGACTTGATGTAAACAGAGCACTAGCGGGGGATCTTAACGGATATGAACAAGAAGACATTCTTGATGCGATTTGCGCATGCCCTCGTACCCCTGTAGCCCCTCCGACATGGTTCTTTTTTACTGACGAGACCAGAACCGAAAGCCTGTTCAAGGACATATCTCCGTTCCAGTATGCCTATCAAAACATATACGTCAGTGGTGAGGAGAGTGCTCTTAGTACATACAGTACTTATGCTATCCCCCCTGCATACATAGCCGCAGGAAGTGACCTCGACATTAATGTTGAGAATGCCTGTACAATCACAATTCCTAGGGAAGGGTACACACAAGAGGTGGAATCGATTCGCATTCTGGCAAGAAACTCTGAGTCTAACGACTTCTACATCATAGACGAGGTGCCGCCAGTTTACGATGGAGACACTACGTTCACGTTCTTCAACGACTCTGTAGTTATTGGCTATCCTGAATATGAGGTCTCAAAGCAATTTGACAACCTGCCAAAAAGAGCCCGCGCTCAGACGGTAAGTGAGAACCGACTCTTTTATGGAGACTACGTAGAAGGTTTCGATCCAATACAAACCAACGCCACCCTTACTGTTGAATATCAGACTAGAGATCAAGACTTTAGATCCTCTCAAGCAAGCCTTGTCCCTGAAATGTTCAACGTGGGCGAGCAGCAACAGGGAGAGATAAAGAATCGCGTCGCGGGCCTTAAAATCGAAAACCTTAATCTACCATCAACGATAAACGCAGGAGACAGCCTAAACATATTCCTGACTGTATATCCAAAGCAGAATTGGATCGTGTATGATGGTCGAACGAACTTTCACCCGTACAGCGAGAGGGTTGACTTCGGGGGTCAGAATACCCTGTACTTTGGGGCAGGGGCTTCCGACGCGGTTATCGGAGCTGACGAAGGTGGTATAGGAGACGTTTCTTCTCTGTACGCGCCTAATCCAGAGAACGAATCAGGTGAGTATGCTCACAGATATGCGGGCATGTATAATGGTGTTGCAGAGAGAAACTTCTCCACCTTTGCTGGCAGTGTTCAGGCAAAGTGGAAGGTTTTGACTGGAACATTCCAGGGCACTGAATTTGATGCCGCATACGGAACCTCATCTGAAAACGCGCTGATTATAAGGGGTCAGTCTTTGTCGTTCTCAGTTCAAATTACTGCAACTGAATCCCATGTCAACACCGACGGACTCATGGAGTCGGTTGTCGCCCAGGCGCTTACTGGTGGGACTCCGTCTGGGTTTGATGTGACTGATTCAGAGTCCACATATACTTACGACTACAACCTTGGACTAAATCACGGAGACGCGATCTTCCCTTCGATGGAGGAGGCAGAGCTAGTGTGCGGAGTTGTAAATCACAGTCTATCTCTGAATCAAACGCCTCAACAAAGGGCCCCCATAGGGTCCTTCATTATAGATGAGGCAACTGTGACTACCAGACTTGTGCAGATAGGTGAGGACGGGGTTGGCTTAGACTTGGTTAGTATTACTGATGTTCTTGCCAAGACCTGCATTCCTGACTTTGTATTTAGACACAATCCACAAGCTCCTGTAGTTTTTGATATTCAGTCAGACATACAAAAGTATATAGTTCTTGACCCCAATGAAGCTCAAATCATAAACTCAGTAAGTACTCCTGGTTTCGGAAACTTCTTAACAACAGGAGGTGGTGTGCCTGGATCTCCTTCTGTCAATCTTATTGATGTTGGCACAAACAATACGGAGATATACGAAAACTACGACTGGCTTCAACAAGAGCAAAAGACGCATGTTGGGTACCTTATACTCCCCGACAACTTTATTTTTAGGAGTTATGAAGACAGAGGGTTGACCTACGAGATAGACGCCGTGTCAATTATGGACGGGGTTATTGGTCCTGGAGGCAAACTCGGATCACTTGTCGAAGATTTCCCTCTTAACCCAAACCTTTACGTTTTTGGCTCTTCTGCTGGACCCTCTGGATCTGAAGATAGAGTCCTTCCTCTTGTGCGAAAATTCTTGTCTGGTAACGCAAATGTCCCTTACAGTACGTTTGAGAATAGCATAGGATACTTCTTTTCTGCAGGGGAAGAGAATCTTGAATTGGCGTATATCAATTCCGACTTTGCTCAACAAGGGGGCAGCGTTCCTGGGTCTTACGGGAGATCGTTTAAGACGAACGCGAACCACTCCTTTGGAATCGTATACTACGATCAGAGAGGAAGAGCAAGTGACGTCATGTCACTTGGAAGCGCCTATGTCCAGGGCCTTGGAGAAAGAAATGAAGGTCTATATGGTGCCGCGTATGTAAACATAGACTTGGATCATAACCCTCCGCCTTGGGCATGGAATTACCAAATAGTATACACTGGCAACACAAGTGTATCTAAATTCATTCAATACACCGCTGCTGGTGCTTTCGTTGAATCGGGGGAAGACGAGAACATATATGTCTCTCTAAACTACTTGCAAGAAAACTCAAAGGTGTCTTACGCAAAGTCCTTTGGGGCAAGAAACCCCACAGGCGACAACCGACTCTATCAATATCAAGAGGGAGACAAGCTTAGAATCATATCCTACAACCCCTCTAACGATGATTCTAATCTTAGGCCAGCAAACTACGTTTATGACGTAATTGATTTTGTTACTCTGACTCGTGACCCAGAGTCAAACCCGCTTTATGAAGAGGGTGATGACATAAATGCAGGAAACTACCCAAAGGTTGGCGACTTTGTTGTCCTAAAAAACAAGCCAGGAATCGTTGACTTCTCTTCAATCTCGGTTCAAGAGGGGACGGACAAATGGAACAACAGATGCCTGATAGAGCTGTTTTCTCCGTCTAAGTTTTCTGACCTAGAAGACAAAACTTACTTCGAGACGTCTAACGTGTATCGGATTCTGTTTGATCAGATAAACAACCAACCAATCCACGAAGAGAATTACATATCCATGCAGAATGGAGATGTGTTCTGGAGAAGAGGGGCTATAAAGATGCCTCCTTTCGACATCGGTCAGTTTGAGAATCAGTTTCAGGATATGGTTGTTGCTAACAACAAGCAGTTCTCCAACTTCTATATCGAGAGCGACACTTTTAGCGACCTTGTTCGATTCTCTAACGTAGATGACTTTGGAAAGCCAAAAGCAATTCTTCCCAACTCTCAGGAAGTCAGGCGAGGGTCTACCATTACTTATGGAGAGGCAAACAGTTATTCATCAAACCTTGTTAAGTTCACGTCGTTCAATACAAGTCTTGGAAACTACAAAGACATTCCAAACTCATACGGATCAATAAATTACATTCACGCTTTTAACGAATTTATTGTTTGTATACAAGAAGGAAAAATTAGCAGAATACCTGTAAACAGAAACATTATATCTGATGCGGGTACCAACCAGCAGCTTGTAGCTACCCTTCAAGTTCTTGGTAACCAGTCATTCTTCTCTGGTGACTACGGATGTGACGGACATCCAGAGTCTGTAGTTATTGTAGATAACGACGTGTACTTTGCTGACCTTGGAGGAGAGGAGATTATTAGATTTAACAGGCTAGAAGGAGGGGTGTCCGTAATCAGTGAGAATGGGATGAAGGAGTTCTTTGAGCGTCAGTTCAGAGCGCTTGGAGATAACCCCAGAATCGTGGGAGGGTATGACCCTCTTAATGACGAGTTTCTGATCTCTATGTACGATCAGACCACAGTTACTTCTGACAACGTTCTTCTTCCAACTCAACCTTTAGTACCAATAGAAGAGGAGGACGATACAGGTGACGTGGCTGACAGAATTGCTTCGCCAGCTCCGAGATCCATTGACCCTGCTCAGGAATTGAATAACCTTATCCCAGAGCCTCAAACCATACCTGTCACGCCTCAAGTAACTGCTTCAGCTAGATCGAGAAATCAAGCTCGTTTTGATCAAATCAAAAAGGGTGCAAGTGTTTTTTCTGTAGCCCCTACAAAGAAGGACGGCCACTCTGACGAGGAGATTATTGAGTTCTTTACGAACATCTATACTGCAGGACCTGGGGATCAAATAGTATTTGAACAGGGAACTCTCGACAACAGTCCGATTATGTATATCGGAGGTTTCTACAACTACTTTAACACAGGTGATGAAACCACCATTGAGGATCACACAAGAGTTTTCGAGGAGATTGAGAATAAGTGTTTTATAGACTGTTTTGGTGCAGGTCCAGTGGCTTCCGATGATTTCTACAAGAAAGGCGGAGTATTTACTGATCGACAGTTCAGGCGCATGGCTAGCACTCACAGGTCTGTTGCTGCTTTTGCTGAAGCAAATCCTGATAAGCTTACTGGATTTAACCCAAACAGAGTGTTCGACCCTGTGTTTGTACCTGGAGCCTTTGTTACTGAAAGAAAAGAAGTTGACTCTCAGTGGAGTTCGTTCTATAATCAGGACAACCATGAGAACGTAGAACCTTACTATTCGGATGGCTCTGGAACATACTTTCATTTTGGTAAGTATGGAACCATGAATACAACGGATTCATTTAGTGGTCCAGTGAAAATCTATGACGCTAGAATACACGGAGGTGTTCTGGCGATGATTGACTACATGCCATTCAGGGATTACTTCAGGTACAAGCTTCATTCCGTCTCTCCTAAGTTTGGCATTGAGTCGGTCCCAGAGGACCCAGAGTTCCTCATACTTCATGGTTACAGAGACCACGGTGCAGTAGCAGGCATGGGCTATACGCCTTACCCTGGGTGGGCTCCATGTTCTATAAGAACCTACGCTCAGTGGACATCAGAGATCGTTGAGCCTTTCTTCAGCGAATTTGGAGGACAAGAGGTGCTTCCTGTTCTGGAGCAGTTTCTTAGGAACCCAGGCCACGACACCTTTGACGACTTGGCTGGAGGTGTTTTGGACGAAAACAACATGTCCGACGGACACTACGAGTTCTTTAACAACATCGTTAATCAGACTTCTGGGGGTGCTGGAGTTGGCCCTGGGGCAGAGGCAATAGGAACTCAGCAGGCACTTCCAACTTACGGTCCTCTTGTGTACGACTTCGATTGCGATGGGGTTTGGGGACCTAATGACCTTGCCATCTGGCAAGCAATAACTCAACACTGGAGTAGTCTTGGCGACGACAGCCTTGGGCCTGACGACATTGAACCTCTTGCAGCCAACTACTTCTGCCCAGCTCATAACGCAATTAAAACAGTGTCGCGTGCTTTTAGCGGCACCAACTTTAACGAAGGGGCTGGAAATCCAGGTATTGGAGGGTTTGATCCATTTGGAATAAATAATCCTGACCCACAGCCTGGTGGAATATGGAACTTGCTACAAGGAGGAAATAGTCAATTCGACACATTCACTCCTAGTACCTTGCCTATAAGTGGGGACAACAGGGCTTGTTTCAACTGGAACAAGTGTTTGAATCAAATCCCGTTCAACTTTGTTCAGCCACCAGGGCCTCCCGTTTCTCCTGTCGGTGCGATAGCCCCATACTTCAGCCTGCCTGTAGATACGGCAACAACCGTTATGACTCCAGGGGCCTCTGTTAGCGGCGCCCTGTACAATGATGACGGGACTTGGTACAGCAATATACTGGTGTATTCAAACCCTGACGGGGGCAACTTCACTAGCGCGTTCAATCTGGAAGAGAGGCCGACAGATAGCTTCTTCCCTATAACAAAATACTGGGCATGACAATATCATACGACCC
>CEPF01001167.1_pt1 | contig 11222 bp, 12 predicted proteins | sample 530441 | NCBI WGS metagenome assembly CEPF01 (sample SAMEA2620094, study PRJEB7988) | marine metagenome | biome: marine biome (ENVO:00000447); feature: deep chlorophyll maximum layer (ENVO:xxxxxxxx); material: "saline water (ENVO:00002010), including plankton (ENVO:xxxxxxxx)" | depth 25 m
GCCCTGCATTATTATAATAACCAAATAGATCAGATATTGTTCTGGTTTGTTCTCCTCCAAGCTGACTGGAAGTGTTTATACCAATTAGAGTTAAGGTATTCGCTCGGACTCGTTCGATTTCAAATCCAACATAATTGGAAATGGATTGTTGAGCTCCTAACGGTGTAACTAATAATATTAAGAGCCCCAATAAGTTATATAAAGGCTTCATATGAATATTTATGCTTTTCCTAGATTTATCAAACAAGCGAACGCATTTATTTCTTTATCTACAACAAAAGCACTTTTATATAGATGATCTGCTATAACAGCTATCATTTCTTTCTTTTTTAAATCTGCTATATCCTTATCATAAATATAATCTAATAAATTAGCTAATAATGTATCGTAATCACCCTGAAAACGATCTTCATTTTCTATTAAGTATTTTCTTAATTCTAAAGTCTTATCTGCATTTATTTTTTCGAAACATAATGAAAGCAACTCATTATCAGACCCGTTGCTATCAATAGTGAGGACTGAATCAATAACACTTTTTTGCAACTCATTGATCGTTTTCCGTAGATCGGGGAAGTAACGCTTGACAAGTTGTATAAATTTTTTCTTTTGTTCATCACTTATATTTACTTTTTCATACTTTAGAATACTATAACATCTTTTAACAGCTTGCTCAATACCAGGCTTAAGATCTAATGATTGACATCTAGATTGAAGAGCGGGTATAATCTTATGTTTATAGTTAGCGGTTAAAATAAATCTACAATACTTAGCAAAGGTTTCCATAGTATTACGTAAAGCACTTTGCGCTGTAGTAGTAAGTCCATCTGCTTCATCTAAAATAACTACCTTTACCTGACCATCAAATGACTTAGTTTGAGCAAAATTAGTAATATTATGTCTAATTGTATCAACACCAGATTCATCTGAAGCATTAATATAAAGATAATTACATTTAAGAATATCGTTAACTATAATACGAGCCAATGTAGTTTTACCGGTACCCGGGTTCCCAACAAATAAAAGATTAGGAATCTCATTTTTAAACTCTTTAACTACTGAAAGAGTTTTATTATCTAAGATTAGATCTTTTAACTTTGAAGGTCGATACTTTTCAACCCAAATTTTATCAAATTCAATCATAATTAACGACCTGATGAACCGAACCCCTTTTCACCTCTTTTACTTTCCTTAATTTCACTTTCACCTACTTCAACATTATAGTTTTTATAAACCACAAACTGAGCAATTCTATCCCCAGCTTTAACTTCATAATCTTTATCAGTAAAATTATATAATTTAATTCCCGCATCTCCACGGTAGCCTTGATCAATAATACCCGGGTGAGGAAAGATACCATACTTAAAACCTAGCCCCGATCTACCTTCTATCTTTACCCAATACCCAAAAGAAATGTAAGCAAATTTTAAACCAACATCTACTACTGCAGATCCTTTAGCAGGAATAGTAATATCTACTACAGAAGTAACATCTAACCCCGTATCAGTATCATGATTTTTGCTAGGAATAACTGCATTATCATTCGTTTTCTTAAACTTCAACTCCATACTTATATTATATAATAATAAAAATAATATCAACTGAATAAATATATACGTGGACGAAGATCTTAATGAAGCAGTTGATGATATTATTACCCAGCTTAAGGGTAATAAAAAAGTTGCGCATGTTTTAGAAGAGGAGATTCTAGATAAGGATAAATTAGAAGATTTTTTGATTGAAAAAAGTAGTAAACTAATCAACAAATCTTTAAATATTGTAGATAATGTAAATGATTATATTAGCTCTGCTCCTGAAAACCGAGACGTAGCTGCCATGGCAGAACTTATAAAAGCAGCATCTTCTTCTATTGAAACGTTAAACAAATTGCATACTGCTAAAGAAAGAAATGAAACTCAAATTGAAGTTAAAAAAATTGATGTTGAGAGTAAAGAGAGAATTAATATAGCAGATAATCAAACTAGGGTTCTATTATCTAGAGAAGATATTATGAAAGCTTTAGTGGAAGAAGATAACAGTGACGTTATAGATGTTTAATCAGTTATTGGCTCTTCTTTTACTTCTTCTCCACTACCTAATTGACCTTCAACAGTGTTAACTGTAAATATCTTATCATCATCTCCTTCTATCTTAAATGTAAACTCTCTTCTCTTATCTGACTCAAATTGATTACCTATGAGATCAGTTTCTAAGATAGTATCTTTTATTTCAATTTCTTCTATACCTTCTTCAGTATACGATCTAGTCATATATACTAACTTCTTTTTAACCGCAGCCCTGATTGCCTTAGCTTTATTCTTTTCACTGTCAAAATAGTTTATTAATCTTAAAAATTTATAAACTTCAAAGTCTTCTTCGCCTAGATACTCCTTTACCTTTTCAAAGATATCATCACTTATTTCTTCTACTACTTTAAAAAATTCAACATCCGCAACTCCATAACAACCATGTGATTCAGTATCAAAACCATCTACTTGTTCTTTTTGTTTTCTTTCAGGTTGCTTTTTATCTATAAAAGGTAACGTATTATCTATATCAGTCAGATGAAGAGAAGTCTCATTAACCACTTCAGCAGTTTTTTTTGTAGCTATATTAATGAGACCATTTATAAATGCAGTTGATTTATTAGAAGTTACAAGTGAGTTATTAAATGCTTCTCCACCATCTTTAAAAAGCGGAACTGTGGTATCTGATCTAGCTAGATTACCGTTAGTACCAAAAATATCGCTATTTATTTTAAAGAATTTTTTAGCTTCTTCTGGAGGCCTAGCTAAAGAAATTGCATTAGCTGCTAAAGGACCTGTAAAAAGTAGAGATTTATAGTATTGAATAGATTCAATACTTATTTCATTTCCTTCTTCATCTATTTTATTAATAAATTTTTCTAATTGACTGACACCTATATGGTAGATTTTCTTAAATTCTTCCATGAATTCCTTATCCTTATCAGAAAAAGCTTTTACTAGTTCTTCATCAAAGAGTTCATCAAATTGTTCCTTAGTTCTAAGTAAAGATCTAAGAATTTCTACTCTCTTATTAATTTCAGGTTCTTCAGCCATTAGTCAATATCGTCATCGAGTTCAGTTCCGGGTCCTACATATGTTTTTACACATTGTATGCTATTATGGTATGTATCTCCTAAAAATTTATGCCTACACTTAGTAACTAGCCACCGGCCAAGTAACTTTTTATCCGCATCTACTGGATCATCTGTTCTATAGATATCAATAAATTTACCTGAAGTTCTGTCAGTATCCCCTAAAACCCCTAAATTAAGAGTTAAATTATAAAATACTAAATTAGAAGTCATTTCTGCTTCAGCTAAACTAGACGTCTTTTCTAGTGAGAATGGGGTACTCAAGGTTCTAAACATTTCTTCTTTCTTATGTTTATTTAAAGGTAAAAACGGCTTAGGTTTACCCCCGGTACTTTTAAATACATCTACAAAACTTTTTGTCCACTCTTCTTTTACTTCTTTAATTCTTTTTTCCCTCATACCATGTTCCCCTAAAATCGGGTCATAGCCTACAGCTAAAAAATTCATAAAAAACTCATTACTATAATCAAGCATAGGCGTAGTAAAGTTAGTTTGAGGTAACTGAGTTTTATATATATTTACCTCGGCATCAGGAGGGGGATTATTTTTATTTGGCTTTATCTTATCAACCAAATCGTTAGCAGCAAATCCTTCAGAGAGATTATCTTTATTTTCTTTAAAGATCTTTGTTAAAGGAGTTAAATTATACTTTTTTGTTTCTCTATCAAATCTTAAAAATGATCTCGTAACAATATCTTCATCTTTAAAATAATAAATTTGGAGAAGATATTTAATAAGATCTGAATATCTAAAAGATGTAGGAGGTAAGATATGTTCGGGAAATATATCTACCGAATGTGAACCAGGTTCAAAATTTTCTTCATCTATAATATCTTCGCCTAACGTATCTATTAATATTTGTTTTATTATATCCCCAACTAGCCCTCTGAATCTAGTACCGTATGGTATAATCTCATTTAATTTAAAATACTTATCATCTAGTAAACTGTATATCTTATAATTACCACCTCTGTCAATCTTAGCAGGGCTATTAACTTCATCATTTAAAACAAAATTATATTCAAGTTTTTTACCTTTACCTTGTTTATTTTTAAGAGAAAAAGTAAAAGTATCCCGGCCATCACCCCTTGTAACCATATTATTATCAATAAAATCGTAGGGATTATTAATCATAATTTGAGCATTTTGAAAAGGCTCTAACAGATTTTCACTTAAGTCTAGTAATTTTACTGCAGATTTGGTAAAACTCTGTTTAGTTTCACCTTTATCATCTTTCAAAAGAAACTCACATTCATAATCAGCTCCATTAATCTTAAAAACCTCACTCATTAGAAATGTCTATTGTCAAAAACAGTACCTTCAGTAATATTGTTATAAACTAAAGCTCTGAATTCTGGTTTAATAAATGATACTTGGGTTCCTCCTTTAAGAAAAAAACTATTACCTATAGTTTTTTTATTTACAAGATATATTAACCACCAACTATTGATATCATCATATATATTATAAGAAACAGTAGTTAAAGGCTCATCTGATTTAGCTGTATATAGGTCGAGTAAATCAGCTTGAAGGTTATCAGGAAACTCTATTTTATTTAAAATATTATAAAAATAAAATTGCTTATCATTAGAAGTAGCCGTATGAACTTTGAATATACGTTCATACCTTTCAATAGGTAAGCTTGATAAAGCTGGTATATCTTCTTGATACTCTCCTAATTTACCTGTTAATTTTTTCATACTTTTTCTAAGAAGTTTGCAACCTCCACGGTTAGTGATCTAAATGTCATATTACAATTAAAACCTTCAGGTACTATCTCGTTTCCTATTTTTCTTCTCGTACCTAATAAATCAAACGATAGCTGTTGTAAATACGCCCATTCGATATATCTTAACCCCGGAACTTTAATTTTATAAATAGCAGGAAAACTCATAGCTATAGCATTTTCTCTTTCAGGTCTGTTTATTTCTATAAATTTTTTTATAAACTCTATATTTTTATCTTTATCTCCCTCATCAATAGTATTAAGTAGAGGAAACTGAATTTGTAGTGGTTCATCAGTATTAGCGTACTGATAAAATTTAGGTGTTTCTATATACGAGCCAGGTGTTTCAGACTGACCTCCTTCAAGTGTACCTTGAAGCTCTCTTATAGTAGCAGCTATACCCATTATATTTTCTGCTACATCTTTAGCTCCCTCCAATAAAGATCTACCAATAGTAGCTTGCCCTCTATCAGTAACATTAGATAATGTATCAGCATAATCATTACTAAAAGATCTAAAATTATCGTTAAAGTATGGGAAGTGATAGTCTTCTAATTTTTCTCCCTTATATAAATTTTTATAAAACTCATCAGCACTACCACCTTTCTTTACAACATTCATATAACCATCCACAGTTTGTTTTAGCTGGGAGGTTTTAAGCTTATAAGCTCTTACATAAGCTAAAGGAGCTTCATTACGAAGCTGAGACCCTTTGGGAGATGAGGTCCAAGCGTAATCCTTTACTATGTTAACGGCCATATATATATTTATTACGCAACACTAATACTATAAGGAGATAAACCATAATCTGCTCTAGTATCAGGTATTTCACCGTCATTGTTTATAGGAGCCCTACTACTAGCTTGCTGTATAATTGGTGATTGTGTACCGCTCTTTGCTATTTTTTCAATATCTCTATTTAGCATTTTCATTTCTGTATGTATACCTTTCAAATAGCTACCACTCGTTACTGATTGCTGGTAGGCTAAACGTTGTACATGAACTAAATCTTCCATTAGCTTTACTGAAAAATCAGGAAGAGTTACTTCCTTAAACTCAACTGTTTTACCTCTACTTAACTCTTCTTCAATCTCTTCTTCATCTTTTCCAGTAACAAAATCGATTATACCACCTACAAACTTTTTAGCTTTACCAGCAAGATCTTTTGCTATATCAATTACTTTCCCAGGTATACCAAATAATAAATCTTTTAAGAAACCAAATATATTTTTTATTGTATCAAACGACGGAAAAGGTATATTTTCTGCAAGCCAAGAACCTAAGTTCTTTACAGCATTAAATATTCCATCAATCACACTTGTTATAGCATCTCCTACAAAGCTAAAAGCATCTTTAGCTTGCTGTAATATATTTTCAAAACTAAAATTACTAAACCATTCTGCAAAGAATTCAGCGATAGAATCTCTTATATTAATAAAAAATTGACCTATTTTTGCTCCTATATTACTAATAAATTTTTTGATAGTATCAAAGCTTGGAAAGTTTATATTATCCGGCTTTGCTATGCCCTTTATAAAATCGATTACAAACCCCACCCCGTCAATTACCATTTCAGCCCCCTTAGCTCCTAATCCAAATGCTAAAATTGATGTACCGAACTTGGTAAAGCCTTCCTTAAAATCACCTCTTAAAAATGCTTGCGCAGCTTCAAATTGTAATACCAACGCACCGACTACTGGTAAGTTTCTTAAATTTTTGCTTATAAAACCTCCTATCTTACTCGCTATATCTTTTAAGAATCCACCGGCACTTTTTATTTTATTATCGAATTTTTTACTACCATCTTCTTCCTCACCCATTAAATCTCTTGCAAGAATAATACCTTCTAAGGCCATACCTATTAAGAAAAACGGTGGTGGTAATAATCCTCCTATACCTGCAAGTACCTCTAAGATACCTCCAAAAATATCACCTTCTTTAAATCGCATTATTGCGAAACCAAAGTTTATTAAAGAGCCTACAAAAGGAATAAACTTTAAAACTTTAGCTATTTTTCCACCAACCTTACTAGCTATACCCATTAAAAATTTAGCTCCAGGCATTTTAGTTAGTAATTTAGCTATTTTACCTTCTTTGAAAAACTTAACTATATCATCTCCAATCTTAAACAGAAAATCAAAAACCGGTCCTAAAAATTTAAATGCTGCTAAAAGACGTTCTTGTAATGGAGATAATTTATCTTTTAAGAACATAGCTAAAGCTACAACACCAGCAATTATTAAACCTATTGTACCTATTAAACCTAAACTTGCTTTTTTTCCAGCTTTAGCTTGAGCTGCAGCTTTACCTGCAGGGGTATCTTGTTGGATATCTGTCTTTAAAGCTGTATCTTCTTCATTAGCTTCTTTTATTTTTTGAAAAGTTTCCCCAAAAATAGTAGCTATTTTAGTATAAAAGATTTTAGCCGGACCTGAATTAGGATCCGGTTTTTTTTGTCTTTTACCAAAAGTAGATGCTTCGCTTCTTATAATTTTTTCACTACTTTCACCTTCGGTTTCAGTAGCTTGTTTTAAAGCGCCAACTGCATCTCCTAAAATGTCATCATCTATTTCTGCCATTTACCTACATATATTTAGGTACTAGCATCGAAAAAGGAGGGGTCTAAAGTAATAGTTTTATCGTTATGTGTTAATATACCTTTCGTATAGGCATCGATATCATTAAAGAATTTAGATAGTTCTTTGTAAACTGATAAAGGTAAGCTCTCAACTACTTTTATTCTATCAGCAATTTTTAAATCTTCAAATTTTAAAGAATATTCTTCTCCTATATCAACTTGCTCGATATATTTTATAAGTTCGAAGAGATAAATTATACCAAAACTATCACTCGTTGAAGCGGTTTTCTTCTTCTCTACATCAGAAATACATTTAGTTAGAATATTTGATTCTTCTTTAAGGGTGGGTACTTTAAGCTTTAAAACTATGTTACCTTTTTTAACTTTTGAATTAAACTTAAAATTAGGTTTTATACTTTTAATATTACTAATAAAGTCATTTATATCTAATTTTTCGTCATCTACACTTATATCGTCACCGAGCGATAATTGTCGTAGTTTAAGTAGAATAGGTACTTTATCGACTAATAAAAGCTTCTTTTTATCTGAATTTTCTAAAATAATGTCATTAACTATTTTAGCAAATTCTACAGCACCTTTAATCCCATCAACGGCTGTTGAAAGTATATCTTTTTGTTGTTTAAGTGAAAGCTGCTTTACTGTTGCCTTACCGTCTTTAAAAGAATCATGTGTAATATTATCATCACTATCTTGTTTTAACTTATTTAAAAAGCCTTCTGGTAAATTTGACATGAATATATTTACTCAGTAAATTTTAAAATCCATCTAAGTTAGTTTCATTCACGCCCTTCGTCTCTTCATTTTCTTTTAAATAAAGATCTATATAGTCTTCTATATCTACTAAAGTGCTTTGCGTAGTTAAAAATGAAATATCGTGCATTCTCTTACTAAGGGTAAAAATATATTGACGGTAAGAATGTGGTGTTACTGTTGTAAATATATTTTTTAGAAAAATTATTAGCTCTGTTGAAAGAAACTTAATGTTATAATTATTTTCTTTTATTTTAAAATTAATTTTTAAATTATTTTCATTATTATCTTTAAATAATCTTACTTCTTTTAAAATATTAGAAGGTATAAAGTTTAGTAAAGCTTCTTTATGCTCTTTATTTAATTCACTTAATATTACCTTTTCAGAATCGATTTCAATACTTTTTATTAAAGCAGTTTCATCGTTATCATATAAAGAAAAATTAGAAGGATAATCTAGCTCTATAAAGAAATTATTTTTTTTAATCTTCTTTTCTATACTTAAAACTTCTTCTAGCTCTGATAAAAATACATGTATATCAATAGCAAATTCAGATAAATTAATTAAGCTTCCTAAACATTCCTCTCTAAGATAAAATAAGGAATAGATTTTTTCTACTAAGTTTAAATTTTTAGTAACAATAAAACTTTCAAGCTTATTAGTTATTGTTTGTAAATCATCTCCTAGATAATAAAAATCTAATGAGTCTTTTAAAGTAACAGGTTTAAGTTCTACTATTTTATTATTAAAAGGTAAAACTAAATTTAACATCTAAATTAATTATAATTGTCTGTAGTTTTTACAAGCAAACGTTACAGACTTTTCAATAAAGTCATCACTATTATGATCTATAGTATAACCCTCTACAGCTGTTGGAAAAGAATCTTCAAATATATAACCCTTTCTCATTGAACCTTTATTGTTATATTGTTTAACTACTATATTAGTTTTTAAACCAAAATTTATTAATCCATCTATACCAAGAGCTATCATCCATGGTCTCATAAATCCATGCTCGATATCTTGTTCAGTCTCTATAAAGTTTATACTAAAAGATCTAGTTAAAAAGTCATTACGCTCAATAAGCGAATAACCAGGTAAAAAACCACCTCTATTTTGAACACTCTGTGGGGCAAAAACACTGGACTCTTGAGGGGTGTTTACTGATCTTGCAACAAGAATAGCACCATTTTTTGTTAGTAAGCTTGGCTGGACGTTAGCTGACCAGTTTTCATTACCTTTCTGAAGCGCAGAATTAATAGCTCCAGATAAATCACCATCTATTGATACTTTCCATAGAAATGGTTGTGATAAAAAATACTTGCTATCAGAACTAAATGCCTGAAGAAAATCTGTAGAACCACCTGCCATAATAATATTTATGGCTTAAAGCTATTAACGTTTAACTAAAGTTTCTATAGAAGTGATATGCAAAAGTAACTGAAAAGTTTAATATTTCACCAGTACCTTCAGCAATAGAATAGTCAATAGCATTAATATCTCTAATAGATGCACCTACTAACTCAAGAGAGTTAATAACATTAAGCTCTTTAGTAATCACATCTAGATTAATTACCGCCTCATCACCCGGCATGCCAAACTGACCTGTAGAAGTTTCATTATCAAAAACGTTTCTTGAAGCGTTTTCAAATTTAGTTCTAAGATCAATATTAGCATCGTGATAAAATTCTATAGAATAAGCTTCTGATCCTGGGTAAGTTGATTTACCAGGTACATTAAACTGTTGACCGTAATAGTTAACAACTTTATTTTCAATGTTTCTACCCGGCAACTGAGCTGATCTAGCATAAACTAAATCAGTATCTCCGTCAAACGTTACACCTTCAATATTAATTTGTTTTACTCGGAATAAAAAATCACGAGCAAATTGTTTTTCAGCTGCCCTAGCAAAGAAGTTTTGAATTGTTGTTGCCATAATATTATTTAATTAAAAGATTGTTAAGCACCTATAATTTCTTCAAAATTAGCATCAGTACGCGTTGCAATGAAGTTAACCAATATAAACTCTGCTGTTCGTGTTGGCTTAAGGTAAATATCAACCACTAACTCATTAGCATCTATAACTTCTGGTGTGTTGTTTCTTTCGTCACAAACTATCAGATAATCGAATAGACCCTCGTTATTCTTAGCTCGTTCAAATAACGGTGTTAAAGTGTTAATAATTCTCTGTCTAGTAAACTCAGTATTCTGTTCAAATACAAAGAATCTAGAAACTTTCTTAGTAGGTCGCTCAAGTGATAAGAACAATCTTCTAACGTTAATTCTATCAAACGCACTAGGTTTCTTACTTAAAGTTTTCTGCCCGAATATAACTTGGCCTTGACCTGGGAAGAATGCTACTGGGTTAATATTAGCTTTATAAAGCTCGTCTCTCTGCTTTTGGTTAGGATTAATAGCTAGATCATTAGCAAAGCGAACTAACCCTCTCGTAAAGCCTGCTGGGGCAAACCATGGGAAGAAGTTAGCATCTGTTTGTGCCATGGCAGCTGCTGCAAATCCTGAGAACGGTACAAATACATTTCTACCTGAATAAGCATCATATATTTCTGGCCACTGTGCATATACTGCAGCGTATGAAGTATTTTCATTCTCAAACTGGTGTCTAATCGGCCAGTAAATATCCTTCTGGAAGTTTCTACTCTTGTTATCAAGAGTTCTACTCTTTTCGCCTGAAACTAGGATCTGACGTAAGACATCTGCAATAAACAAGCAGTCTCCTCTATCACCTCCTAAGAATGGTGGAGTACAGAACTTCTCAAACTTATTAAAGATAGTAGAGTAGTTATTTCGTAAAGTCCTAGCAGTACCAGTAATTTCATTAGATGTTCTTAATCCATTAACTGCTGTAATTAAACTGCTATCCATTGCATATTCATCATAATATGTAGTACCTGAAGCATCAGAAGCGGCATGTATTGTTCCTAAGCCACCTTCCACTACAACATCTATATCATAGATTTCATCATTCTTTATTCTTTCTAACGCTCTATCAATTTTAAGAGGTATATCA
>CEPF01008235.1_pt1 | contig 10889 bp, 16 predicted proteins | sample 530441 | NCBI WGS metagenome assembly CEPF01 (sample SAMEA2620094, study PRJEB7988) | marine metagenome | biome: marine biome (ENVO:00000447); feature: deep chlorophyll maximum layer (ENVO:xxxxxxxx); material: "saline water (ENVO:00002010), including plankton (ENVO:xxxxxxxx)" | depth 25 m
CTCCACCCGTGGAAAATCTGGCAAGTCACGAACGACCCGCTAGGTTCAAGCGCACCTGCTGTAAGGTTTACACAACCTGACGACAACGCAAACACATTACTTGGCGTGTATGATAAGTTTAGTAAACTAGCAGATGATCATTCAGGAATACCTTCCTATGTGTATGGCGATCTGAATGTAAAAGGTGCAGGACGTACATCTTCAGGGCTATCCATGCTTATGGGCGCAGCCGGTAAAGGTATTAGGCAAGTGGTTATGCATATCGACAGCGATGTGATCAAACCAGTTGTACACCGTCAGTTCATATACAATATGCGCTATGACGAAGACGAATCTATTAAAGGCGATGTTGAGATCTTGCCAAAAGGCTCGATCAACCTTGCAGTCAAAGAGACTGTTAACATCCGCCGTCTTGAGTTTCTTAACGCAACCGCCAATCAGATCGACATGGAGATCGTTGGTAAAGAAGGCCGTGCAGCGATTCTTCGTGAAGTGGCTAAAGGGTTGCAGATGCCTGTGGACGACATCATCCCATCTAGGGAGAAGGAAGGCTATATGACGCGTATGTCAGCTAAAATGCAGCTTGAAGCTAAAAAAGCAGAACAAGCAGCAGGCGGCGAGGGCACACCGGTACAGCCTGACGGTACCCCCAAAGGCGGGCAAGATGCGAACACAGTTAGTAACCGCGACACAGGAGCAGCCGGATGATTCGACCTACTCCTGAAGTTACTAAGGCGTTAGCCGCAAGTGTCCGTCAATATCCGGTAATAGCCGAATGGTTTGCGGAATGGCGGATGCACGAGCTAGAGCAGCTACCCAATGTTGCACAGAATACGGCACTTGCACAGGGGCGGTGTCAGATTCTGACTGAACTTTCGAAGTTCGTGAGTGAGTCCCCTGAGATAGCGGCAAAGTCATCATGACAGCTGTTAATTACGCACACCGATAGGAGCGTCCAACATGGCAATACCAAAGCAAGTTCAAATGCAATCTGAGGAAGTACAGCAACTGTACAAAGAACTAAACGGCGAATCTGAAGCACAGGATCAAATCACTGAGGCTCCAGAGGAAGTTGTTGAGGAGCCTGTACAAGAGGTTGATTCCGACAGTGCTGAGAACGAAGCACCCCAGTCTGGAACCGAAGAGCACGGACAACCAGACACCAAGACTAAAGACACTTGGGAACAAAAGTACAAAACACTGCAGGGAATGTATAACGCAGAAGTTCCGCGTATGAAGGCGGAAAACCGTGAATTACAATCCCGTGTCTCTAACATGGAACAGTTGCTTAGCACAATGTCCGCCCCTCAAGAGATGCCTGCTGTAGATAGCGAACCGCTGATCACAGATAAGGATGTCGAAGAGTACGGCGATTCTATTGGTGTTATGCGGCGTGCTGCAAAAGAGGAAGTGGCTGCGGCCAATGCTCGTGTAGCTAGTTTAGAGCAGACAGTACGCCAGTTGCAAGCCAGCGTGGTACCACAGGTAAACCAAATATCGCAGAGGCAAGCACAGAATAGCGAGCAGTCGTTTTGGGCCGAGCTTTCAAGTAAAGTACCTCAATGGAATGAGATCAACGGTAACGAAGACTTTCAGTCTTGGTTGCTAGAGATTGACCCCCTGACAGGTATTTCGCGGCAAGTATATCTAGAAGACGCACAGAATAATCTAGATGCTAATCGTGTCGCGCAGTTCTTTAATTCGTGGCCAGGGGCAAATAGTGTGCCAGTTGCTCAAACCAATCGGAAGGCTTCTTCTGAAGAGTTGGAAAAGCAAGTTGCGCCAGGACGAGGTCGTTCTGCCAGCAGTGCTGTACCATCTGAAGGCCAGACGTATTCACCTGCAGACATCGAGCAGTTCTTTGCAAATGTTCGTAAGGGTAAGTACAAAGGTCGTGAGGAGGAGCGTGGCCGAATCGAGCGTGACATTTTCGCTGCACAGCGAGAAGGTCGCATAGTCACTGCATAATTAAAAGGAGGCTAACATGGCTTTTGCAGTATCATCAGGTCGCCCAGACTATACGGGCAACTTTATACCTGAGATCTGGTCAGGCAAGCTCATCGAGAATTTTTACGATGCGACTGTTTTGGCTGCGATCTCTAACACTGACTACGAAGGTGAAATTCGCAGCATGGGTGACACGGTTAACATCCGCACCACTCCAGAAATCACCATCAAATCCTATGTCAAGGGACAGACTCTTGCAGTTGAAAACCCTGACAAGGCTAAACTACAACTGATCATCGACAAAGGTGAGTATTTTGCTTGCGTCGAAGATGATGTTGACCAAGTTCAGTCTGACATTGCACTTATGGACATGTGGTCTAAAGACGCTTCAGAGCGTATGAAGATCAAAATTGACCAGCGTGTTTTGACTGATCTACTACCAGACGTATCTGCAAATAACAAAGGCACAACAGCTGGCGCTATTTCAGGTAACATTGATCTTGGTGTAGCAGGTACCCCTGAAGCTCTTACAAAGTCTAACGTCATTGATAAGATCGTAGACATGGGTACTGTTCTTGACGAAGCTAACTGTCCAGAAGGGGATCGCTTCCTTGTGATTCCTGCGAAGATGGCTGGCCTTATCAAGCAATCAGACTTGAAAGATGCGTCTATCACTGGTGACAACACATCACCACTTCGCAATGGTCGTCTAGGTATGATTGACCGATTCACAGTATATGTGTCTCACAACCTAAAGAAAACTACAGGCGGTGAGTTCAGCGTGATCGGTGGTCATAAGATGGGCTTCACATTTGCATCTCAGATGACAAATATGGAGACTATCCGTTCAGAGACAACTTTCGGCAACATCATTCGTGGTTTGCAAGTTTATGGCTACAAAGTAGTTAAGCCAGAAGCTTTGGCAACCATGATCGTTACTGTATAAGGAGGCTGAACAATGGCTACATATAATGACGGTAAAGGTTACAATATGGGTACAGGTGCTGCGCACGTTGCTGCGGGCATCAACAAAGTATCTGCTGTAACTGTTGAACTAAACTTTGCGACAATCACTACTGAGCGTGCAGCAGCAGGACTTACTGCTCTTGCTGCAACAGACGTATTGGAAGTTATTAAAGTTCCAGCAAACACTCTAGTCACTAACGTGGCTTTGAATGTTACTACTGCTGAGGGCGGAACGCTGACAATCGACGTTGGCGACGGCGACGATCCTGATGGATACCTCGACGGCGTAAATGCTAACGCTACAGCAGCATACATCCCTGTTGATGGTACAGCTGCTTTCGCGCAAGGTAAGTATTATACAGCTGCTGATACAATCGACGTTACTACTGTTAACGCCGCAGATGCAGCAGTTATGACACTTACTGCAATCATGGTTGATTGCTCATAACTTGATTGGGGGGCTAACGCCCCCCTCTCTATAAACCTAGGAGGCGTATATGGCTAAGATTGATAAAAGCAAGATGGCTTGTAATAAACCCAAGCGTCAGGTCTCTGGAGGTAAAAAATTTGTTGTTAAGGCATGTCAGAACGGCAAAGAAAAGATAATCCGGTTCGGAGATGCCAATATGAAGATTAAAAAGAATCAACCTGGGCGGCGTAAGAATTTTCGTGCAAGGCACGGTTGTGACAGTAGGCCACCCTCAAAGATGACCGCAAGATACTGGTCATGTAAGAAATGGTGATGATATGGCAGCTCCTAAAGCAAAATCTAAAAAAGACGCTTGTTACTATAAAGTAAAGGCGCGGTATAAAGTTTGGCCCTCGGCTTACGCCTCAGGAGCCTTGGCTAAATGCCGAAAGGTTGGAGCAGCAAACTGGGGTAATAAAAGTGGCCGTAAGAAAAAGTAAAAAGGGTGCATCCCTCCGCAAGTGGTTTTCCCAGAACAAAGGTAAGGGCTGGGTAGATTGTAAAACTGGTAAACCTTGTGGACGAAGTGGGTCAAAAAGTGATAGTAAAAGAGGGTATCCTGCTTGTCGCCCTACTATGGCGCAGTGTAAGACTGCAGCAGCAAAGACAGCAATGCGTAAGAAAAACTCATCCAGCCGTGTAAGCTGGAAGTCATAAGGAGGACAGAATGGCACGATGGTTAAAAAATATTAAAGATGGTGAAATTTATGAGTGGGATGCAATCCTAGCTGAAAACCCTCTTACACAAGAAGTTACTGAAGAAGAAGCTTTTCCAGAAAAGTTTATTCCTAAGAAACAAAAAGGTCGTAAGCCTAAGGTAAAGCTGGATACAGAAATCCCAGAAGAGCCTGATACTACACCGCCAGAGCTTGCAGAAGAAGCAACACGGGGGTTAGAAAGGGCACGAGATAGCAAGGGACATTTTATTGCAGATGACCCTTCAACACCTGAAAATGAAGCATGGACTGAAAAATGATTTTAGACGATGTAATCTTAGAGGTTAGGCGTATCATCCAAGATACGAATACACCTTTACGTTACAGCGATGCTGTGTTGCTAGGCTTTGCAAACCAAGCATTGAAACGTATTGCTGTATTGAGACCTGACCTCTTTGCTTTCATCGGAGATATTCCATGTACAGATGGAGAGGTTGTTCAATCTACACCTTCTGATTCGATACGTCTTATAGAAATATATTCAGTAAAAGGCGGCGATGGTATCATTGAGACAAATCGTGAAGCATTAGACCAAGCCTACCCACATTGGATGAATGATACAGCTGGCCCAGCTGTAAACTTTATGCGCCATGTGCGTAACCCTAATAAGTTTTTTATCTACCCTAAAGCGCCTACTAATCAAATTCTTATAGGTGAATATTCTAAGACACCGCCTGATTATGATGGCGTGACAACAGTAGAGTTGTTACCAGACGCATACGAACCTGTTGTCATAGACGCTACAGTGTTTATTGCAGAGTCAGTAGATAACGAACACGTTAATTCACAACGAGCGCAGTTGTTCCAGCAGTCATTTACACAAGCTCTAGGCGTAGCAGCGCAGAGCCGTTCGATCACTGATCCTGAGCGCGGCGGTCTACAAGAGGAGGATGTTGTATAATGCCAGCTAGAAAATTCTCTGAAATTGTTACTAGACTTGCTCCTAGCGTCCCTGGCGCTCCTAACGTAGTCGTAGAACAGTATGTGCGAGACGCAGCAATACAAGCGTGTGAGCGTACGTTAGCGTGGAGGCATGAGCAGCCTGCAATTCGCTTAACACAAGGCATCCACGATTATCCATACGACCCACCTAATTTTGCTGAAGTACACGCAATAATTACAGCGACTATAAATGGTAATAAGATGAAGCCTGTGTCGTTAGATCAGCTGCACGACATATACCCCAAGTGGCCTTTTACTGGCACTGACGAAGAAGCTGAGCCTAGATATATTACTACTATTGATGTTGATAATTTTGCACTAGCACCTATTCCTGACGGGGATACAGATTACGATGTGCGTATGATTATTGCCTGTAAACCTCTACGCGATGCTGTTGAGATGGAGAAATCAGTATTAGATGATTTAGAAAACGTGATAATGCACGGAGCGTTGCAGCATCTTTTGGTGCTGCCAGAGCGAACATGGAGTGACCGAGAACTAGCTTCTTATCATGCTAAGCAATTTGCTTTTCAGATTGCTGAACGTAGAGCAAGGGCTAACCTAGGTACCGGTAGAGGCTCTATGCGTGTACAATATCCAAGATTTGCGTGAGGTGAAATATGGCAGACGTTATTAGACTAGTATCAGGAGACGCTAAACCAGTAATTGTTTTGACGCTCAGTGATGATGCTACAGGCAGTCCTATAGATCTTTCACCATCTGGTACCACTGTGGCTGTTAGGTTTAGGAAAAAAGACAGCACTGTGCTTATAGCCACAATCCCAGCAAACAATCTAACCGATGGTACAGACGGAAAAGTACAATTTGATTTTTCTGGTGGGGCCTTAGTAGGAGCTACAGCAGGTTCTTACGAAGGTGAAGTTGTAGTTACTACCGCCGGTGTAGGTACTCAGACTGTGTTTGAAAGGCTAACTTTTAGAGTGCGGGACAGCCTTTCAACTGCTACAGCAGCTACAACTACTTATACTGTAACTGTTGTAAATCCTGGTTCAGGAAATGTTTTCGCAATAGATGGAAGTAATCAGGCAACACTTTCACTAAATGAAGGGTCAACCTATATATTTGATCAGAGTGACTCAAGTAATAGCGGGCATCCCTTACGTCTTAGCACATCTTCAAACGGCACACATGGCGGAGGTACAGAGTATACTGTAGGTGTTACGACAACTGGTATCCCTGGAAGTTCTGGCGCGTACACACAAATAACAGTAGCATCAGGTGCTCCGACGTTATATTACTATTGCACCAACCATAGCGGAATGGGCGGCACCGCAAATACATTATGAGCATAAAATTAGCATTAGATAGTGTTGATTACTATGCTGCAGCTGCGTCTGTTAGCTACATAAATGCTACTGCTGGCCGAGTTCAGTATTTTTCTTTAGAGGCTAGAGATACACCTAGACTAATTTTCTTTGACCGCGAAGGAAGCGGAAACTCTTTTGAGACAGTACCCCAGACATTTTTACCTGCTGAAAATGTAACTATAGATGATACTAGGGTAGAGATACAAAAAGACTTAGATATATCAAAAGACGAACAGTTTACACCTTCTGATTCTGACCCTGTATTTAATGTAGGTAAAGTTCTTGCTGATTCGGTGGACGCTGTAGAAGCAAAAGTATTTGTTTTTAGCGACTTTATTGATTTTGATCCTAGTGATGCTGATGTAGATCCTGATCCAGTTACAGTAGCCGAGGCAGATGCTAAAGCTATTGATAAGACTGTGAGCGGTGATGATGTTACAGTTTCTGAAGCTGTCACTAATCAGTCTGATATTGTTAAGGCTGATTCAACAACTGCTAGCGATGCTATCAATCAGTTGCGGCCCCATAAGAATGTCACAGACACAGCAACACCTTCTGACGCAATTAACCGTTTTGATGTTACTACTGAGTTTGATGATACAGTTGATGCAACAGAAGCATTAACCAAAGACTTCACACAAGTTAGTACTGATGATGTAACTGCAGTCCAATCAAACGTAAAAGCATTTACGTCTAATGTAGACTTTGACTTATCTGACGCAGACGTTGACCCAGATCCAGTTACAGCATCAGATGCTGTTAATAGTTTTGCTACGACTAAAGGAATTACTGACACAGCTACAGCAACCGAGTCAGATGCTAAAAACTTTACGCATGGCGGGTTTACTGACACAGCTACAGCGACTGAATCAGCTGCCAAAAACTTTACGCACGGGGGGCTTACTGATACCTTTGACGCAGTAGAAGGCATAAAGAATACACCAAATAAAAATATATCAACTGCTGTTTCCGGTTCTGTAACGTTTGTGGTTACGGTTGTTAATTCTGGTGGGAATAAGTTTGCTATTGATGGCGTTACCAACCCAACCTTAGAGTTGGTCAGCGGTTTTACTTATACTTTTGATGTTAGTGACAGCAGCAACTCTAACCATCCTTTACGATTTAAAGATGGTTCAAGTTCCTACACTAGCGGCGTTACTACAAGCGGTACAGCAGGTCAATCAGGTGCGACTGTAACTTTTGCAGTGCCTAACGATGCACCTACATCAACATTACTTTACTACTGTACAGTACATGGAAACGCTATGGGCAACAGTATTTCTGTACCAAATAGCGAAGTTGAAAACCAAGTTCTTGCAGTAGAATCAGCAGTATTTGACGCACGACCAGCTTTTTCTGATACTGCTACAGTCACTGAAAATGTTGGCATCAGCATAACTTTAGGTGATTTAACCACTGTGTACCCCGATTATGTAACTATTTCAGATGGTTACATAGGTGGGTTTATACAAGAACACTACTCATATACTATTTCTAGTACCGAATATTTCGTCCCGAATACGGGCGTAATAGGAGCAGCTGAGACACTTAACACTGTTATTATGGCTGCAGACCGCGTAACTGCCCCAGATGAAAGTTCTTCTGGACTTGTTGTCAACTTCCATTATACTGATGTGGACGAAGATGACCGTGCACTGGGCGGGCATTATTTCAATCAAACGCCTCTCAACCCTGGCAACAGTACTGTGGGGCAACGAGCGATCTTGTAAAGGAGATGACCATGATTCAAGATTCTATTAAACTGACCGGTGAACTTCGGATCACGGTCACAAATCCTGAAGGGAACATTACACAGGAAACTGTTATCCCTAACCTAGTAGTTACCTCAGGTAAGAACTATATTGCGTCACGAATGAAAGACGCCTCAGCTACAGCTATGAGTCACATGGCTATTGGTACTGGCAGCACTGCAGCAGCAGCTGGCAATACAGCGCTAGGCTCTGAAGCAGGTCGTGTGGCGCTTACGTCAACTACTGTTACAAACAACGCAGTGGCGTATGTTGCTACGTTTGCAGCAGGTACAGGAACTGGTGCAATTACAGAAGCAGGTTTGTTTAACGCAAGTTCTTCTGGTACTCTGTTGTGCCGTACAGTTTTTTCTGTTATTAACAAAGGAGCAGCTGATACTCTGGGGATTACTTGGACAGTCACTGTAAACTAAGGAAGTAGAGAATGGGCATCAAATTTACAAACAATGCCTTTGGCACTCTCAACGCTGGTATTACGAACAGTGCTACTAGCATTACCCTTGCGAGCGGTCAGGGTGCCCGCTTTCCTACGCTTTCAACTGATGACTACTTTTATGCTACGCTAATTGATACCTCTAATAATTTAGAGATTGTAAAGTGCACGGCTAGATCATCAGATGTTTTAACTGTTACTAGAGGCCAAGATAATACAACTGCTAGGGCTTTTCTTAGCGGTGACCGTATTGAACTTCGTGTTACGGCGGCAGCTCTGACAGAAGCTACAGCTAATGCAGGCGGCGGATTTTACAAAGGTGACAGAGGAGATGTAGGTGAGACGGCTAACAAAGGCGACATCTTTCGTGTCCACGAGCAACAGCTGGACACAAACACTACAATAGCTTCTACAGAAAATGCCTCTTGCACTGGGCCTTTAACCATAGCTTCGTCAGTCACGCTGACTGTAAGCGGAAACTTAACGGTGGTCTAGATGAGTACATTAGTTGTAGAAAATCTTAATGGGCCTTCATCAGGGTCAAATGCTAACAAAGTTATTATTCCTAGCGGTCATACATTAGATGCAAGCGCAGGGACAATAACTCCGAGTGCTAACCAAATTGTTAAAACTGTATTTGTAGAAGAAACTGGTGATTTATCTACTTCTTCAAGTTCTTATTCGAACGTAATCGGAACAAACTATACCCCGCTGTTTGACGACAGTATTCTCTATGTGTCTGGCGTTGTTTCAGGAATTTCTTTTGAAGGGGGAAGCGGTAATTCTTATCAGGGATCTACATGGAGATATATAGTGACTCCAAGTGGCGGCACAGCAGTTGATGATTATATTAACTTCTATCAGTTCCACTTTCCATCAGGTAGTTACTGGGGCGGCATGGTTCCTTTTAGCTTTAAGTTTACTGTATCTTCAACCGTAAGCCACTCAATATATGTACAAGCTTTCGCAAGAAGCAGCCAAACAAACTATTTGCGAAACAGAAATGGAGAAGTTTCTACTTTGACTGTACAGGAGATTAAGCAATGAGTATCCTGAAAGTAGACACTGTAAACGAAAAGACTAGCGGTAACGGGGTAATTATCCCTGGCCATGTTGTACAGTACAAATATAGAAGTCCTGTTAACAATGGTTTTAGCACGACAAGCAGTACAATGGTTGATGTTACTAACTACTATGTTGATATTACTCCAAAATCTGCCAGTAATCTTTTAGTTTTTACAGTACCGATATGGCACAGACCTACTGGAACTAGCGGTGCTTATTCTAGGTGGAGAGTAGTAGACAGCAACAACAGTGACGCTGTGTGGAACCTAACTAATTTTATAGGTTCGGCGGGGTATCTTGATACTGCGTGGGAAAATATGACTCTAATGCACACTAATGTAGCAGGTACGACCAATGCAATGAGGCTACAAGTTCAGTGTAGAGTTACCGGCGGCGGGACATTAGATCTGGTTTGGAGCGGCAACGAAACCAAAACTGTAGCAGTTATGGAGATAGCTCAATGACTTCTATCCTAAAAGTTGATACAATACAGACTACTGCTGGCGCTGCTCCTACTACTAAGGACTTAGGGTTTGCGGCAGGGTCAGTTATTCAAGTTGTTTCGGGTGCACCTTCATCAGGAGTTGCTTATAGTACATTAACAGAAACAAATGTACTCACAGTAAACATCACACCTAAATTTAACACTAGCAAAATATTAATATTGGCAAATTTTGGTCTGTATTTAAATAGTAGTGCGGCTCACGATAGAGGTGACCTTATTATACGAAGAGACTCAACTCGTATTAGAGGCAGAGATGATGGGGGAGGAACAGGGTATTTTAGAGATGGTAGCGGTCATTTTAAAGCATACATGACGAGTTTCAATCACTTAGACAGCCCTGCAACAACAAGTCAAATTACCTATAAAATGGCTTATAAAGGTCACACTTATACCGCAGGTGGTACTTATGACGAAAATTATACAAACATGACACTTATGGAGATAGCACAATGACCGATATAAGAATATCAGACGCACTAGCAGCACTTGGCATAGAAGAGTATGTTGTGCGTGGCGAACCTACTTCTGAAGCAGAGTTTAACGAAATGTTCCGCAAAGTCACAGGAGCAGACGAAAACGGTTCTGCAATAGAAAGCAGTAACCCTAGTACCTTTGGGGTTACATGGGCGCAGGTATCAGCTAAGAAAACTGAGCTAGTCAATGCAGAACCAATGAGGCTACTGCGTCAAGAACGTGACAGACGTTTGGCAGAGACAGATTGGATGGCTGGTTCAGACCTTACCATGTCA
>CEPF01005359.1_pt1 | contig 10564 bp, 13 predicted proteins | sample 530441 | NCBI WGS metagenome assembly CEPF01 (sample SAMEA2620094, study PRJEB7988) | marine metagenome | biome: marine biome (ENVO:00000447); feature: deep chlorophyll maximum layer (ENVO:xxxxxxxx); material: "saline water (ENVO:00002010), including plankton (ENVO:xxxxxxxx)" | depth 25 m
TTCTGCCAGCTATTCCGTCAACCCAGATGATGCTCAGCAGATTGAGGTTTCATTCCGGCCTTCTGCTGTGCCCACGTTTGACCTTTCCAAGACCTGATCGCTTTCTGCTGGTTTGTTTGCCCCCGGCTTGCGCTGGGGGTTTTTTCATGAGTAGTATCTGTTTACTGTTCACAGGTTTTTATGTCTTCCAGTGCAAGCGGACGCGCACTTGATCGTCTCAAGAAAGCTGCAAATCTGACGCCGGTGAAGCGTATTGTGATCCTGAGCAATGGGGATGAATTTGTGTTTTGGTCTACGCCTTTGACAATGGCTGAGCGTGAGCGTGCGCAAAAGCAGGCCAACTCAGACGACGCTACTCAGTACGCTTTGCAGCTTCTGGTCAACAAAGCAACTGACGAAAACGGTCAGCGGATGTTCAAGGCTGGCGAAGTTGCTGAACTAAAAAATGAAGTCAGGGACGAGGATCTGCAGGGCCTGATGGTGGCTTTGATCACTGGTGAAGGCAACGTCACTGAGGATGAGGCAAAAAACTAAGCAAGCTCTTCAAGGATGATTGGCCTTTGAGAGTGCAGATGCGTGTGGCCCGTGAATTGGGCTACACGCTTTCTGAGCTTTCAAACAAGATGTCTCGCGAAGAGCTGCAGCTTTGGTGCTTGCTGTTTGAGGTAGAGGCTGAGGAGCAGCAGGAGATGCGCCGGAAAGCTAAGCGGCGGTAGACTTAGCTGAACCTGGCAAAAATGTTGTGGCGGGAACCGTTGTCATTGACCTCACAGCTAAGGACAATGTCAGCGCAACGCTGAGCAAAGTAGACGGCGAGGCCAAAAAGCTCAATAAGACGTTTGTTGACAGCCGGGGAAAGCTGCGAAATGCCCAAGGGCAATTCGTCAAAATGTCAAAGAGTGCTGGCACAGCTAGGCAAAGCTTCAAGCTGTTAGGTGCGACTTTTTCCACATACCTTGCCCCATTGGTTGCGTTTGGCGCGGCTGTCAAAGGGGTTACGGATTCACTTGCTGTTTTTTCAGATCGCCAGAAAGACACTGCCGCTTTAGCCAACGGCATCAAGGGAATGACAACCGATGGCAATGCCGCTTTGGCCTCGTTGAAAGCAAGTGCGGATGAACTGGGCAAGGCCACTCTGTTCAACGAGGAAGACTTCACTAAAGGCTTCAAACTGCTGACCAGTTTTAAAACGATTGGCGTAAGCAGCTACGAAGAGGTTGCCGGGACAGCGGCTGATATGGCTCAAGTCTTAGACCAAGACGTAAACAGCGTCTTGCTGCAAGTTGCCAAAGCCTTGGAGGCCCCAGAGGTCGGCTTGACTGCTTTGCAGCGTTCTGGAACGCGCTTCACTGACGCGCAGAAAAAACAAGTCAAGGCAATGGTTAGAGCTAATAAAACAGCCGAAGCCCAGGCTTTCATCTTGAAAGAGCTTCAGCGTCAATACGGTGGCGCTGCCGGTGAGGCGGCTAAAGGTTTTGCCGGGGCGATGGACACACTTGGCGAAGAAACAAGGGACGCCATGGAAGCCTTGGGCGCATTTGTCGCGCCTGCAATCACTGCAGGAATCAAGGCATTAAGTGGTGGAATAAAAGCAGTGTCGAGTTTTTTCAAAAACTTAGCCAACGCCGTCCTGCCCAAGGCCCAGAAAGCTTTTGCGCCAATCCTTGAACTCATGCGCAATATCTTTGAAAGAGTTGACTTTGAAAAGGCAGCCAATCTTATTGGCAATATTCTTGTCGTAGGGGCGCAGACCTTTTTCGACGCCTTGAGCTTGATCACGCCAGTGATAACAAAAATCGGTGAGGCTTTGTTTTTCTTACTTGAGAATAGTCCTTTTGGCTTTATGGTCAAAGGGATCATGAAGGTAGCAGAGCACCTTGGCCTGACAAAACCTCTTGTAGATGAGTTAGGAGCCGGAGCCGCTGGAGCGGCACAAAGCTTCCAAGACATACCACCTGCCGTTGATGCTGCTGTAGAGGCCCAAAAGCGCAAAATTGAATCTTTGAAAACTGCCGTTGGGCTTGTAGAGCAAGAAAAGCAAGCTGTTCAAGCGCAAGAGCAGGCATATCAAAACTCAGTTAAAATCACTGATTCTAGGCTTAACGCAGAAAAAGAGATAAACAACTTAGGCATCCAGCAGCTTCAAAACGCATACAAAAACGCAGAAACTGCAAAAGATCGTCAACGCATTGCGGGTGAAATCTTCAAAGCTGAGCTGGAAGGGGCAAGGATTGTCTATGAACAAACCTTGAACAGGATTGAGGCAGAAAGGCAGGCACTTCAGTTCCGCAGGCAGACCGCAGCGGTTGAGATAGATATCATCAAGGCCAAAGGCGAGTTGGCTGCAGCTGAAGCCGATAGTGCAGAAAAGGCCCAGCTTATTCTTGATAAAACAAAGAACCTAGTTGATGCTCAGCGCCAAAACGTTCAAGTTATTGACAAACAAATCCAGGCGCAAGGCGAGATTGCTGAAAATCAAAAATTAGCAGCACGGGCTGTTTTAACGCAGAAAGAAAACCAGGCTAAAGTTGAATACCAGCAAAAACTTGTGAGCAAGGAGATAGGGAAAAGCGATACAGAAGCTAAAAAGTTAGGGGACAATATCCTCAAAAGCCACGGACACTCGGACAGGTTAAAAACCTCTACAGCTGGGGTTGCTTCAAATGCTGGCCAATCTGCTCACATGTTTATTCAAGTTGCGCAGAATGCCAATACAGCAGCTAACGCTATCTATAGGGCAGTCGCTGCGCAAAGAGCGCTTAACGCTGCAAGAAGGCAAAATAACAATTCAGGCGGTGGTGGTGGAGACGGGGGCACTGCGCAAGCCCAAGGCGGCTACAACCTCGGTTCGTTTACGCCTTTTGCTAGAGGCGGTGTTGTCAAAGGGCCGACCCTTGGCCTTATCGGTGAAGGTGGCGAGCCTGAATACATCATTCCTCAAAGCAAGGCCGCTGGATTTGCAGCCAACTTCCTGTCAGGCAAGCGTGGTGCAAGTGCTATTCCAGGCTTTGCGGAGGGGGGCATGGCCGTTCCTTCAACAGCAAACGTGAGCATCCAAACCGGCCCTGTCACTCAAATGGATGGGCAAAACTTTGTTACCACCACAGAATTAGGTGCCGCTGTTGAGGCAGGCGTACTGCAGACTTTGGAAATCATTGCGCGCGATCAAGCAACTCGCGCAGGTATAGGTATTGGCTGATGGCTAATTACGACGTCCTTTGCTTTTTAGAGTATTACGCTGACCGCTCTAATGTTTTAGACGGCACAAAGAGAAACCCCACTTATCAGTGGCAAAATTTCTATCAAAGCAATCAGGTTCTCGGCTCTGCGGACACCAGTGCGCAAGGGGATTATGTATACCTTGCTTTTGATGTTGAAGGCTTTGGCTCGATTTCAGCCTCTTCAATCAATGACCTGACGGTTGAGCTTGCCGCAACTGCAGAGATTGTTGACATCACCGACACCGCTTTAGCAGCCGACAATCTGGTGATAGCAAGCTTGTATGTGCAAAATGCAGGCAGCGATGCGTTCCACACGTCAAGCGCCCAACTGATAAGCCGTTACATTGGCAGCATCGAGGGGGCATCCGTGACTGAAACGACTGTGTCATGGAAAGTCAACCCAGCAATCAACAAGCGCAATCCGCAGGTGCCAAACCGCAAAATTACGGTAAACATGGTCGATAAAAGCAACAAGAGATATGTCTGACATCCTTGTGTTGCACAGCGTTTCAGCTGTATGTCAAGACGGCGTCACCAGGGAAGGGGGCACGCTCGTTGTGCGTGATTCTCAGTACGTCTGGCTAGATGCGGATGGAGCGCCTCTGACAGGCGAGAGCACTGTTGTGGAGCTGATACATGGAGTGACCCCATTGAACCCACCTGGGCTTAGCATGATTACAGCTAGGCACGGCCCTATCTTCAGCTGATGGCAGGTGCAATTTCACTTAAGGCGTACAAAAAATACGTCAAACTACAGAAAAAGAAGCTTGAAGCCTTATTAAAAGCTAGGCAGCAAGCAAGAGACGAAATCAAGGCAGAGCAAACGGCATTACCTGTTTGCACCACTCCAGCACGCAGCGAAGACGATATTAACGCTAGCCAAAAACCGCGCAAGCCAAAATCACAAGGGCAGGAACAATCCACTGCGGCGCCGGGAGATTTAGTCCCACTCGTATTTTGCAAATACTCAACAGATGGTCCGCAGCCTGCGGGTGTTTCTGTCGGAGGGCTTTGGATGCAGCCCAAAAAGATCAAACAGGCTTCTTACAACTTTGTCGGAATCTTTCTTTATCCAATAAGCCAGGGCGAAGTTGTTTCAACACCTGTCGCTCAGCTGACTTATGTCGGGGATTTGTCTTTAACCGCACGGGGTGGAACAATCCCGACCCTCACGACCTATTACAGGTCCACCGCGACAATGGACGCCGCTAAAAATGTTTGCCCGATCACAAGCGGTAAAATTTTCTGTGATCCAGATGCAGTAAGCTTCATCGAGCGAGTTGAAAAGCCAGGCGGCTATAAGCAAGCCCACCCTGATTTCTACAACAACTATTACAACGAGCTTGATTTAACTATTGGTTCAGGGGACACCTCAAACACCACTTTTGAGATCAACGGCTCAACCTTGAGAGTCTGGGAAGTTGAGTCTGGAACTGACAGAACAACTGCCTACTGGACTTCCCAAGGTGTCGCGGCTTCTTCTATAAATTTCGGCAGCAACTTTAAGTTTATTTCTGGAAGCACATTTGAGGGCCACTCTGTTGGCGACATAAGAAGCTTTTACGGCTTGAGCGCAGGCTCATACAATGCCCCCACGAAACTCGGAGCTACTCCGTCGCTGCAGGCTTATTACACTATTTATGGCTCGACTGCTGAAGATAAGCCTGTCGCTTGGGAGTTTGGCTCAGGCACAATAGACACTCAGACAAACTCAGCGAAAACCGCGACTGATGAAACTTTGGGGGGCGTTGTAGTAGAAACCCATTTGTCGCCTGTTGCTGATCCGACAAACCCCGATTCCAGCCATGATTTCACAGACTATGCAGACATCACTTTCTTGGAAATCCAAGGCGATATTTATGACACAAGCGATCCTGTAAAAGGCGAGTACAAAACCACAACGCGGCAAATTTCTGTCTTTATTGAGCAAGGCTGCAAGGTTGCTTTGTACAGCGCAGGCACTCCAGGTACAACCGGCGCTAGCCACCATTTTGTGGATTTAGCGATGCATTTGTTTGTCATAAACAAGCGTTCAGTCGCAGGCACAACGGCTGACATTGCTTCGCCTATTGACACTTCAAACTTGCAAGCGTTGGCATCATTTCACACAAACCTTGGCCTCTTCTTTAATGGAATTATTGAGCAAAGCGTCAACATAATTGACTTCATCACGACAATGTCTCCATTCTTTTTTCTGTATTTTGTCTCAGAAAACGGAAGGTATAGGTTTAGGCCAATCTTGCCTCTGACCAGTGGCAACCAAATCGACACAACCGCTCTAACCCCTTCAGCAACTTTTACGGACTCAGACATTATTCAAGGCAGTTTTGAGAAGCAATACGTAGAAGGAGAGCAGCGCAAAGACGTGCAGATTTCGGTGCTGTTTATGGAGTCAAAAAAGTTCCGTGTCGGCATGCAAAAGTCAACACAAATCAGATATTCAGACGTTGCCAATGACGCAAGGCTTGTCCAATATGACATGACTGATTGCTGCGTTACCGGAAGGCACGCAAGAAATTTTGCGAAATTGCAGCTTGCAATACGCAAACATTCCACACACACCATATCGTTTACAACACCTTTGCTGACCAATAATCTTTCGGTGGCTGACATTATTAAGGTGCAAAGAGTGCGCAAAAACAATTCTGACGATGATCGAACAGAATCAGATCACTACCAAATCACTTCAATAACTCATGGCTCGGACGGCACCTCATTGATTACGGCAATGCACTTTCCGTTAAACAGCTCAGGGGTTGCAAAGATCAGTAATGATGTTGTCAATGGAAGTTTCACTTCGTTTGGCTGATGGCTACTTTCCCTGCGATAACCCCAAACACCAGATCCTTGACGCTTGGGGATTTTCCTGGGGATCGCCACGATGGCGTATCTGGTGTTGGCGTGAGCTTTCTGTTCAGCTCAACCGACCTGATAGAGCAAAAGTTAGTGCTCACGTATTTGTCAATTACTGAAGCTCAGCAAACATCTATCACAGATCATTTTGTTGGCCAAGAGGGCGGGTTGATACCTTTTGATTTACCGAGTGCCGTTTGGTCAGGCTATACAACAGTGCCCGTAAGCTCTTCAGATTATCAATGGAGGTATGCAGGGCCTTTGCAAATTGAACCGGGCGGGACAACAGGCCGTTTTAATGTCAGCCTAGAGCTAGTCGCTGTACCCACCTAGCAATGGCAAGTATTTTCCCGGCAATATCACCCAACGTACGGGTTTACTCAAGCGGTGGGTTTGTGGCGGTAGGCCGCTCTGGTGCAGATGGCTCATACAATTCTTTCCGCAGAGGCAGCAGGCAAGTTGGTCAAACCCTTCAGCTGCAGTTCAAGTATCTGACAGAAGAAAATATGAACCTAATCAAATCGCATTATTTAGACAGAAAAGGTTCATTTGATTTTTTCATTGCTTCTCCTGAACTGTGGGGTGATTACAGCGATGATCCCCCAGTACCGCTGCTAGGAAATACGGCATGGCGTTTCGCAAGCCCGCCAGTAGTTACTGATGTTTCTTTTGACCGCTTTGACGTATCGGTTGAACTTGTGAGCCATGCAGTGCTGACAGGGCAACTTTTGAGCGAGTCGGCCAGCGCCACAGTGGCAGCGGCTAGCGCGGCTGATTACATCTATGATGGAAAGCAAGCTTCAACAGTTCACACATACAACATTGACGCTGGTGCATCATGACCATTGAACTCACCACACTGATGCAACAGCGGCGGGACACCGCCACTAATTGGACAAACAACAATCCAACGCTGAAAGCCGGAGAGATTGGATATGAGACAGACACGGGATATTTAAAGATTGGTGATGGCTCAACGGCCTGGACTTCGCTTGGTTACATAGACGGAACCAAGGTCAGCGCATATCCACTGGCGACGGCAGACATTGCCAACGACGCCATAACGGCAGACAAGCTGGCGCATACTTCAGTCACTGCCGGCTCGTACACGGCTGCAGACATCACGGTTGATGCGCAAGGCCGGATTACTGCTGCGGCCAGTGGTTCAATTTCTACTGCTGAAATTGCAGACGATGCAGTTACTGCGGCCAAGTTGGCCAATACGTCTGTAACCGCTGGCTCATATACCGCTTCAAATATCACGGTTGATGCTCAGGGTCGCCTTACCGCGGCAGCTTCGGGAACGCTTGGCACTGGCTCGATTGCAGATGGCTCAATCACTTCAGCCAAGCTTGACACCAACATTGACATCGCTGGAACGTTAGATGTCACTGGCGTTGGCACGTTTGATAGCAACGTCACTATCGCCGGGAACCTGACAGTTAATGGCACGACAACCACGGTAAACAGCACAACGCTGACCGTCGATGACAAAAACATTGAACTGGGTAGCGTCTCATCGCCAAGTGACACAACTGCTGACGGTGGCGGCATCACACTCAAAGGCACGTCAGATCACACGATCATTTGGACTAACAGCACAGACAGCTGGGATTTCTCAGAACACGTAAACATTGCTAGCGGTAAAGAATTCAAGATTGCGGGCACATCTGTTCTGAGCGCCACAACTCTTGGTAGTGCTGTTGTTAATTCAAGCCTGACAAGTGTCGGCACGATTGCAACAGGCGTATGGAATGGCACAGCGATTGCCACTGCTTACATCGCAGACAGTGCAGTTACAACAGCAAAAATTGCTGACACTGCCGTTTCAACGGCCAAGATTGCTGATACTGCTGTCTCAACGGCAAAAATCAGCGATGACGCTGTAACCGCTGCCAAGTTGGCAGACACTTCAGTGACTGCTGGCAGCTACACCGCAGCAGACATCACGGTTGACGCACAGGGTCGAATCACGGCTGCAGCGTCTGGAACGATCAGCACCGCCGAGATTGCTGATGATGCAGTTACGGCTGCAAAGCTTGCCGATACTTCTGTAACGGCCGGTAGCTACACATTTTCAAGCATCACCGTTGATGCACAGGGCAGGGTCACGGCTGCTTCAAGTGGCACTGTCCTGACCGACAAAATCACGGAAGGCAACACAGAGGCGGAGGTTGTTGATACCGGCTCGGACGGTCACTTCAAGGTCACAACTGAAGGCACAGAACGCATCAGGGTTGGCCCTGCCGGACAGATTGGAATTGCTGGCGCTAACTACGGAACCGCAGGGCAGGTCATCAAAAGCGGTGGATCAGGCGGTGCTGTCACTTGGGGTGACGCATCAGCAGTCGCCAGCACCATCCTTGAAAACATCCAAGCGATTGCCTCTGATTACACTTTGACAACGAATTACAATGGCATTAGTGCAGGCCCTGTAACTGTGAACGCGAGCGTCACGGTTACTGTTCCCGCTAACGCTACCTGGGTTGTTCTCTGATCATGGCTTTCGGAACAGTCAAAGTTGATTCGATCACTAGCAGCACTCAGACGCTGACCGTTGACAACCTGCTGGAATCAGCAGACATCGGCAGCACGGTTCAAGCGCATGATGCTGATACGGCCAAAACCGACACGGCTCAAACGTTTACGGCTGCACAACGCGGCACTGTCACAACGCTGACCGATGGGGCAACCATCACGCCAGATTTTTCGGCATCAAACAACTTTGAAGTAACCATCGGCGCAACGGGCAGAACACTTGCCAATCCGACAAATATCACAGCAGGGCAAAGCGGTGTAATCGTCATTAAGCAAGACGGCACTGGGGGCCGTACGATCACAACTTACGGCAGCAACTTCAAATTTGCCGGAGGCTCTGCGCCGACCCTTTCCTCAGGGGCAAACGAGGTTGATCTTCTTAGTTATTACTGCGTTTCTTCTACGTTTATTGCTGCATCGTTGGGGGCTGACTTCTCGTGAGTGTTCTGTCAAATGGTTATTTGTTGACCCTTGGTGCAGCAGCTGGGTTTGACTTCAACCTTGAATTTCTAGTGATTGGCGGAGGTGGGCAACACAGTTCACCTAATGGCCATGCACGCGGTGGCGGTGGAGGTGGTGGCTACATTTCCTCTATTTCTGGTGAATCAAGTGGCGGCGGGGCGTCGGCACTTTCTGCCGTTGGTTTAACAACAACCGGGACCTACACGGTGGTTGTTGGAGCAGCTGGATCTAATTCACGTTTCAAAGGCACTGACACATCTGCGTCTGCCTTTGATCACCTCGCTCTTGCCGGTGGGGGATCCGGTGGAAGCGGCGGCAGTGGCGGCGGTGGTGCCTATCACATAGGCGACAAGTCTGGTGGCGCCGGGACAGCTAATCAAGGCTTTGCAGGCGGTAACGGGGGAAGCCCTTTCTCAGAATGTAATAACTCACCGTTTTTCTGTACAAGCTCTTGTGATCATGAGGCTTTCCATGGCGGCGGTGGTGGTGCCGGTGCTGCTGGCAGTGGAATCAATGGCGGCAATGGTGTCGCGTCTTCTGTCACTGGCAGCTCTGTGACTTATGCCGGTGGCGGTGCTGGGCGAAGTGTTTGCTCTAGCAACTTCATTACAGGCTCAGCAGGTTCGGGGCAATCTAACTATGGCGGTGGCGGCACCATTGGCGGCGCGGGTCAAAATGGTGTTGTGTTTTTGAAGTATCCAACCACTGTGACCATTAGCAATCCTGGAGGCGGTTTGACTTTCTCAACCTCTGTTGTCAGTGGCAATAACGTGACAACATTTACCGCCGGCACAGGCAGCATTGAGTTTGCGGAGGCTTGATCAAATGTCTGAATACATTGCTTTTTTGGACTCGAACAATTTGGTGACGCAGATTGTTCAGGGCCCAGACGACGGCCAGGACTGGGTCAGCATTTTTGCGGAAAGGCATGGTTGCACTTGCATTGCAACCAAGAAAGACGGATCAACCCGCAACAAATACGCCCAGATTGGCGACACCTACTACGCTGACATTGATTCTTTTATTGGACCGTGCCCCCATGCTGGCTGGACGCTGAACAAGTCCGCAAAGGCTTGGGAAGCCCCCATTCCAAAGCCTGACGACAGTGAGCTTGGCGAAGGGGATCTCCATTTTTACTGGAGCGATGTCAGCAATGACTGGGAGATCATGCCAAAGTCTGAGGGATTCCCGCATTAGGCAGATCAAGATGCAACGCCCTGATCCGATGATTGCCTCCAAGCCAGGGGCGGAAGATGTCCAGGCAATGACTGCGCGTACGCTTTGGCTTGAGGAGTTGTTTTTCCTTGATGGCCGCGACATGATCAGCCATCCGCAGTATGGGCTGTTCACTGGGCTGGCACTCAAGTATCAAAACTTGGAGTCAACTGACGGGTACTGATGGCGAAGTCACTTAGCGGGGAAAACTTTGTCCCTAGCAAGCCAAAAAAGACACGCCAAGGTAATGGATCACATTCAAAACCGTCCCATGG
>CEPF01000018.1_pt1 | contig 10473 bp, 7 predicted proteins | sample 530441 | NCBI WGS metagenome assembly CEPF01 (sample SAMEA2620094, study PRJEB7988) | marine metagenome | biome: marine biome (ENVO:00000447); feature: deep chlorophyll maximum layer (ENVO:xxxxxxxx); material: "saline water (ENVO:00002010), including plankton (ENVO:xxxxxxxx)" | depth 25 m
TTGGGGGCGGTGGCGGTTCAACTCCAGCCCCAACTCCACTGCCGGGATCAATGCCAACACTGGCTGCTAATGGCATGGCGTTTGCACAGAACAAGATTGTTCCTTACGCGATGGGTGGCGTTGTCAAAAAACCGACGTTGTTCCAGTTTGCAAATGGTGGATCAGGAAGGCTTGGGCTTATGGGTGAAGCTGGCCCAGAGGCGATACTTCCACTTAGAAGAGGCTCTGATGGCAAGTTAGGAGTAGAGGCACATAGTGGCGGCGTTGGCAACATTGTGGTCAATGTTGACGCAAAAGGTTCACAGGCTGAGGGAGATGAGCCAAGAGCTAATATGTTAGGCAAGCTGCTTGGAGCTGCTGTACAGTCTGAATTAATCAAACAGAAGCGTCCTGGAGGCTTGCTGGCATCATGAGCATAGAAACATTCCCAAGCATCAATCCTGACTACGGCGCTTCAAAACAAGCGCAACCAAGGGTGGTAGTAAGTCAATTTGCAGGTTACAGCCAACGTGTACAAATAGGTATCAACAACGATCCGAAGGAATGGTCTCTAAATTGGACGAATATAAATGAAACACAAGCAAATCAAATTGAAGATTTTTTAGAGGCAAGGGCTGGAGTTCAAGCTTTTAACTGGTCGCCACCTGATGACACAGAAACATATAAGTGGACATGCGCAACATGGACAAAGACAATGCCGTATTCTAATTTATTCAATATATCAGCTACTTTCGTCGAGCAGTTTGAGCCATGAGTTACGCATTCTGGGAAACAGGAAAGCTCTATGAGGTTGGCAATATTGTTAACAGCAACCCTCTGGCAGGGAATGGCGCTTATGCATTTAGGTGTGCAGTCCAAGGGAGGTCAGGCGACACTCAACCATCCTTTCCTTTGATTTATGGATCAACAATTAATGACAATGGGATTACGTGGGAGACTATTAGCCCTGTCTATGAAGAGTTATACAAATTAGAGCCGGATGCCATTATAGAGCTTTTCCATATTAGGTTCACAAACTTTACTGCTACCTCGACTGAAGTGGTTCAAAACGGAGAGAACGCGCACGTCAACGGAAGAACCACTGACACATGGACCGAGGAAAATCTTTACTTTCACCCAGGCACTAACAATATTAACATCAATATTGTTTTTGGGGGCATTTCATATGCCGCTGCGCCTGTTGAGGTAGATGGCTTTGAGAAAAGAGTCAAGGGAACTCTGCCACGACCAACCATGAGAGTGGCAAACGTTAACAATACGATTACGTCGCTCATGCGAAGAAGTACAAATCCAATAAACCCCTTAATGGGTAAAGTTACAAGGATCAGGACTTGCAAGAAGTTTATCGATGCTGTTAATTTTTTTGATCAGCAGTATATTTTTCAAGACGGAAATGCGATGGCTTTGAATCAAAGTTCGGACAGTAGCGATACTATTGTTTTCGCAGCGCATGGAACAGGAGACGGCACGGCTAGATTCCCAGACGAAACTTGGTATATTGATCGCATCTCTAGTGAAAATCAGCAGGAGGTCGAATTTGAGTTATCTTCCAAACTTGAACTTACGAACCTTTTATTGCCTCGCCGTACAGTAGTGGAGCACTGCCCATGGAAGTACAGAGGAGTTGAATGTGGATATTCAGGGGATCCAGTTGCAAAGTCCGATGACAGTACAACAGGGGTGACTTCTGCAAACGATCGCTGCGGTAAACGCATAAAATCATGCAAATTACGTTTCCCTGGTGACACCAGATTACCTTTTGGAGGCTTCCCCGGTGCAAGGATTCATGAGTGATGCAGAGGCTCACGCTTTTCGCGCTGCACCTGCAGAAGCGTGTGGGCTAGTAGTTAATGGAAGATACTTCGCCTGCAATAACGTTGCATCAAACTCAAAAGAAGATTTTGTGATTTGTCCTTACGACTACCTTTCGGCTGCCATGTCAGGCAAAATAGAGGCAGTTGTTCATTCTCATCCAAAAGGTGGGGGGCCCAGTGGAATGGACAAGAAAGCCTGCCAAGCGACAAAGCTGCCATGGTTCGTGTTTGACATTCTGAATGAAAAATGGTCAACTATCAATCCTTGATTGGCTTGCCGTGGGAGTACGGCGTAAATGACTGCTTTTCATTGGTTCGCAGTTATTACCAACTTGCGGGAATAGTGCTGCCTGATTTCAAGAGGCCTGAAGATCTTGACAATTCTCCTAGCATATTTTTAGAGCAGGCTGGAGGCTTAGGGTTTTACGAAACTTGCATGGATGACGCTAGAGCAGGCGATGTACTAATCATGCGTTTAGGTACGCCATATCCTATGCATGCAGCCATATATGTGGGTGATCAAAGAATCCTTCACCAGCGAAGGGATTCATTGAGTTGTGTGGCGGCGCTGACGCGCTACTATTATAAAAGCATTGCAGCTGTGTACCGATATGCAGCAAACCGTTAGGCTGCTTGACTCTCTCGGGGAGCGCTACGGCGAAGAGCACACTTATCATAATTTACGTACCCCCGCAGATGCGATTAGATTACTTTGCATTAATAGACCAGGATTTCAAAAAGAGCTATTAGAATCGTATAAAAATGGTGTCTATTATCGTGTGATTCAGTCTGGACAGGACATGACCGCAAAGGAAATGTTCTTGCCTCTTGGCAGGAATGATTTGTATATCGTGCCTGTCATTGGTGGTAGCAATGAGAAATACGTGAAGATAGGTATTGGCATCGCTTTAATTGCAGTTGCCGTTGTCACTGCACCCGCAGGAGGCGGTTTTTTAGGAATAAAAGGGGCCGCTACTTTTGCCGGCGCTGCAGCTGTTTCAACTACTGCAGGTGCGCTTGGTACAAGCATGTTATTGAGTGGTGTTGCTGATCTTATTTCTCCGCAGCTTGATCCATTCGCTGGAGGTCGTTTGTCTGGCTCTGGAGAGACATCGCGTGGAGTAGGTCCGCAGAATGTTACAAGGGCCATGAATGGATCTCAGTCTTATGCATACACTGGAGGGGGTCAGAACAGTGTTGGCATTGGCGCCACAGTTCCAGTGGCGTTTGGAAAAGTATTAGTGGGCAGTCATTTGCTATCAATTCAAGCTGATGTTACAGATGAAAGTTCAGCGTTGCGCGAGTCAATTACGGCTCCAGGTGTTCAAACCGTTACGGTAAATGGAAAAAAGCTGGAGGACAGGTTTGAGCTAGCAGGGGGAATCAGAAGTCGCATTTGGCAGCACGATCAATTGGACAAGAGTGGCGTCAGTAGTAATGCCGACGGAACAAAAGTCAAGCAGCTTAGATTGATAGAGCTTAGAGACAGCAATGGCAATAAACAGCTTAATTCAATAACGCTAACTGACACAGATTACGTGCGAAGCTCCGATGAACGTAAAAATTTTATGATATTCTTTGAGACTGTCAATGGTTTGTACGACAGGGTGGGCGACACTGATGGCTCTACAAAAGTGCCAGGGTTTATAACGTATAAAGTCGTTTTAAACGCCGAAGACTATAAAGATGAGCCTATAATGACTCAATTTCAAGCAACAATACAGGGCATTTTGAACAAAGGCACTAAGTACCGATGGTGTCACGCTGTAAGCATGCCTAGAATCCCTAAAGACGACGCAGCAAGCACCGACGTTCGGGTTAAAGTCATGATAATCGATCACGACACGCATAAGCGCCCAGGGACGCAAGCTGATCAGATGAAAATGTTTGTTAGGTTTACTGGTTATAATTGGTTTAATGATAAAGATGAAAACTCAACTGAATCCCTAATCGAATCATGACTCTAAGAAGTACTACTTCAATCAAGCTCCTCGACCTGTTATGCGAGGGTGAGATTTTGGGCCTTGCCACCGAACAGGGCACTGATTCAAAAAAACAGTGCATTTTCTTAAATAACACCCCAGTGCAAGAGAAAGATTCTGCAGGAAATGTTGTTGAAAATTTCAATAAAGAAGATGTACGAGTTGAGATCGCAGAAGGCACGGCAAATCAAGAGATTCCAGGAGGCATGGATTATGTAAGTACTTTTGTTGATGTAAGCACTGAGGTGGGTAAAAATTATGAGGAAACAACTGACGCTGACGCAAAAGTCACATCTAGAGAGTATGGGGGCGGATCTGTTTCTAAAACGATTACAGACATAGCTGTAACTCACTTCTCATGTCTTCTTACCATTCCTAGGCTATTTTCAACAGCTGTTGACGGGCTTGCAAAGAATCAACTATTTAACGCTACTATTTGTTACGAGATAACAGCTAACGGGCCAAAGGGTAAAATTGACTCTTATGAAGGACGAAATCAAGTCACCGGCATTGCCACGTCAAGCTACCAAATAGCAACAAATCGTGTTGAAATTGCAGATAGGTGTGGTCACCCCTGCACGATAACAGTGAAAAAGTTAGACTACATTTACATAAAGAACGAAACTACTAGCACTGGGAATGCTAAGTCTTTTAAATTTGAAAACAGCACTTACGAGCCAGCCGTCTTTCCTGCTGATAAAGGCACTTCCATAAAATCCATAAGCAGTGAGGCTAGCGGGGGAAGACTTAGAGGACAAGAAGCAATCTTTGAGGCTAATTTATACAGCATTGAGGATGAAACAGTTGGAAATATTTTTGAGCAGGAAAAGATTTCACTGCAAAACGGCAGGGGAAACCAGTTAGTATGGACTTCTTTGGTTCAACATACTCCGATACAAGTTGGATACGATTATTCGGCCTTAGCTTTTTTGGAGATAAGCACTAAATCTTTCCCATCTCTTCCTAGTAGGTCTTATCTGATCAAAGGCATAAAGGTGCAAATACCAAGCAATATGAGCGTCAGAAGTGATGGTAGCTTGCAAGTCACTCAAGGTGTTGATTTTGATGGCACAGGAGGTGAAACTGTATGGACTACGTGTCCAGTATGCATATTCCGGCACTTGCTCTTGAATAAAAGATTCGGGGCAGGCGATTTCATAAATGCTGAAAATGTGAGCTGGATCGATCTTTATCCATTAATTAGATACTCAAATGAGCAGTTGCTTACAGATCCGCTAAGCGCTACTTACAGCATTAACTTCAATAGCACAAGCGGGCAGTCGCATCCCAACAGAATAAATATCACAATTGGATCAGGTCATGGCTATGTAGCTAATGACATCATTAATGTATTCTTCATGGATGGGGATTTATTGTCGACGCCTGGCGAGGTTGTTACCTATACAATCAAAGCAACAAATACCACACAGGTGGCTGTGCAGGTAACAAGCGATCAGCAAACAAACAGTTCCGGCGGAACTTGCTTAGTATCAAGAACAGTTGAGCCACGATTTGCTTGCAATACATTAGTGTCTAGCCAAGCAGAGGCTTACAATGTATTGCAAGATTTTGCAAGCATATTTCGTGGCATGCTTTACTATCAAACAAATGGAATTTTCGCTGCTGCAGACCACGGAGAGCTTTACAAAGCCGGTGGACTGCCAAGCTCAATTCAGCCGGTGCATGTATATAACAATGCCAATGTGATTGATGGTCGGTTTGAGTACGAGGGGACGTCTATAAAAACTAGGAGCACGACCGTCAAGGTGAGATACAACAACTCAGCAAACTTGTATAGACCTGATTTTGTTTGCATAGAGAACACAGAGCTTAGAGAAAAATATGGACATCAAGTACGTGAAATTGTTGGATTTGGCTGCACTTCTAAAACTCAAGCGGCTCGTCTTGGGCGATGGGTTTTAGCTACTGAGGAGCTAGACAATGATGTTGTTAATTTTTCAATAGGCTTAGATGGCGCTGTGGTATTGCCAGGACAAGTCTTTGCTGTTGCAGATGAAATGCGTGCTGGCACAAGGATTGCAGGTAGAGTCAGTTCAGCAACAACGACTCAAGTAACATTAGACGCAAATGTGACAGTACCCTCAACAACGGCTACCGCCATTGAATCAGGAAAAGTCTATATTATACTTGCAGTAAATGATACCAATTTCCAGTCTTTTGGCGCTTCTTCTAATTCAGTTGGAGTTCGTTTTACAGCATCTGCGAATGGAGATTCAAACAGTGGTTCAGGCACGGTAATAGGTCCAGACCCACAATTGACCTGCATTTTGAACGAGGGGACCGCAGAAGTAAGCAACATTACTGTTGTTGAAGTTGTAAACAGTAAGACTAGGCTCACTGTATCGCCAGCTTTTAGCCAAGCACCACCAGCTCAAGGAGTGTATTCAATCGCAACAGGCCTTGTAAATGAGCAAAAATTTAAATGCATTGCAGTGTCTGACAACGGTGACAGCACATACGCAATTGTTGGGGTACAACACAATGACAGTATTTACGCGGTTGCTGATGTTGCAGGCAATGAATTGTTTGAGCAGCCAGTAAGCACTTATACCTCTGAACCATCGTCGCCAACAAGTCTAAACGTGACATTCAGACCAGTACAATCAGTTGGCAACTTGCAATTCCAAGCGCTTGTTTCTTGGAGCCGTGGGGCAACAGGAGTAACAATTGGCTACAATGTTACGGTCGCAACCGGCACATCCACAAGAACGTTTACAGGGGTTAAAAGTGAGTATCTGCAGCTAGGGGAGGATTTATTCATACCACAAAATTCACTGCTTATCGTAACTGTTGAGGCAGTAGGATTGAATTCAATTAGCAAAACTGTGACAAAATCTGTAATATCTCCAAACGCAGGTGTCCTTCAGTCTGCAAAATTTATTCCTTCTGAAGATGTCGCTATTACGCCGCCGGACATTAAGAATCCATCCGTGCGAATGGTGTCGGAGACACTCGGAGTGGTTAGCTTTGACAGTATTACAAACGAAAGATTGGATCAATTGCAAGTTGTTATACGGTTTAGTGAAAGCGTGACATCTTGGGGCAAAACAACTTTTGTTAATGAGTTTGCTGCTACGGCAAAAAATATGACGATTCCATACAGGAAAGGCGTTTATTATTTTAAATTGCGTGATATTCGCACGAATACTCAAAGTGCAAATGCAACAACAACAACAGCCACTGATACGTCTGACGTTGAAAAGCTTTTGGTGCAAGCAATGCCATACAACCCTGTAGTAAGCGCCGGAAGCTTTGTTGTTGGCAAGCAATACGTTATTACTGAAACTGGCAACACATTTGCGGCAATTGGCGCATTATTTAATGCTGTTGGCGAGCGTTTCACGGCAACAGGTACTGGCACTGCAGGGCAAACTGGCAAGGCCAGAGAGCTTTATGATTTACACACTATCGAGGAAAATTTACCGCAAAAAGTGACTTCTAGTGGCAGCGCTATGATTCCAGGTTCAAAATTTTCGGGCGTAAAAAGCGAAAGCGTTGTAGTTAAAAGTGATAAGTTAACCCTCGAGAAAAGCGGCTTAAACTCCAGAACTCAAACCTTAGCTACTTACACACAGTCAGGCAACAACATAGTAATAACACCGAACTTGGGAATTGAAGTTGGAGACTGTGTAAATTTATTGTTCAGGGGAGATGCAAGGATCGACACATTCTCCAATCCATACTTTGTAACAGCAGTCTCTTCTACGACTTTCACTGTAGAGTCGTCTACCTCTAGAGCGCTAAGCACGGCGCAGGAAGTGCTTGTTTCCCCAGTTGATACAGAAGGCACTTACTTCTTTTATAATAGCGTTGACATGAACGGTATATACGAAGTGTTATTGACATCTGTCATAACAAATGACACTAATGATTCGACTAAGGGAGTGACCGATGCTCAACTGTACTTCAGAAGTTCAAACTCGGCACTAAGTTCAAATAATATAGCGAAGGAAGGCTCGTCCACTGATCTTGTGACTCTTGAAGATGGTGGTCATATATTATCCGAGCCAAATGCGAGTGATTTTACAGAATGGCAGCCGTTTACTTCTGTTTTTGCAACTGGCAGAACATTTCAATTCAAACTTGAATTGAAGACTGAGTCTATAGCGATTGTGCCACAAATCAGCAAGCTTGCAGTCGATGTAAAACTATTGCAGCGGATAGAAACGGCTGAAAGAACTACGGACGCCACGATATCAGCCAATAACTTTAGAAAATATATAAATTCTTTCTACGAAATACCAACGCTTTCTGCTGAACTTAAGCAGGCATCAGGCGATGGGGACACTGATCGCTTGATTGTTTTCCCTTATGCTCCACTCATTAATTCAGTCGTACAACGTCCTGGCGAGGCTTACTACATAAGGGCAGTGAATTCCTCAAACGTCAATGTTGAACGAATCTACCGCTATACTGCAACAGGATTCGGCAAGAAATTCCCTGCCAACTAAGTTAAAAAGCCATGTCTAACAGCACAATTTCAAGTCTGACAGAGCTTACAGCACCAGTGACAGATGACCTCTTTCTGGTTGTTGATGGCAGTGAAAACAAAAAAATTAAATACGGAACTGTCTTGAGCAAGGCCCCTGACGGGACTGGAGCCGCACCATCGATCGCATTTACAAATTCAACTGGCACTGGCTTGTTTAGGGCGGCGAGCAATGAACTAGGGTTTTCCGCTGCTAATTCTGAGGTTGGTAAGGTCACATCAACTGGATTTCAGCTTGGTACAGGGACGGCGACTGCACAACTTCATCTTTTCAGCACTGATGTTACAAACGATCAATTAGTTATTGAGAATTCACACAATAACAGCGCAGAAGGCCCAGATGTTGTTTTGTTTAGAAACAGTGCAAGTGCAGACGGCAAGCTGCTTGGAGGCCTTGTTTATAAAGGTGATAATAGTGGTGGAGAACCAAAGGATTATGGTGTAATTCGTGCATCTATTATTGATGAGACAGCAACAGAAGAGGATGGAAAGCTTGAATTTCAAGCGATGTCTGCTGGCACGGTTACCACTAGGATGGTGCTGTCTAGCTCAAATGTAGGGATCGGTGATCTTGCAGCAACGGTAGCACCAGATAATCTTTTACACGTTACCAGCCAGACAGCAGGTACGGCTGTAGAAATTGAATGTACTGCTGTTTCCGCTGCATCTGGAGCAGATTTGCTGTTTAGAAACACTAGGAATAGTGGGGCAGGAGTTACCGGGGATGACATTAGTACAATTACATTTCAATCAACGAATGCAGCATCTGAAGACATCAGCTATGCAAGCATTTTGGCTGAGGTTGCAGACGCTAGTGACAGTCAGGAGGCTGGCAGCCTTACATTCAAGGTAAAAAGTCCTGGCACCACTGTTGACGCGCTAAAGCTTGATTCAACACATGCGACGTTTGGCAAGCCTGTCGTGCTAGCGCAAGGGACAGCACCTACAGCGGTAACAGCTGCTGGAACGGCAGGTGAACTGCGTTGGGACACCAGCTATCTTTACATTTGTCTTTCGACTGGTACTGACAGCACAAGCCGTTGGCGACGTATCGCACACTCTGCGTTCTAGGCGTTAGGTTGCAAAGCTTGTAGACTTGCCATATTGAGGGTTTTACAATGGCAAACGTCAAAGTCACCGCACTCACGTCTTTAACGGCAGCAGATTCGGCGGCTACTGACGTTCTGCCGATTGTTGACGTTAGTGCTGACGCGACGAAAAAGCTTGCCATCTCGGATCTGCATCGATCCGTACCAGACGGGACATTAAGCGCACCAGGGATAGCGTTTCAATCAGACCTGAACAGTGGGCTGTATCGCTCTGGAACGGATGCGATTGCGCTGGTGACGAATGGAGCGGCACGAATTCTAGTTGATGCGACTGGTAATGTAACGATTCCGAATGATCTGACAGTACAAGGAGCGACAACTTTTATTACGGGTCAAACCGTATTGATTGAAGATAAAAACATTGAGTTGGGTGTTGTTAGCACTCCTACGGATGTAACTGCTGATGGCGGTGGCATTACGCTGAAAGGTGCAACTGATAAGACGATTAAATGGATTGATAGCACCAATGCGTGGACATTTAATAATATGATCAGTGTGCAGACGTCTGTTAGCAGCACGGCGTATGCAGAGATTAGGACCAATGCTGATGCCTTGGGGCTGAATGCAAATTTAACAGCAGGGTCTTCAGCAAGTGACAGCGTAGCCCTAAACTTTAAGACCTCAAATAGTGGTAGTGAAACCACGAAAATGAGAATTGACCCTGACGGGAAGGTGGGTGTTGGGACGGAGGAGCCAGGAGAAATTCTGCATGTAAATGGAACAGCTTCTGCAATTAAAATTGATAGCAACGGTGATGCAGCCCTGAGATTCGCTACAAGTGGTACAAATAAATTTAGTATTTACCACACATCAGGCGGGACATTAAACTTCTTTGACAATACAAATAGTCAAAACAGGTTGTCAATTACCAGCACCGGAAATGCGGAGTTTAGCGGCAATGTTGGTGTAAGCACTTCTTCTTTTCCTGCAAACGGAAAAAACTTAAAAATCAGTGATGGCACTATTTCTCGGCTGGTTTTAGAAAAAACAGGGACGGGTGCGAGAGTTTTTGAAGTTGGTGTAGGTAATAGCTTTTTAAATGTATATGACGCCACAGC
>CEPF01004271.1_pt1 | contig 10442 bp, 26 predicted proteins | sample 530441 | NCBI WGS metagenome assembly CEPF01 (sample SAMEA2620094, study PRJEB7988) | marine metagenome | biome: marine biome (ENVO:00000447); feature: deep chlorophyll maximum layer (ENVO:xxxxxxxx); material: "saline water (ENVO:00002010), including plankton (ENVO:xxxxxxxx)" | depth 25 m
GAGTAAGGAATAACAATTTGTTTCATATTATATCAAAACCCCCTATACTTCATTTCCCCAAACATCCCAACCTTTTCTCTTTTGTCTAGCAAAAATGTCAATCCTGTCCTGTCCTAAAGGTTCTATCATTTTATAAAATTTATCTGGTTTTTGAGAATGTCTGATATTTTCAGCTTGAAATATTAACGGAATTAATTTTTTACCCTTACACCAGAAATCAGGAGTATTATTATATCCTATTGCTATAAATTCTGCGTTCCATCTAAAACCAAACATTGGTTGACCTGCTGATTTTCCAAATGTTTTTTCCCAAGCTCCCATACATAAATATTTAAAACCCCAATTTTCTAAAACAGACTTAGATTCAAAAATGTATTTTTGAACATTCCAAAGAAAAACCCAGCAATTATCTTTTGCTAAACTTTTTATTGGCATTTTTTTAATATCGTCTAATTGCATTAGAGGATAATCCATTTCTTTTTGATTGGGTCTAATTTTTCTTTTAACCTTTTTTACCTTTCATGGTGGATCTATAACAATTATGTCGTATTTTTTATTAGGAAAGTCCATTTAATGAAGTGTGTAGTTTTTATTATAATCTTCTTCATTTAAAGGGGTTGTGAATTGGTCTTGCAAGAACCTAGAAAAGAATTGAGCTTCTTCGTCAGACTGAAATCCTGTGAAATGAGTTACAACCACAGGTTTTCCTGTGGTTTTTTCTTTCATTATGAAAATTATTGTTTGTAAAAGCAAATTGTCCATTTGTTTGTTTGTATCATCCATTAATTTTTATTTCATCAACAATCGCAAAACTGGGCATAGGGCAAAATAAAACCCCTAAGTTCGCATTTTGTTCTCCATAAATCGTTAAATTATTACTAACGATAATTAATTCCTATCAATACTAATACTTCCGATAATTAAAGTTATCACCAATTTAGAATTGTTCTAAGTTTTGTGTGATATTTTTGCAACTCATGTGTATAAATCCTTTTTTATGTGTGTAACTTTCTCCACAACTCCAATATTATCAACATTAATCAACAACTTTATTAACAAACTTACTAACATTTAATCTGGTTTCATCCAAGAAATTGCTAAATTTGAATCATTATTGGACTTAATTTGTAAAGTTTCAGCAGCTTTGCCATAAGTTTTTGAAGATAATTTACTGGCTGACCACTGCGAATGAGCTGTAATAATTTTATAAAGGTTTACTAGATTTTGTGCAGATTTAGGATCAACTGAACCTGTTTCTATTTTAGATTCTAATTCTTTTCTTTTGTCTTCTAATTCAGATAATTTAAGATCAATTGCTAACTCCTTAGATTTAATATACTGGCTCATCAAATCATTATCATTAATTAAATAAGTTCTAAAAGATTGCCAAGAAATTGGAACATCTTCCCTTGAAAATAATTCTCTGATTGTTAATCCGTCTGCAATGAGTGATAAAATATGATCCTTTAATTTGTCAGTAAGTTTTCTTTTTCTTGCCATAGTTTAAAATAATTCTAAATTGTTGAGCCTGGCAGCTAAGAAAGGAAAGATAGGGAAATACTGCCAGAACTCAAAAAAAAAGTTAATTAACTAAAAAAGCTCCAAAGGGAGCAAAACAAGAATAGCACAATATATTGTGGTTTCAATCAATTAAATGTCAAAAGCTGATCTTTCCTTAATATTTTTTCTAGTATCCATTGTGACAGGATTATATTTTAATTTACCTTCGAACATTAAACGATCAATTATGAGCTTTGCAGAGTAATCGCCAAATCTAGTCTCTCTAATAATCCAGACCAGTTGATCTGTCGAAATTAAGCCATTTTTAAAATCTTCCTGTATTTGAATTGTAATATTTAGCTTATCAGAGGGGGAGTAGTCGTTATTATACCAATGCTGCAAAGGTTCATTATTATAGTAATATAAACTCATTTATCTTTAAAACCTTTGAAACCTTTCTTGTTATACATAGTGTTGTTATACATAGTATTGTTCTTCTTAATACTAAGTAAATTATACTTAGTCTCTTGCTTATTTAATACTCTATTGATTGAGTATTTTTTACTTAGTCTGAGGTCGTAATAATTAGCTGATGATTTCCTGTGGATAATTAAATAGCCATTTTTAATAAGTTCATTTTTAGCTTTTTGGAGAGTGGATAGGCAGATGTCCAATTTTGTCAATAATGTGGCATTTCTCAAAGTTCTAAATTTAGGGGATAAATACCTTATATAAATAAACAAGGCTTTCGCCTCCTTGCTCAACCCCTCATCAATTATTAATTGGTTTGGGATCATTGTAAAACCTTTTGTTGTCATTTCTGCGCCTTTCCTGATTGCTTGTTTAATACTCAATCAAATATAAAGCAACAGAACAAATAGAGAACATAATAAATATATACAAACTATAGACAAGTATATTATTTTATGCTATTTATTCGTATGTTTAACAAATCACTAGAAAGGGAAAACATGACACAAGCACAATTAAAATATGACTCAAATTTACAAAGAGAGTCTTATGTTTACAATAAACCAGTTGGAATTAAAGATGGATCAATTTATTTTTTAAAGGAAATCTTTAATTATAAAGACGGAATGAAAGGAGCAACTGGAACTGTACTTGATCCAGTAACTCAATCTGAAATAGATGAAAATAATGATTTTGATAATGCTGTTGAATATTACAGAGAAATATGGAAATCTTCTGTAGATGCAGATAGCACAGAACAATCTTTGAAGGATTATGTTGAGGATTGTTTAAATTATCAAGATGGAGAATATCCTGGACATGATGAATCTTATTCTGAATTGCATGATGAAGCAAAAAAACATTTTGATAATGAAGATATTAAAACTTTTACTTGCGTTGGTGGGGGTAGATGCTTTGATGAAAAATTATTGTCATCATTTGACAAAGTTATCGATCACTCATTAATTGATTTAATTAGACAATATGAAAAGGAGAGCAAATAATGAAAATTTTAGATAACTACGAACTTAAAGACATGGGAACACCAATTAAAGAAACTTCTTGTTGGTTGTTCTTTGAAAAGGGAAAGATTGCAAAACATACTATTTCAAGATTTCATTATAAATCAGAGCTTGAAAGATTTAGAAAGGAATTGACTTTTGCAAAATATCAACCAATCAATAATACTATTAATTAATAAAGGGAGGACAATGAAAGCTAAAGACTATAAATCAATAACTTTTATATTATCCAAGAAACATAATAATAAACATTTTTATTCATTTATGGATTTTGGAGATTGCCAAAAAAGAATAAATCAATCTAAAAAGAGAATTAAAAATGCCTGAACTAAAAGAGGAACATTTTGAAATAATAGACCAAAACAAAGCAAAGGCACATGAAGAACAAAAGGAGATGAGAAAGGAAACATTAGAATTTATCGGCTCTTGCTCTGTCTATGATTTACAGGTAGTATATTCTTTAATAAAGGGAATAAGAGATAAAAAAAAATGAATCATAAACAACTTACAAAAAAAGAACTTCACCAATTGAAAATTGATATGCTCAAAAATATTCTTTCTGTGGTTGGTGGGGTTCATTACAATAGATATAAAAATTTTAAAAGAAAGGGAAAATATGAGAGAGTGCCAAGATTGTAGCCTGTGTTGTAAATTACCAGAGATAAACGATTTAGAATACCATAAAAAATCTTTTTTATGGTGCAAAAGTTGCAATATAGAAAAAGGAAATTGCAAAGTTTATGAAAATAGACCTTTGACTTGTAGAACTTTTGAATGTTTTTATTTACAAAATAAAACCGATTTAAAACCTAATGAAGTGGGTTTTTTTGTATTTACGGAGCAACATTTAATATATGAACATGGCGACCAAAAAATAAGAACTATTTATTGCGAACCTAAAAAACTAAAAGATTTAATAAAAAACATAAAAAAAGATAAAAAACTTAGTATGTTTATAAAATTGGGATATGCTTTTCACATAAGATATAACGAAAACGATAAACATATTAAAATTTATGATCCAAATACTTTTGGAGAAAAATTAGTTTTCTTTCATAAAGGTTGGACAAATGAAAAACTTAATGAAGTAATTGAATCTGAAAAATTAAAAACTGTCAATGCTTGAAATAATTATCATTATTGAGCTAGTTTCTTTTAGTTTATATATTCTTAATAATTAAATGAAAAAATGCTTATTTTGCAAAACTTCATTTATTGATTTTTCGGTAAATAAAGTAAAAAAATATTGTTCTTATAAATGTAAATCAAAAGGTAGAAGAAAAACACCTATAACAATTAAAAAAAAATGTCTTAATTGTAATTTAGAATTTACAGATACAAGTTATGCTAAAAATAGAAAATACTGTAAAAAAAGTTGTGCAGAAAAATCAACTAAATATAAAACAAAAAAAAATATTTATTTAAAACAATATAGAAAAAAAGAAAAATATATAAATTACATACAAAAATTAAAAGCTAATGGCACACTTAAAAAATACAGGGCAAAATATCAATTAAGTTCTAAATACATATTTTTTATAAATAAATTTAGAAAAACTGATAATTTTTTAGTACCTCATAAAATAAGACAAGCTAAAAGGAGAGCAGACAAACTAAACGCAACTCCTAAATGGGCAAATTTAAAAGAAATAGAAAAAATTTATAAAAATTGTCCTAAAGGTTTTCATGTAGATCACATAATACCATTAATAAATGACAAAGTTTGCGGTCTTCATGTAGAAAATAATTTAAGAATTATTCCTGCTGAAGAAAATATAAGTAAAGGAAATAAACTTATTCAAAGTTTATTGTAGCATTAAAACTAAAAGAAATACGTTCAGCGTTTTTATTTTCTGAATTAAAAGCATATACAGAGTGCATTAAATAATTAGGAAATAAATACCAATCCCTTACCTTTGGATCTATTCTAAGTTGACTATCAGAAAATTGATTTTCCGAACCTTCAACAAACTGAATTTGTCCGCTATAATCGTTATGTGATTTTGCATTTTCACTAGGAATCATTGATTCTGGCAATGATAAATAACCTACGCAGCTTAAACTATAATTACCTTTAATATATTCTGAATGATTATGTAAAGGGTTGTAATCTCCTGGTTTTGAAACAACGTACCATGCTGAATTAATTAAAACTGATTTTACCTTTTCCATTTTAAAATGTGCGTTAGTATATGATATAATAATTGGATCAAAAAAAGCTGCTTTCCACTTAAGCATGATAGGAGGAGATATTAAATATTCTTCTTGAACATGACCTACAAGCCTATCTCCCCAGTTATGATCTTTTCTTTTTTGCTTATCTTCTCTTATTGTTTTTAAATCATCTTTGAAATCTTTTAATAGTTGTAATGGCAACTCTGCTTTTGCAAGAGTTGAACCAAAAGGTTTAAATAATTTAAAATTTATCTTGTCTGACATTTGCCTCCAATGGTGTTAGTTCATTTATTTCAATTTTATAAGCAGCAGGTCTATCCTGATAGCCAAAATTAGATAGTTTTTCAGGTGGTAAATCATCTTTATATAAAAACCAACCTTTAATTGTAAAATTATAATCTTTGTCATTGTCTTTTATTATTAAAAAATACTTTCCTTGCTTTTCTCCAGGTCTAATTAACAAAAAATTATATGATTTTTTATCTTGTGTTCTAATTTCTATATTGTTTTGAAAGTCGGAGTTAGAATAAAACTCATTATTGTCAGTGTATGAACCATTAAAAAAGCTATTAGTTGCCTTTGCATAAACAACTTCACCCATAGCACCTAAAAACCCATCATATAATTGATTCTTTAAATTTTTATTGTAACCATAAGAAAAACCTTTGTTCATTCTTACATTACCAATAAATCTTCTTTGAGCTGTTGTATAAGCTAATTCAACATCATTAGAGTTAAGTTTTATTTTCATATCCAATCAATAGTAGGTTTACCATTGTAATTAACATCAAATATAAACCAAGCAAAACACATTAAGCCACCAGTTTTATATCCCTTGAATTTTAATCTATTACTAATTACATAAATATTTTTTAATTTATTTAATGAAAATAATTCTTTCTTTCTTTTTATACCCTCTAAAAAAACTAATTTTTGAAACAAAACCATTTTATTTTTTACTGATTTAAGACCATGTAAAGCAAACTCCAAAGATAATTTAAAAGGTGGATTGGTTATTATATTGTCAAAAATCATTTTTGAATTTAAAAAATCTATTGTTTTTTCTCCATAATCTCTAAAAACTATATCTGAACTAAAAACTTCATAATTTTTTGATTTTAATATTTTACTAATTGCACCATCACCACAAGCACATTCCCAAATATTTCCTTTAAATGACTCTTTTTCTAATAATTTTAATGTTGCTATTTCTGGTGTTGGGTAAAAATCATAATCAATTCTATCTTTTTTTGTATTATGTCCAACAATATTTAAATTATTCATACTTTTGTCTTTTTTTTTCTTTTAATTGGTTTTGGTTTTTTTCATATTGTTCAATTGGCATACCAACAATATGAATGAAATAACAACTAGCACAATAATCCTTAGAACCTTCTACTACATCTGCTGAATTTTTGCATTTACAACAAGTCCTATAGTCCATATAAATATTTGGATGTTTTCCCTTCATAAATCATGGTTTATTTAATACTTTTTTTTAATTATATATCAAGTAAATTGTATATGGTATTGACATTGTTTGTTTATATTGGTATTTGATTCGTAATGCTTAAAAAAATTGGGAAAGAATTTACTCATAAAAAAGAAGGTGGATGTTTTAGTGCAACTCATCTTAGTCCAAGTCAACTAAATAAACCTATAGATCAGTGGTTCAATGACTATTGCGTACTTGATGAACAACAAAGAAAAAACATACCTCCAAACGCCAAAATGATTGCAGGTGCTTTGGTCGGTCAGGCTATGCAAGACAGAATAGTTTACAATTTAACTACAAAAGAAGTTATGAAAGGTGAAGATGGAACTTAGTTTAAATAAAGCTGCTACCATGCAGAGAAGAATTAAAGATTTAGAACATGAGCAAAAAATTAAAAAAAATATGTTATTGGAAAGAGATGAAGAAATAACAGAATTAAAAAAGCAATTAGAGAAAAAACAAGAATTAATAGATTTTTTAAATAAACAACTAAATGAGGAAAGAAATGACAAGAAAACAAGTGCAAGAGCCAATAGAAAAAAGTAAAGGTTCTTTTAAAGAAAGAAGAAAGGATTGTTTAGAAAAAGCAATAAATATTCCAACAGTAAATATTAAAGGTAAAAAATATTCTACAGTAAACGAAAGGCATAAACATTTATTACAATATTTTCCAGAGGCAAGATTTAATGAAGAAGTAATATTCCATGACGTTGAAAGAGTAATTGTTAAAACTGAACTTTATATTGGTGAAACAATTTATTCAGTTGGCTTTGCAGAAGAATTTAGAAATTCATCATTTATTAATAAAACAAGTGCATTAGAAAATTGCTCCAGTTCAGCGTTAGGTAGATGTTTAGCAGCGTTTGGGTTATCAGGTTCAGAATATGCTAGTGCTGAAGAATTAGTTAATGCTTTGAATAATCAAAGCGGTACTAAAACAAATACTAAAACAGTTTCAATCAAAGAAAGGATAGAATCACAAACAACTGAAACAAAGTTGAATAAACTCTATTCGGATTGGAAAAACAACCAAGAAGAAATAGAAAAACTATTTCAGAATAAACAACAAACAATAAAGACTAATGGAGGTCAAAATGTCAAACAATGGTAAGCAAAAAGATTTTGCACTATTTCCGTATGAGCCAAACAATGAAAAGTCTATCAAATTAGATTTTTCTGGAAACATATCTTTAACTAATGGTGCTAAAGGTACAATTTTAGGTGTCAAAGCATCCAGTAAAGATGGATCAAAAAGATTTGTTAGAATATTTGCTCAAGTCGGTGTTCTATTTAAAGGTGATGACAAATTTACAGGTCAAATCAATTACCCAGATGCAGGGGGAGAGAAAGGCTTGATAGCCTGGTTGAATGACTCTGGAACAATTCTTTCTGGTTATAAGAACGAACCAAGAAAAGATGCAAACAAGAAACAAGATAATAGACAACAAGCAGCTCCCTTCTAGTTAGTTTGAAAGTTGTTTATTTGTTTCTTTTGCTAGTCACAAGTGAGTCTAGTTATTACTGGAAAAAAATTGAGGTAAAAACTTTTCTCACTTGTGATGAAATATTTGAGGCACTGGTAGAATTCAAAGAGGTAAAAAATGGATATTTGGGATTTTATAATAATTACACTGTCGGCAGCCATTATTGTATCAATGCACATGGCAAATGGTATTTAGGAACAGAATATGAATGATATTAAATTTACAAAAAGTTTAGAAAAATTATTAGAACAAAAAGAAAAAGACTATGGTGGCTTTGATTATACAAGCTACATAATGACTAAGATAATGTCTGAATACTTGACATTTTACAATAATAAAGATGTAAAAGTGCCAATTAAATTTTTTGGTATAATTATGATATTTTTAAAATGTTGGAGGGTCATGCAATCAGATAGATACAAAGCTGATAGTTTTGACGATATTCAAGGATATGCGGAACTTTTGAGGGGGTTAATTATAAATGAAACAAGAAAAAAATAAAAGACCCATGACACCAGCTATGAAAAGATTGCTTGAATTTGTTAGAAAATATTATACAAATTATGGTTTCTATCCTACTTTTCAGTTTATGGCTGATAAAATGGGGTACAAAAGCAAGAACTCAATCACTCAATTGGTTGAGAAACTTGAGCAAAGAGGCGACCTAATAAGGATGCCAGGATATAGAAGAAATATAAAGTTAAATGATAAAAGTTGAAAAAACATCATCATACGAAATAGTAGCTCAAGTAAAGCAGTATTTTGAGGGTGCAACTATTGAGGAAGCTACTCAAAAAGCACAATCTTCAAAAGACTTGAACGAAACTGCTGATATAAAAATCACCGACAGCAAGTTCATTCAAGGCAACATAAAAAAAATCGGTGAGGAGAGTAATAACTCTAATGTTGAGCAACAATAATGTTAGACTCTACAAACAGCTTGAAGAAAACCATAAAAAGATAATGAATGGTCAAAAAAGAAGACAATGCGTTCATTCTTTAAAAGCTGTCAAGGAATATGTAAAAACATATAGAAGAATTGTAGAGTTTGAAAATAAAGACGCTAAATTTATCTATTGTAAATAGATAAATATTGAAAGTTGTATAAACTGCATAGGGGTTCTATACTCTAAATTTAAATAAGGAAGGAAAAATGGAAACATCACATCTATATAAACAAATTGGTGAAAGAATAAAATTTGCCAGAATAAATATGGCAAGAAAACAATTCAATCCACAAAGAAAAATGCCAAGAAGGTATGTAACACAAACTGAATTGGCAAATGCTTTAAACATTACATTTCAACAAATACAAAAATATGAAAAGGCTGTAAATAGAGTTCCAGTAGATAAACTATTAGAAATTTCAAAATATTTAAATAAACCTATTTCTTATTTTATAGAACAAGAGGTTGAAAACAATGTTCACACCAATTAACGAAAAATTTAAAAAAATAAATGTTCATATCTCTCAGTTTGATGAGTTTGAATACTATAAATCTATCATTCCTTTGATGATAGAAAATGGTCATAAAGCTCATCAAACAATACCTGGATATGAAAAATGCAAACCTGAGATAGAGGCTTTTAAATGGTTTGATGGTATTAATATTCCTGTGCATGGATATGTAGATTTATTAGGTGATGTTATCATTGAGGATAAATGTAAGTTCCCAAGAAAAGGTAGAGTTAAAAAAGATGGAACTAGGTCTTGGTTAAATAATAAACTACCTGAAGAAAGACCAGAGCAATATCATTTATTGCAAGTAGATTTTTATTATTCTGTTTTTGAGAAACCTGTTTATCTTTGCTACATCAATGAGGAATCTTTCAAAGTATTTCATGCTGACAATTGTGATGAACTTAAACCAGAGAATATTAAAAAAAGAATACCTAAAATAATTCACAGATGTAAAGTTAGACAAAACTTACTTAAGATAAGTTCTGATCCAAAAATTATAAAAGATTTCATTCAACCTAATTTTGATGATTACAGATGGAAGAATGATTTAGATGAGAATTATCTCAAAGATGCAATAAAATTTTACGAACTTTAATTTTTTCGAATCACTTAAATTTTTCAAAAACTGTAAGATCACATTTTATTACAACGCCAATGCTTACTAATTTAATGTGGTGCGACAGAAATGTCGATTACTATTCAATAAAAATAAAAAAAAAATTACTTTAAAATTCAAAAAAGCATTTTCTTTCAATTTATACACCGCAGTAATCAATAATAATTTTTTTCAAAAAAACATTTTACTCACTTTTAGACGATTTCAAAAAAGTGCG
>CEPF01001941.1_pt1 | contig 10418 bp, 12 predicted proteins | sample 530441 | NCBI WGS metagenome assembly CEPF01 (sample SAMEA2620094, study PRJEB7988) | marine metagenome | biome: marine biome (ENVO:00000447); feature: deep chlorophyll maximum layer (ENVO:xxxxxxxx); material: "saline water (ENVO:00002010), including plankton (ENVO:xxxxxxxx)" | depth 25 m
TGGATGGAGTCGGCGGTACCAGCGTTCTTGATAGCGCCAGTCAGTTTAAGGAAACCAGTGATACCCTGATCGCCATAGGTCTTGATCAGGAGGTCACGGTTGTCGGGCTTGTTATACTCAAGCAGAGTGTCTACAGTCGTGTAGAGTTCGGGTTTGGTGTCGAATTTCGGTTGATTACCGACACCAGGAGATCCAATAGTTGCCATTGTTTAGTTTTTTTAGATGTTAAATGTCATGAGGCTGTTGTTCCCACCCCCGACGATTTGTCTGAGTTGAGCCGTGAGCGGGGCCTCTTGTTTTGCCGTTTGTTGCGGCGTAGCCTCCGTCTTGACATTAGCAGCGTTCTGAACCACACCCTTCTGACCATCGCTCATACCCTGACGATAGACAGACGCGACAATTTCGTCGATCTTGTCAATCACCGTAATGTGAGAGGCCAAAGTGTCGTAGTCCCAGTTGCCGTTGTTGTCAACGTAGGAGTCAAAAAATTCATCGATGCGGGAGTTCCGATCAATGAGTTGCCCACGGTATCCGTCGTCAATCCCGTAAGTGAACGTCTGTCCATTCGGGAGATCAAACTCCAAACCCGTGAGCGAACCGACTTCCTGGGACATGTTTTGTACCCACTGGTCGTCGATTTGGTAGTAGTCATCGCTGACAGATTGCTGTTGTACTTCAGGCGCAGCGTATCCATTTCGGATATCTTCGATTGCCTGACGAGCACGAGTAGCGTCAGCTTTGAGCTGGATTTGTGCAAGTCGAATCTGCTCCTCCGAAGCGGAGTCGGGATCCATATTGTACTTGCTTGCGATAAGCGTATTAAGCTCATCGACGTTTAGGCCAGGATACTCAGAAGCCATGTTCACTCTAACGGCAGTCACATCGTCCATTTCGGACGGGTTAAGTGACTGATAGGCAAACCAGTCCTGAGGGGACCTTCCAGTTTCTTCAACGAACTTGGCGATAGCCTCGATTCGCTCATCCATCTGGTAGACTCCTTCGTCCTCACCATCGTCTATAAAGTCGTCGAAGCTGTTGATATCAACACCGAGCCTTTCGCTCATATAGTTGAGTACCGCAGATTCTACGTCTTGTTCTGTGTATTGAGGTTGAGTTACCTCTTGCTGTACGGGTTCATCAACAACTGACTCAGGCTCCGAAGGCCCTTGTACAGGCTCGTCAGAACCTTGTTGAGCAGGCTCTTGAGTTTCTCCCACAGCCTCTGTAATGCTAGTTTCAGGTTGCTCCACAGGTTGAGGAGCTTCACCTTCCATAGATGCAGCCAGGTCTTGAACATTGTCAAAGAATTGAATCGGTTCCTGTGTGTCAGGAATCTGGTTAGTATTGTCTTCCATTGTATTTAATTAATTAGTTTGCATTAGAAGTAGCAGATCAGATCACCCCCACTTACAGAAGTAAATCTCCCATAAAGAGTATGGCCAGATTGTATAGATACACTCTGATCGCCTGCATCCTCTACGTACCCTAGAGCGTTACCATCGTCGTCGGTAGTAGAGTCATAGGTAGTAAATGAACCTTTGATGGTGGCGGAAATAGCAGCTGCTGTAGGATTATATACAGCGAAGACCACTTCACCAGTGTAGGCATTAGTACCACTAAGAATTACCGCATTGCGCGGAAATGAATTAGAAGGATGCATGATTACACCTGATAAATGACTGCAAACTCAACCGTCATGTTGGTTGCAGAGGTGTCAATATCAATGTCAGTGGTTCCATCCCAAGGGAAGAAAGCCCAATCGTTAGCATAGAGACGACCCATGTTCAATACGTCAGTGGGACCGTCAAATTCAATCGTGATATACTCAGCAGCGTTAGTGCTGATGTTCTTGATGTACACTTTGTGAGCCAGGTCGTCAGTGTAATCTGCAGCAGCCAAAAGGTTTGTAGCCGTCTGGGCAGTTGCGAAAGTTTTTCTTGCCACACCAGTCGTTTGATCCAAGCCAGTCGTGTTGCCTGCTTGGGTCAGAGTGGCCGTAGAAGAAAGCGCCAATGCATCGCCAGTGAGGTCAGCACTGTTCAGCGTAAGGGTTGCGGTTGTTGTAGCCATTTTGTATGATTATTTTGATACAAATATATGTTGTTATTTTTTGATAACTCTCATTCCAGAGCTAGCCTTCTTCTTAGGCTTCTTTTTGTACCTAGACACACGTCCCTTCTCTCTCTTTTCTTTTGCAGCCGCAGCCTTCTCAGAGGGACTCAGCTCAGACCATGTAGTTGGCGTGTCTTTGCTAATCCGTTTGGTAGGACGAAATGTGCGGTCCGAACCGCTATACCCCTCCTTTCCTTTCGGAGTTTTCCACTCTTCTTTAAACCAACGACGTAAAGCAGCGCCCTTCTTAGTTTTTCTTACCGCCATTTCCCCAGTTTTTAGCCCCGACCTTTCTGCACTTGGCAAGCGCACCAGAGGCGTAGGCCGACGGCCACACCTTATATCTAGACTTCACCTTGCTGTAGCATGCGTCCTTAGGGGACTTGCCTCCTTTTTTGTACTTTTTTACTCTCATTCTACTATATCTTCTTGAGTCCAACCCGCCGCGTCTGCTTCAGCTTCTGTAAGCTGCTCAGAAGAAGAGGGTATAAGTGCTGCAAAAGGGACACTGCCGCCTCTGTTAGCGTCAATATACGCTACCAGTTGATCCTTTTCCTCCTGTGGCACTTCTGGCATCAAGGCGATAAGGTTAGTCAGATCCACGTTGTTGTGTACAGGAATCTGATCTGTCGTGTCCCCAATGATCGCCACTTGATCAGTGGTGGGGTGAGTGATTGTGCCGTAATAAAACCTAGTCAAGTCACCACTTGACTTTACTGAGTCGGGACGTACAAGGCTCCATACTTCGGCATTAATTGCTTCGGCTCGTTCTGCTGAAGTCATTCCCGTTACGGGTTCTACTGGTAGGTAAACTGTTGCCATTTTTAATATATACTAAAGTAGTTGTTGATGTCAGTTTCGATGTTGCTTTTGTTTGCCGATTGATCTGAATCCCAAATCACTAACTCTTGATAGTTACCATTGGATCCAACGTCAGCACTGTCAGTACCTCGCGTACCAACTGACAAATTGGTCCAATCCGTGGTTCCCGCGGTTCTTGTCGTTACGGCTGCACCGTCTTGTGCAAATTCAGAGTTTGAACCATCCCACACGCTATAAAATAAGTGTTGAGATGTGTCGTGCGCTTGGCCTGTGTCGGCCAAAAAGTGGGATTGCATCCACCAGTTCGTCGTTCTGCGCAAAAAGCCACCCTTGACACCTGTGACATCGCGAGAGCCAAAGACAGTTGAGAAAGTGTCCGAACCTCCGTTGCTGGTCATCACGAGCGTACTTGTAAATGGCTGATTAATAGAAAAGTCCACATCACCAAGTTTGTCATGGTCAAACTTTAACGCAGGCTTACCGTTCTCAGTAATAACTGAAGTTCCGTTATATATCTGAGGCTGGTTTGCGCTATTCGTTTGGTCTACGTTTCTGCCATTGGTGCTCTGGTCCCACCACCGCGTGACGTATCCGTTGGCAGTACCGCAAAAATTAGAAATAGCAGTAGTGTCCAAATCGCCGTTCGAGTCAAAGCCGATGTTGCGCTCCTCGTTATCGGAGTCCCTGCGAATTTTCAAGCAGAATATAGCCTTGTTACTCAACTGACGCACGGAATAGGCAGCGACGGCTCCCGTGTATGTTGAAAGCAGTCCCGAAGTCGGGGAATCTTTGGGCTGGTATATTAAATACTTCGAGTTGATGTTAGATTCAATACCAGTTACATTACTGGATTGATCAGACTGGTACAGAATTATTTCTTGGAAACGAGTTGTTAATGGAGCATTCTGCCCGTACCCCCTACTATACAGTTTACGAATAGTACCAGGCACCGAAGTAAATGGCGACGTGTCAGGAACGTCGATCGCATTTACTCGTGCGTCGAGTTTGCTGTTGTTGCTCATCGCATATATGAGATTGGGAAATCCCATTTGCATCGTTGAGGATCCAGCTATATCAATTAGTCCTTCTGTACTGTGTATGAATTGTACTTTACCAAACCTCTCCAACACTAGATTGTGCTGGTTACTAAAATTGTTGCCTAAAACCCACGCAAAATTTCCGCTGTTTTGCTTATTGACAATAAAATATGCCAGATTTTTAGTAGTCTGCGATATGGTAGAAGATAGGTCCATGTGACCACCAGCCACTGCTGGCTCTTGTTCTAGGGTGATAACCGATGAGCCATCGTATATCGTCGGTTGATTCCCCGCTGCACTTTGTGTAGCGTCATTTCCGTTAGATGACTGGTCATACCACGTCACTACTCGACCTACCGATCCGTTGCAAAACGAAGAAAGAGAAGCCAAATCCAGGTCTCCGTTGCTGTCAAAATTAATATCACTCTCTGTGTTGCCGCCTTCTTCTCTAACCCTTATGGCCGCACCAGAATATGATGTCGAAAGCTTTCTTAAAGAGAAGGCTACAACAGCTCCAGAATAGTCATCTAAAAGAAGGTTTGACCCTCCAGACTGTCTAGAGCCACCAGAACCACTACCACCCTGCCTAGCAGATGAACTAACTACTATGACATTACCGCCTCTTGTAATTGCAAGTCCACTTCCAATCATGAGTGATTAACTATTTTAAAATTAGCCTTTTCTACAGCCCCAGGATGAGGCTTATATTCACCTTTCATCAAGAAGTATCTACCACGATCCTGCATCCAATGGTATCCACTGGGGGCAGGAACGGACATGCTCTTATTGCTTACATTGAGCTTGCCTCCTTTATTTTTCTTGACAGTGTTCACTGAACCTGATTCTTTGCCAGCAAAAGCTTGATCTCCTGAAGTTCCTTGAGTAAGGTCTCTATGTTGGCTTTTAAGTCACCATGATCCATCTCCAGTACCTTAACCCTGGATTTAAGAGTCGTGAAGTCATTTTGAAACTTCAACCACATGCCTATAATGGCACCAACAATGCTTAGAAGCTCAAATTGAGTAAGTGTATCCATGTGAACTATTAGCAATTCCACTTTCTAAGTGATTTGTTGATTCTTGAGTTAGGGTCACGAGCCGTTTTGGCACTAGTAAGGCGCTTCTTCATCCCCGTCATTCTTGCGCAAAAAGACTTTCTTCTATTGGCCGCCTTGCTGCCTTTCTTCAGCTTAGACGGCTTTGTAGTAACAGCAGTCTTGAGTTTGCTGCCAGGATTTGCACGACGATATGAAGCAACACCTTTTTTATTTAGACCACCAGAGGCACTCTTGCCTTCCTTTCTGGTCCACGCAGGAGTCTTACCTCCTTTTTTGTAGGATTTGTTACACTTCATTTTACAAATATAATACTATGTAATTATACCAAGAAGCTCTAGTTCCTCATACGTTTTAAGGTCCATATTACTTGGTTGTATTTGAGAAAACGAAATAGTATCTCCGTTATTGAAGGATTTCAACTTTTCAGTTTTTTCCTCCTCAGAGATAGAAAAGGAGTTTAAGAAATCTGAAATTTTGCTTTTATCAGATATTTCAAGCTCATAGTATGTTTTTACCCCTAGCAATGATTCTGTTTCTGCAACAAACACTGGAAAAACATTCCAGTCATCATACTCTTCTGTAGGGTTTCTATTCACAGACAAATACAAACACCTACTAATGTTTAGCATTTTGGCCTCAGTGTCTATATCTGGATTGTATGAAGATACAGCGTATAGTATCATGGTATAGAGTAATATGTGTCTATGTCACTTTCTATAGACGATCTATTTGATGACTGATCACCGTTCCAAAGTATAACTTCCTGCATATTTCCAGTAAAGTAAGCCCCTGGGGCAACCCCATGAACGTTGCTACATATGGCTATCTCGTGAGCCCCTGTTTTCAAAGTTCCAGTATAACTGCTGCTTCCGTTGCTAGATGAGTTTACAAGTGCCTCTATTGTGCCAGAAGATGTAGCATAAGATGAAATCTGCATTTGAGTGTTAGTGCTTATAGCGGCGGTATTATCAGCAAAGTTAGATTGAGAAGTATTAAACACCACAATACGCGCCGTACCCCCGTTTGCAGAACCTGTTCTTAGGTACTGTGCTATTCTAACCCTGTTTGTAGCAGGAACGTTATATGAGTCGTCTTGATTCAATATAGACGCATTAGAAATACTAGAGCTTGTCTTGATAACGCTGGTTCCGTAAAAACTACCCGTATGAACAGTGTTAGAAGCAATAACTAGTCTGTCTCCACCATCGAACGAAGCAGCTGCTTTACCGTTTACATTCAACATGTTTCCAGACTGGAAGATCATAGGCATCTGTGAAGTAGAGGTTTGAGAGGCATGTCTGTTATTTCCAGACTGATCATACCATTTCGAAATCCTGCCTATACCAGTTCCGCAATGAGATGATATTGCTGAAGTGTCTACATATCCAGAAGAAAAACCAATAGTCTGAGTTATTCCATTGCTGTTGATTACATCAATGCAATTTGTAGCAGACCCAGAGAGTTGTCTAAAGCTAAAAGCTAGAGAAGCCCCACTGTATGTATCAAGAAAGTAAGTTACCGAGCTAAATCCCTGACCGCTTATATTAGAGATATTAGACTTGAGTACAGAGTCAACGTTTTTTATATTTGACTCACTAACGCCTGATAGCTTTGATATGTCTGGCATTACACAGTAAGTTCAATCCAGTCAGGTGATGGGTTGAAATACATCAAGTCAGAAGTAGCGTTCAAGGTGTACCCCATGACCCTCACCACGTCCCCGTTTCCGCTAGGAGCGGTTTCAGTGACTTCACCAGCATTGGTCGAGAGATACACTACAGATCCCACAGTACCGAGATTAGAAGAGCTGACACCGTACCCTCTAAGCAATACACCTGCCGTAGTAGGGTTTGTTCCCAACGCCATGCCTATGAGGCCGCTTGCAGTAGAAACAGCGTCTGCGTCTGCTGCCTGCCAGCTACCCGAACTGGTGTAGTAGTAAACGCTACCTGCAGTCAAATTATCTCCCGACTGACCGATGTATACAATCTCACCAGAAGCCTCTCCATCTGTATCAAGACCAGTAGTGCTAGGGTAGTAGCTGGTAGTCGTGTCTTTGTCTATAGTCAGAGTTCCAGCGGTATCGTTGTAAGTAACCGTAATGTCTTCGCCCCCCACTATAAGACCACTTACAAAGTCCTCTATTTCTTCTTGTGTTCTTTGATCTGCAGCAATAGTAATAGATCCATCGCCATTGGTGATAGTGATGTTAGAGCCAGCGGTCAGGTTCTGAGGCTCATACTTACTTGAAGTAGCATTGTATATGAGAACGTCACCTGCAGCAGCAGAAATAGTATCATCCACATCTGTGAGTCGGTTTATTGTTCCTCCTACTGAAACTGTAGCTATACCAGTAGTTCCAGTTGCGGCACATAGACCGCCTGTAAATCTGATAGATGTTACGTCTGTGATGATCGTACTTGTGTCGTTATCTCTTACGTTGTTAATCTTGGTGTCGGTATTAACAGAGGGCTGCAAGGATATTCCAGATCCGTCAGTGTGAGTGAGGACGTAACCATCTTGTCCCGCCCCAACACTCTGGTCCGCGTCGAACGTAAAGTTCCCGATCAATACGTTTCCAGTACCGTTGGGGTCAATGGTGATGTTTCCGTTAGACGTGCTGGTAATAGAGTTACCATTTACGTCGAGATTACCTCCCAGCTGGGGCGTGGTATCCTGACTAACTTCAGTGAACGTAGATATCTCCTTCCAATTTGAGGCGTTAGTCCAAGCGGAGTCGCCTACGTAGTCTCCCTGATCTGGGTCCCCGCTGTCCCCTCCGATAAATATGTATGCTTTGGTAGTGCCACTTCCATCAGCATCTTTCACCAGTGCCAGGAAACCATCTACCCTGCTAGTTGAGTTCCCGTCTCCACCAGAAAGATTATTTCTCGCGTTTATATCGTCAAATACACCTATGCCCTGAACCTGCTTTCCAGCGAGGGAAATAATGTGATTTGCGAGTACATTGTTTGATATTACACTAGAAAATCCAGGCATTACGAGGTATTCTTTATTCTGTATGCATTCGTATTCTCGGAAGTACCCTGGGTTTGTTTTGTTCTGAAGATCATGTACTTCATGGTCTCAGAAGAATCAGGATTACTGGCAACATCTATATCAGACGCTATAATTAAGTGACTTGCGGTAGAAGTATTGTTGGTCGTGTTGTTAGATCCGTTTCCAAATTCAAAAGCAGCTTGATCTGTCCTGTCCGAAAGAACAAAATCTCCCTGACCTCCATCAACTCTAAACGTTATTTCATCGTTTGTACCAGCCGCACCAGATATATCGATTCCGCTTCCGTCTGCCCAGTTAAAGCATACGCTCGGAACAAAGAAGTAAGAGTACTCGTCAGCTGGTGAGTTAAAAGATATAGTAACTCCAGAAACACCCCCACCCAATAGGGTGTCAAGGTGATCTGAACTGGTGTCAAGGAAATCGTCATCAAACGACTCAAGTTCGTCGTGAGTCTTATTCGTCGTCGATATATCGTACAGGTCTTGAGCGTTCTGGGTGGTTATAGAACCCAAGTATGCCGAAGTACTAAGAACAAGTTTAGTCCTTGCCTTTCTGATCTTGAACACCGTGCTCTCTTCGTCAGCAGTATTAGAAGAGTTGTCCGTCCACTGATTCTTGTCATCCCAGACCTTGATCACATACTGGTAATCTGTTCCAAGGGTGGCGTTTGATTCATCATTGTCAGAAGGCGCGTTGGTGGGGGTCCAGTATCCAGTCAGGTCAGACTCACTTCCAGTGCTTGACATCGTAACACCATCCCAGCCCGTCAATGCCGTGGCCGTTTCAATAGACCAATCGGACACGTCTGTACCTCTTTTTCTGTACACATAGATTCTATCGAGGTCTACGTATACATTTTGGTACTCGTAGTTTTTCGTGATTGGCCTCTTCACCCTGAATCTCAATACGCTACTTGCGTCAGCAAACTCTCTGCTAGAGTTGTTTATAAACGAAGTTGCTCCTGAGCTATCAGAAACGTAAACTCTGTCAAAAGCATTGTCGTTATCTTCGTTTTGAATCTGAGGGGCCTCGTAACTCCTGTACCAGAACTTGATTGCATCGTTATCCGACACGTTGACCTCATCATCGTCTCTCTTGACGTTGGTCGTAACCTGAAGCCTAATCCTCTTGTTGCTTTGACCATCACTAGTCACCGAGATAATTGGACTCTTACTAAAGGACATAGTGGGCCCCGATTCTGTTTGAGAAGATCCTATGTTTGTCCAGCCCCCGTCAGTTCCTATTTGATACTGAAGCTGCCCCGTGATCTCAACATCGTTAGCGTGATTCGGGTTGGTAACAGTGGCCGTGAAGGTCACCTGCTCAGAAGTGTCCAAATACGGCAGTATGTCTATACTGGAGTCATAGTTAGAAATGACCGCCTCAGAAGTAATACTGGCGTATCGCTCTACCTCATTAGACTCTTTGGTAACTACGTTCGCGGGGGAGTCCGTGTCCGTGTACGTAGCCACAACCTTGTACCTGTACGCATATACGCTCGTGAAGTTGTGGTTCCTGGACTCGGATAGTTGATCAGAGTTTGCGTTTGCCACAGGCGTTGTAGCAGTTCCTATTGGAACCCAATTACTCCAATCTGAATTCGGGTTAAGCTTGGTGCTTATATGAAGCCTTAGAGACACAGTGGTGCCAATAAGCGGGCCATTGGCATTCGTGCAATCTCCAGTAACTATAATGCCTGCTACGATAGGGTCATTGTCTACAGAGGCAGGTACAGATATTGTCGGGTTGGCATGAGCCACAGTAACAGACTCGTATTGAAGTGTATTACTTTCTTCTTCCGACCCAATGTTTGTGTTTCCGTCATACTCTTGAAACTGCACGAAAGCCTTGTAGAACCTGTCTTCGTTTATTGTATGAGTCTTCACTATATGTGTCTCGTCATGAGTTGGGGAGGCCCCAGTCTCGTTTTGAGATGTAGATCCAACAATAACTACGTTTTGAGTAAACGCCGAATTAGTGGCTTCTTTTATTGTGACATCCGCCACAGCCCCATAAACAGAGTTCGCATTACTCACCGTAGCAGTAAAAGTGACAGACTCAGAAGGAGCGTCGTAGTCGGCTGGCGCGTCTACTCCAGTCAGAGTTACCGTGCCAGGTGAGGCTGTGTTGTATACAGGTGCGAACACTACAGGTGTAGTTTCCTGATAGTCTAGATCGGAGCCCGTAATAAACGTATACCCAGCTGGATTCTGCTGTCTAGACTGCCCCTGTATTTGATACGTCCTGCCTGTTCTTTGATCGACAGGAACTGTAAAGGTCTGACTTGCAATAGAGCTACCTGAGAGACCAGTTACCGCATCCAGGTTTGTCCACTCTCCGTAGCTCCCCCCGTTTTCTTGAAATCTATA
>CEPF01081534.1_pt1 | contig 10394 bp, 19 predicted proteins | sample 530441 | NCBI WGS metagenome assembly CEPF01 (sample SAMEA2620094, study PRJEB7988) | marine metagenome | biome: marine biome (ENVO:00000447); feature: deep chlorophyll maximum layer (ENVO:xxxxxxxx); material: "saline water (ENVO:00002010), including plankton (ENVO:xxxxxxxx)" | depth 25 m
CAGGTGCGGTAGGTGTCAATTTACGAATCCTCGATTTTACTGCACCAACAGACCTACTCAATTGTTCTGCCAATACTTCTACTTTCTCATTCATGTTTTCCAACAAGAAATTCTCTTCTTCTTCAGTCCACTTTTTTGCCATTTAACTCAATCTCCTTAGTTGTTCTTCTAACTTTCTTCTTTTAATTATCATCTTATTCTTTCTCCTGTTTCTCCACCATAGAACCAAATATCCTAGTAGGGTTACAGGTAGTCTTTGTTCTGGTATTACCATGTGTTCAATTTCAGTTTCATCATCTGATGATTCTAAGGTTGAACCCATAGTTATCATACCTATCTTGTTCATATTCTTCAATCTCCTTATTCTATTGTAACAAGCCTTCCTAGAGCGACCTAGATGCTTTGCTACCTTATTCTGTGCATCATCATGTGCAGTATAATTCTGTACTAGATACGCATCATCAGCAGGTGTCCATGACCTACCAGAATTAGGTTCATCACCGTGAGCGTTTTTACCCCTTGGTGTTTTCTTCTTGACCTCTTCTTTCTTTGCTTTGAATTTGACAGTTATGTTGGAAGGGTTTGTCTTTTCCAACTTAATCAATTCTCTTAGTTTTGTTTGGATTGCTCCATGTGAGCGAGCGTTCCAACCTTTTACTATTCTGTTGAAGTGGTCATTAAACAGAACGGTAATAATTGAGGCAGGAAATTTCTCGCCACTATCCGTTTCCTCTTTGCTTAGTGCAAGAAGGAACTCTTCTTCTTTTTTAGTCCATGATTTATTTCTCATATATTCACTATCCTTTTGTCAAAAATATTTTCATCGTTAAACCATCTTTGCATCCATTGTGCAGCCATACCTGCTACTGCTACATGGGTAAAGTGTATGTCTTTCGTGTCTAACGTCTTACCAAATGATTCACCTTGACAACTGAATGAACCGTCTGGCCCTGCTAGAAATGTGTCACAATGTTTAGGGTCAGTTAGATAACTGATTAATGCTCCATTTCTACCCTGCGCTCTCAAATCTAACCACTTGTTTGTGCAATCATCTTGAAAGCCCTGCCTATAAACCAATCGTCTTACATCTAAATTATCTGCACAACAGACAATCAAATCAAAACCCTTCAATTGGTCTTGAGTCAGTATTGGAAACTCTTTTCTGCTACCTATGGCATCATAGTCCAATAACGCTCTTACTTTCTTCGCACCTATATGCGATGTGTTGAAGTTCTGATAAGACAGATTCTTTACTTCAACAGTATCAGGGTCAGATATGTGTATATCATACAACCCTGTCTTATGTAACAATGGAGTCAAATAACTTCCTATTCCACCTACACCTATTATCAATACCTTTCTTTTCTTATTCATATCTTACACCTGAAATAAATTGCTTGACAGTCATTTGAGCCAAGTCTTTCTTGTTCACATTAAACATACCAAATGTTTCCTTATTCCTATTTCTCAAAGAGACAGGAGTACAATTGGTTGCATTACCTATGTCATGTTGAGTGAATTCTGGTTGAGAACCAAAAGCCCTCAGACATACAGTAATCCATAATGCAGAAGCCATGTAACTTTTAGTGAATGCTGTGTCTCTAGCAGTCACATAATTGTGAACGTATTCTACGACTTCTATTGCATCTTTCTTGAAGTTTCTTTTTAGGTTCTCATTACCATATTTAGTGACAATCATATCATGGGTTACTCTATCTACCCAAGGCTTAATCGGCATTGAGTGTAGAATATATGGCTTGTTAAGTGTCCTTGCTAATTTCCTAGCACACTTTGAAACCTTTGAAGGAGACAAACCATTTGTCTTTGCTATCTCAGAGATAGTCAATGGTATTCCATTTTCACGAAGCACTATCAAACATATTGCTGATGCTCTTACATCTATGTTATATCCTTGCATTACTCTACTGAAAAACAGTTTCTTGTAATAATGGTGCGCCCTCTCCTTTAGTGAGTGGTTAGGAAGATAAGGGGACAACGCCATGTTTAGTTCAATGAATCCCCTATTCAATGACTGTTGTTGCCTACCCTTAAACTTCAATTGTGTTCTTCCTAATCTCTTAATGTAATTTCCAGAGAAACCACTACTATTGAATACAGAACCTAACGTTCCTCTATCACCTACTCTCATAGATGCACTACCGTCTTCATTCAAGATGGGTACTTGGGAAACTCTATCCTCAAATATGTGAGTAACTAATACTAAACCACAATCTGAACATACAGTTTCACCTAGTTTCTCATCCACAAAATTAGACGTTGATTCACAATTCATACACTTCAATTCGCAATCACCTTCCAATCTTTTTCCTTACCTGTTATATCCGCAAAGGGAATATCAAATCTAGAAACCTTATCTATATCTTCTTTCAATTCCTTTGGAACATACCTGCCAATGGTATTGACTAGTTTCATTGTTATATTATCATTCAGCAATGCTAGTCCTCTAGCAGCATATTGGTCGCCAAGACTTGAATTACTGTGAACGTTGTCTATGCAGATTGGGCCTCTTAATTGACCACCCATAAAGGATAAACCACCACCTCTTGTATGATACGTTGACCTTCTATCAGAATCAGTTGGATGTAGATAATCATCATGAATAAACACATAAGTCTTAACCTTCTGAATCTGAGTCTTGTAAGTAGAATCTACAATAATCCAATCAGCCTTCTTACCTCTAATTAGCATAGCAGTATATTTACCTACATCCACCAGACGAATCCTTTCGGGGTATCTTACAGTTAGGGAGTTCATTAATTCCTTGGCCCTGTTTTCTACAATGTCTTGTGTTCTGTTTTGGCAAAGGAATTCAACCATTAGTTGCTCCTGTGATTCAGATGGTGCTTCTCCTAACAATTCCTTCCATAGTTTCTTCGGAGACATATATGCCCATTTCTTTGCCCTAGTATGACCATGATAAAAATAATTGACAAATATATCTAAGTCCTTTACACTTATTGGCCCCCATACACCATCTGATATTTCTAGTGCAGCCTTATCATTATCAATCATTTGAGTATTCAGTCTAACTTCTACCTTCTCTCTAGTTTCTAAATCAAAGAACCAAAAGGGAGTTCTGTTCTCAAGTACATAAGATACATTCTCCGGTAGCATTATCATTCTAAACATATAGATTGTTAGCGTCTGTGCATCTTCCTCAAAACATGACCTATACAAAGCACGACTTAGTGCAGTCATTAGATTCTTCTTAGTTACCCTTTGACTCATTAGTTTATAGTAAGGGTCTTTCTTTTCTACCATGAAAGTAGCATTGTTATTGTTAGGCAATACAAATGCCACCTTGAAATCATTAGGCGCACTCCAACGTCTACTTCTTCTACCCCATCCTAGAAAGTTCTGTAAAGAATTTTTAATACCCTGAATCAAAGGTTCTCCTTTTTGTGTTCTAACATAGGAGCATTCTATTGAGTAACGAGAGTTTCTCTCTTTCCATTCATCGCTTTCTGTATTGGTTCTAACACTAGCATAGTTTAACTGATATGTAGAATATACATCTACATGGGTAGTATGAGTCTTTGAACTATCATCAGCAGTAGATATCTCTATCTTAGCCTTAGTACACCAACCGTAATCATTGAACATCTCACTCCCCTCTTTCTTTTAGGATAATCTTCTTCCTTTCTTCATATTCTTCTTGTGGGCCATCGAATGCCTCTTGATATCTAGTACCAAGCATTATTCTTCTGTATTGGTTTCTAGTACAACCATATCTTCTCATGTAATAATTATCTTGACTCATTATTCTTCCTCCAAATTCATTTTATTTATCATATTTCTAAGCATATCCATCTCTCTTACTAACCATCTAACAGAATTGTTGTTTACATCTCGTCTGTTAATTATCTGCAACGCCAGTTCCATTCCATGCAATTTTCCTTCGATGTAGTCGAAACTTGTTTCTTGGGGGAGGGTGTTCATTCTTCTTCACCCAACCCACCAAACAAATTCATACCGAAGTTAGGATGCCATTCTCTCTTCTCAACATAGAAACCTTGTTCATTCAGTTTCTTCATGTAATCCACATCACAACCTTCTGTTATGATAAATACAAGTACGGCATCTCTAGGTAATCTCTTGAAGTCTCCCCAAGAGTATTTCCTACCATTGATTATTGGTTGCTTGAACCTACCTTCTCTTCTGGTATTCTTAGAGAATCTTTTCTCTTCGGTTAACCATTGCTTGTAAGTCCTAATCAATTGTGACTTATTCATCTTCTCATGTACTTCTTTAACATCCATCAGAATCCCACCTTCACAAACTCTACATCCTTGTGATACTTAGTAGTAAAATAATTAGTATTAGTTAGAGAGATAAACTCCATCTCCAAACGCTTTCTCTTTGGGTTAAAGAAATAACGCCAATAGATGTGCTTATCATTCCACCTAGTACCTTGCGTTCTCTTCATAGTGGCTGCCTTCTCTATTGCTAGAGAATCTGCTACCAAAGATTCTATCTCTATATCTTTATCCATGAAGTTTTCTTCAAAACGTTCAATGAAGTGTGGTGTCAATATAACCCAAAAGTAATGCTTACCGTTTGGCTTCATTACCTTGTGTTGTTGTGCGGAGAATGGGTTAAACCAATTACCACATTCTACACACTCCATCTTTCCGTTCCGTGTTATTTCAAAATTCGTGCTTCCACATTTACAATTCGTAAATCTCATTTTTATTCCTCTTTATTTATTTTCAAATACATAGCCATTTCAAACAGGTTTCTCATTTTAGAGCCAACCTCTTTGTCATCTTGCGCTAGACCTGAGACTATGTAAAATCTCCGCAAATAGCGGAAAAACTGGTCTAGCGTTAAATTCTCATCAATCGTATCATTGACTACCCTTGTAAATGCCTTCTTTGCTTCTTTGACATTTCTATACTGGTAGTCGTCTAATGCAGTATAAACAGTTACACTAGGCATGATAGACTCAATAGTATCTATCTCTTCTAATAGATACTCTTGGATGAGTACCAAATCATCTATTGTTTTAATTATGTTGTGACTATAAATCACACGCCCCACCTGCACAAGCCGGATTGTTACCAAAATCATCATTATCATCGTCAGTAACTTGTGTCAAATCAATACTGTTTAGTGATTGCATCATCTTTTCGTAAGTCTTCTTATCTGTTGCCTCAAATGGCGGTTGTGGATATGCGTTCTCATCATATGGGAAACAAGACAATCCATTGTAGAAATGCCTATTCAACCACATCCATCTACCTACATCATCCCATTTATCATCGGGAATATATACAGTAGCAGAAACATTGTGAGTGTTCTGTCCATTACTATGTCCGGGTGAAACCCATCTTACAGAAGCATCCTTTACTCTCTCTAAGAAAGCAAATACATCTTCATCCTTACTTGTTGTTGCACCTACTGGTGCTTTTTGCGGTAAAGCAATACAATATCCATTAGCATCAAACTGGTCTTTCTCCATCAATTCAGGATGGTGTTTATTCAGATACAATGCTATTGGCTCATCATCTTTGACTCTAATTCTCCTAATATAATATGGAGAATGCCAAGCGTGAATACCACTTGATGTTCCCAATACACAAGAAGCAGTACCGGATGGTTTGATACAAGTTAATCTTGCTGCCTTTTCTACACCGATTATATCTGCTACTCTTGCGTTCTCTCTCTTAGCAACGAATACTGAACCAGTTACATCTAAATCAGCAACCTTGTTACTAGCGAGTCCTGTCATTGATACTCCTAACAATGCATCTTTCTCAGTAGTATCTTGCCATATATCCCTAAGATAATGGAAGTCTGTATAAGATGCTTGTAGAGTACCTAAGAATGCGGCAGCCTTTACTCTATTATTCAGGTCTTCTTGACCCTCAACATTACTAACGTTGCATTCAGTCAAGTTACAGAACTGATAGGGTCTAAGTGCTATTTCGCAACAGGGGTTAGTTCCCCAATCTTTGTCATTAGTGAAATACAAACCGGGTTCACCAGTTCCACCATCCTCTATTCTCTTCCATAAATTGTAGAATACATCTTCTTCTATCTTGTGCCTCAGTATTACTGCTGAGTTATTCGCTCTCATTCTTTGTGCATTACCATCCCAAAATGGCCCTGCTTTACAATTAATCATTTCATCATCATCAATACTGAATAGACTAATCATGGCTGCTCTACGAATACCACCAGACAATACTGCATCTGCTATATGGCACATTATATCATGACACTCTAATGTTGTTAAATGAGTACCATTTTCTTTGTTTTGTAGAATACCTTCTATGATACTAATACAAGTCCTCAATGGAGCAGGGCCGGGTGCTTTACCACCACTAGTCTTGAGCCTTGCACCTTTTGGTCTAATATCATCATAGATGAATCTAGGTGTTTGAGTCAAATCTCCTGTGTAAGACCTAAACAATTCCTTGATTGCATCAGCCCAACCCATGATAGAATCTTCAATAACTATCTTTCTCTTTCGATTAGGATTGGGGTGTTGGATAGGAGGCAATTGCCTCACATGATGTTTCTGAACAGAATAACCTACTCCTGTTCCACCTAACAATAAGAACATTGCTTCATTGAAGCATAGTACATCATTGATAGGCATATATGCACAATTGTAAATCCTATTAGGAGATATCTCAATTGGCTTACCTGCAAAATGCATTGAGCGCATTGAAGGTAATATCTTTCTTGGAATAACATAATCTGCATATACATCCTCAATCTCTTGTAAGAACTCATCACCTAAATGTGAGAACTTCTCTAGATGCATATCCATGTTTCTTTGACATAGTTCTATCCATGTCTCCTTCCTGTTTTGTTCTGGCATATATTTTGCATACTTCATATATACCGTTAACTGACTTAATATTTCTCTCGCTTTGTTTTCTTGCATAATTAACACTTCACTTGTTTACTATATGGCATTTCACTTAAATTAGAAAAAGCCGCCACCCATTCTCCTTCCTTTTTTATAGCCCATTGTTTCTCAACTAGAACCTCCCAATTAGGGAATGTCTCGTAGGCTTTATCACCGTATATCTGAACCATGTGTTCAAAATCGGTGAATGTTTTCCCATCATATACAATCTGCATATCTCCATCGCATACAATAACTGCTTTCTTGCTGAATCCAAGAACATAACCAACAGGATAGAAGTCTGCTCTAACAACATCCCACTCCCTGTAAGTTTTTACTTCTTTAACCTGCCAACCAAATATATTGAATAACGGTTTAAACTGGCCCTTATCTATAAAATTAATATTATCTTTCAAATCCATACCATAACCTCTAATGGCTTGTTGAGATAGGGGAGCGAGAGGCTACGCCCCCACTATCTCATTTAGTTGAATGGTAGGCTTATTGCCCGCCAACAACCGCAGGGATTAATTCTACGTTGTCAACGCTATCCCAATTTACTTCCGAAATTTCTTCCCTAGAAGTAAGTTCCGAATCAATAACAACCCAATGTGTAGGGTGGTCGTTGATTTGCTCTATAACTGCGGTGTGGGATATACCCACTAATTCCGTGTGTCCTGTTTCATTTATTATTGTCAAAATCATTCTTAGTCCTCCGTTTTCTTTCCTCATGTCGTTTGTTAATTAACCTTGCGCTCTAGCCTCGATGAGCCTTCCGGTCAAGATGTTAATTGTCTCTTCATACTTCTGAACAAGGCTTTGCAGTTGCCCATTTGCATTTAGTAGGTTTTGATAACCCATGCTAACTTGCGCCAATTGTTCTCTTATATTCTCTAAATCGCTCTCTAGTGTAACGACTTCTGCTTCTAACTCTTTCTTAGTCTTCCCTTTATCTGTCATGGTTTAACCCCACTTTTCTTTCTTTAACTTGCTAATTTCTGTGCTTGCATCAGACTTAGTTATATCGTCAATGTCTCCTTCATACCCTAACCGAATTAAATAATTCTTTTGCCTCTCGGTTGCAGGAACGTCTTCTTTCTTATCTGAAGACAACACATCCCATAGTTTCTTTGTCTGCTTCTCACTCAGAACATCGCCCTTTATCATTCTATTCTTTATATCTAATAAGAACCTTTCTTCCCACGAATCTTTACCTTGTTCTGGAACGAATGGCTTTACTCCGTAATATTCACACGCTTCTAAAAACGCAGGTTGGTGATTGATATCTTGAACCGTAGCCACAATTTTATTCTTGCGTTCTATGGCAGCCTTTCTCCTTTCCTCCACTTTTTTATCGTGATTTTCTAGTTGCTCTAGGCGATTCTCCAAAAAATTGTCCTCTTTTTTAATCTGCTCGTTTGCTTTTTCCAACGTAAAATAAAACATCAGTAAATCATTATACAGATTTTGGTTCGGATATCCTTTCGTTCTAATCTGTGCTTTCGGATTGTCTGGATGATTCCAACGCCATACCAAAGAGGCCATTTTGTAGAATGGTTCCCCATATTTACCTTCACTTCTCTTCCTGATATACGTTTTGTCTCGGTACATTCTATACGTTGAGTCGTAATATCTACCGCTTTTGCGTACATTAACTCTCAAGTCCATGTCCTTAACTTCATTGAACATTCTTGTGAATTCATCACCATGCATATTCCACCATGCATCTTTCTTCAATGCTTCAACCCTAACTTCAATCCATTCCTCAATCATTTCATCCGTGATTTGGTCATCAGATAGACCAGTCTCTTCACGAATAGCACGAAGAATAAGATATGAGTTTATGTGGTCTGAACCAACTGATTCTCTAACATCAGTTTCGGTGTTATGAATCTCAAAGTGATATACAATATTGTGACCGCACAAACACTTGTATGGATGTTTAGTTACCCATGTGGGCATTGTACCTAATCCATCCCACCATACATTACCTGTTGCTATCCACTCATGTTTAGCATCATCATAGTTATCTGCTTTAGATAGAGCAACCATATTGGTCTTTAGAACTCTATCCCATCGGCCGTTGCCTAATGCTCTTTTTGCTTCTCTCCAATCTTCTGTCATTCTTCTTCCTCATTTTCATTAAAATTATTATTCATATATTTCTGAATGTCTGGTAAGCCTACTGCTACCACCTTGTAATGTTTATATCCATTAATCAGTCCTGTCATCTTTAACAATGAAGGTGCTGACTTTACTCCTAGCATCTCAAAAAACTCAGGTTCTTCATGATACCATTTAGTTTCCCAATCTAAATTATTGGCTACTAATATATCGTGTAATTGTCTGCATGGCAAACATCGTTTCTTACTGAGTACAATGTGTGTCATTCTGACTTCACCTCTTCGGTGTCTTCCACAATACTATGATACGCTAGATGAAACAAAGCATCGTTAAGATACTCTTCATCGTTAATATTGTATTGCATCAATAGACGTAATATCTGTTCCATTCCTTCATCAATCCCTTTATTGATTGCTGCCTCTATTAAGTTGTAATTCTCTTCTTTCATAGCATTCACTCCATTTCTACCCATCTAATAAACTTGTCCGATTCCTCTTTACATACGGTGAAAATTGTTCCACTTCGCATATGCACTTCGAGTTCGCCGTGTCTAGTTTTGGTGTATGCTGTTATACTTTCTTTATCTCTAAATACTGTTATTCCGCTTGTTGTTTTATAATTCATTCATTTAACCATCCTGCTAATATATTATAATTATACTCTTTTGCTTTCATTGTTCTACTTGCTGCAAGGTGAAACATACCACATTGCGTACACAAGTAACATTGCAGATTTTTACCGGGTTGATTTCTCATCGCCGCTTCTGCTTGTGCTTGAGTGTAAGCAACTTTTGGTTTTCCATTACCACTTACACACCTATCATCCCAATGTCTACTCAAGTTAATCACTCCATCTTTTCATACATTCTTTGTTCAGATAGATGAGCAGTCAATAATTCATCTATCTTCTCGTATAGTGCTTCTGCACATCCACCAATAGTCTTTCGATACAGACTTAGCCATATCTGATATTTCCTATTGATTACTACCTTCGGTAAATCATTGTCACCCATAGTTATGATGATTGGAGGCATATCCTCATCATCTACTAACTTGAATTCAATCTCTCTCTTTACCGCTTCCTGTTGTGGTGGCCTCATTCAAACACTTCCTGTTTCATCTTTTAGAGAATCTTTCAATCTCTTCTCTTGGTCTAGATGGTCAATTCCCTGTTGTATTTCTACATCTAGGTTTCTCATTCTAAGTTTAGCAGAATCAACTACCTGCTTCTCAGACAATACTGCCCACTTTGGCAATTCCATCCATTCTATCTTTAGAACTAGTTCCCTTGAGATACTAGTAATCTTTCCATCTTTGTCCCTGATATTCAGGAAACTACCTGCAAGTGGGGTGTTAACGTAATACATCTCTCCCTCTATCTCTTGCACACT